>Ga0209256_1000613_pt1 | contig 49419 bp, 50 predicted proteins | sample AraplaCol_mCL_r2_2_FD_184270 | JGI IMG/M metagenome (GOLD analysis project Ga0209256, IMG submission 184270) | Arabidopsis root microbial communities from North Carolina, USA - plate scrape MF_Col_mCL_r2 (SPAdes) (version 3) | ecosystem: Host-associated > Plants > Roots > Endosphere | place...
CTGACCCAAGGGGTATCTTCAGAGCCGGAAACCGGACGGTCTTTGATTGGAATCGTGGCCGGCTTCAAATCGGAACGGTGGCCGGATTTTGATCGGAACGGTGACCGGCTTCAGGTCGGAATCCGCATTCTCGAAGAAGGCTTTTTCATTCCGATCGTCCTTTCGTGCCGTTGTTGGAACGGCACGATCCATTGGATAAGCCTGCTCATCCAGGGACAAAAGTGTCCGTTGGCTCGGCCAACGCCTTTGACGATCATCCCGGTCGTTCCGAAGGAGCGGCATGCAACGGCGCAATTATACGTCGCTGGCGCGACGTCTCGGTTTGCTTTCCCGGCGTGGCCGCCCCTTCCAGGGACGCGTTGATCTCGTTTTCATCGGGGGTGATATCGCCGTGGCCGTCCCGCATTTCTCCGTCAGCATCGTTGCCCGTGGCGCGGGGCGCAGTGCCGTCATGTCGGCCGCCTATCGCCACTGCACGAAGATGGACTTCGAACGCGAAGCCCGCGCGGTCGATTATCGCGCCAAGCAGGGGCTGCTCCATGAAGAGTTCGTAGTACCAGCTGACGCGCCGGTCTGGGTTTCCTCAATGATGGCGGATCGCTCCGTCTCTGGCGCGTCGGAAGCGTTCTGGAACAGGGTCGAAGAGTTCGAAAAGCGCTCCGATGCCCAGCTTGCCAAGGATGTCACGATCGCCTTGCCCGTCGAACTGACGACCGAGCAGAACATCGCGCTTGTGCGCGAATTCGTGGAGAGACACATCCTTTCAAAAGGCATGGTCGCCGATTGGGTCTATCATGATGCGCCCGGCAATCCGCATGTTCACCTGATGACGACGCTTCGTCCTCTCACCGCCGAGGGGTTCGGAGCCAAGAAGGTACCGCTGCTTGCACCCGACGGCCGGCCCTTGCGCAACGACAAGGGCAAGATCGTTTACGAGCTCTGGGCAGGCGGTGTCGACGATTTCAATTCTCTTAGAGACGGATGGTTCGCGTGTCAGAACAGGCATTTGGCGCTCGCCGGCCTCGACATACGCGTCGACGGTCGGTCCTTTGAGAGCCAAGGGATTGCTGTCGAGCCGACGATCCATCTGGGCGTTGGCGCCAAGGCGATCGAGCGAAAGACCTCCGCATCGCAAATTCCGGCTTCTCTGGAACGTCTCGAACTTCAGGAGGCTCTTCGTCAGGAAAATGCGCGCCGCATCGAGCGTCGTCCTGACATCGTGCTGGAGATGATAGCGCGCGAAAAGAGCGTCTTCGATGAGCGGGACGTTGCGAAGATCCTTCATCGCTATATCGACGACGCCACACTCTTCGGGTCGTTGATGTTGCGCGTGCTGCGAGATCCGAGCGCATTGCGCCTGACTGCAGAGGGTACCGACCTTGGCACGGGGATCTACGCCCCTGCACGGTACACGACGCGGGAACTCATCCAGCTCGAAGCGGAGATGGTAAACCGCGCTCTCTGGCTCGCGAGACGAACGTCGCACGGTGTCCGCGGCGCATTGCTAGTGGCGACCTTTTCTCGAAACCGAGGCCTTTCGGATGAGCAACAGGCAGCCATTGAACATCTAACGAGCGGTGCCGCCCTTGCTGCCGTTGTTGGTCGTGCAGGTGCTGGCAAAACAACGATGATGAAAGCCGCTCGCCAGGCCTGGCAGGCGGCGGGGTATCGCGTTGTTGGCGGGGCTCTTGCCGGCAAGGCGGCCGAGGGATTGGAGAGGGAGGCGGGCATTGCCTCACGCACGCTTTCCTCGTGGGAGCGTCGCTGGACGCAAGGTATCGACCGCCCCGACGAAAAGACCGTGTTTGTCCTCGACGAGGCCGGCATGGTCTCGTCTCGGCAAATGGCGTTCTTCGTGGAAGCCGTCGCAAGGGCCGGCGCGAAACTTGTTCTCGTCGGCGATCCCGAACAGCTTCAGCCGATCGAGGCCGGTGCCGCGTTTCGCGCGATCGGTGACCGGGTCGGCTATGCCGAACTCCAGACCATTTATCGCCAGCGCGCGCCCTGGATGCGCAGCGCGTCGCTCGATCTGGCTCGCGGCAAGATCGGCGAAGCGATCGATGCCTATCGCGCCAATGGCAGAATAGTAAGTGCGGAGCTCAAATCTGAGGCCATCGAACGCCTCATCACCGATTGGGACAGGGAGCATGACCCGACCAAGACCAGCCTGATCCTTGCGCACCTACGCCGTGATGTGCGCCTACTCAATGGGCTAGCGCGCGCCAGGCTCGTCGAACGTGGGGTTGTCGGCCAAGGAGCTGCGTTCCGCACCGCAGATGGCAATCGCTATTTTTCCGCTGGCGACCAGATCGTGTTCCTGAAGAACGATGGCATCCTGGGCGTCAAGAACGGCATGCTTGGGCGCGTGATGGAAGCGGTTCCCGGACGCTTCATCGCAAGCGTTGGCGAAGGGACGTATCAACGCGACGTTACAGTCGAACAGCGCTCCTACAACAATGTCGACCACGGCTACGCGACGACCATCCATAAGTCGCAAGGTGCGACCGTCGATCGGGTGAAAGTGCTCGCGTCGCTGTCATTGGACCGCCATCTCACCTATGTCGCGATGACGCGACACCGCGACGAACTTGTCGTCTATTACGGTCGCTGGTCCTTCGCAAAGTCTGGCGGCCTTGTGCCGATCCTGTCGCGTCGCAACGCCAAGGAAACGACGCTCGATTACGAGGCGCGACCGTTCTATCGCCAGGCACTGAGGTTTGCGGAAGCACGCGGACTATACCTCATGAGCGTTGCCCGCACGGTTGTGCGCGACCGGCTTCACTGGATAGTCGGTCAGAAGCAAAAACTCGCGACTCTGGGCGCGCGATTGGTCGATCTGGGCTCTTCATTCCGGCTTGTCCGGGGCAAGCTTGAGCGCGCGGCCCCAGCAATCGGAGCTGCAAGACCTATGGTTTCCGCGATCACGGTTTTTGCCAAATCCATCGAACAAGCAGTCGCTGACCGGCTCGCGGCGGACCTCGACCTGAGAGAAAGATGGCAGGACGTCTCGATGCGTTTCCAGCTCGTTTACGCTGAGCCGGAGGTCGCGTTCGCCGCCGTCAAGGTCGATGCGATGCTAAACGATGCGCCGCTCGCCGCAACCGTCCTTCAAAAGCTTGCTGCCGAGCCACAGCACTTCGGCGCGCTCAGTGGCAGAACCGGGATGTTTGCGAGTCGGTCCGACAAGCATGATCGCGAAACGGCACTTTTCAATGTGCCGGCGCTCGCCCGAAACCTCGCGGATTACATGCGCGCGCGCGCTGAGACTGAGCGAAGGTACTCGGCTGAAGAAAATGCTCTTCGTTCGAGGTTGGCGGTCGAGATCCCGGCTCTTTCACCTGTCGCCAGGCAAGCGCTCGAACAACTTCGCGAAGGGCTCGGGCGAGATGATCAGACACGCCTTGAACAGTCATCGCTCCACCCGTCAGTCACAATGGAGCTCGAGCGATTTTCAGCGTCAGTCAGCCAAAGGTTCGGCGAGCGCACCTTCCTGCGGATTGCTGCAAAGGCTCCGGATGGCGAGGTCTTCGTGGCCGTCACGGATGGAATGACCCCACAGCAGAAGAATGAAGTGCGCCTGGCTTGGGACGCGATGCGGACGATCCAGCTGCTTTCTGCACGCGGTCGTGTCTCGGCCGGCCTCAAGCTGTCCCAAACGCAACGTCAATCACAAGCCAAGGAACTCAGGCTCAAATGACAAACGGATCCGCTCCTTCAGGAATAACGCGCCGATGGCGTCAGCGGCTGCTCCTTGTGGTTTTGGCCGGATTGCTTCCATCGTTCGCGATTCTCTATTGCGGATTGGCGTGCGGCTATCGCTTCAACTGGACGCCGAGCCAGCCGCTTGGTCTTTGGCGGATCCGACCGCTGGCGGGCGCGGTTGCCACCGGTGATCTCGTCTTTGTTTGCCCGCCCGACACGTCTCGATTTCGTGAGGCGCGCATCCGCGGTTATCTGCGAGCAGGCCTTTGCCCCGGCGGATACGGCCCGCTCATAAAGACGGTGATCGCGCTTGAAGGACAACGTGTCGAGATCGGCGGCAACCTTGAGATCGACGGACGCGTGATTGCTCACGTCGACGTTCGGCAAGCCGATGCTCGTGGTCTTCCGCTCTCGTCCTTCAAGGGCGGGGTCGTTCCGGCTGGCCACGTGTTCCTGCATTCCAGTTTTTCAGCCTCCTGGGACTCCCGGTACTTCGGTCCGGTTCCTGCGGAGGGGATTCTCGGCCTGGCCGAGGCGGTGCTGATCTATGCGCCGTGATCTCGTGCTAACGGCCGTGCTGACGGTCGCTGCCATCTTTGCTGGATGGATCGGCTGGAGCGGAAATCTGATGCTGTTGCCGGCATCTTGCGCGTTTGCGCTCATCTGGTCGAAGGCGCCGAACCGGATGGTGGTTCTCATCGTCTCCGCCGCATACTTTCTGACGGCTTCGCGCGGGTTGCCGCATGGTGTCCAGCGCTTCTATTCCACCGACGTCTGGCCGGGGCTTACGTTCTGGCTCGCAGCCTCGGTGAGCTTCGTCCTGGTCCATCTGGCGGTCTGGAGCAAGCGCTCAGCCTGGAGGCCACTCGGCTTTCTCGTTGCGATGGCGCTGATGGCCGCCCCTCCCCTAGGGATAACCGGATGGGCACATCCGCTCACCGCCTCGGGCGTTCTGTTTCCAGGTTGGGGGTGGTGGGGATTGGTTGCCATGACAGCCGGCCTCATGGGCCTCGCAACCCGCATGGGACCGGCTGTTGCCGTTGCCTTGACAGGCTTTTGGCTCTGGTCCGCCGCTATCTGGACCGATCCTCAACTACCTGCGGTGTGGCGCGGTGTCGACCTTGAAATGGGGCCGTCGCTTGGTCGCGACGCAACTCTGAAGCGGCAGCGTGACCTGATCGCAACGGTTCATGAGACCGCAAGCCAAGGCACACGTGTCATCATCTTGCCCGAGAGTGCCTTGGGGTTCTGGACGCCGACGCTTGGGTCGTTCTGGACGGAGAGTTTGCATGGCCGCGGCATCACGGTCATTGCCGGTGCCGCGGTGCTAGATTCCAGTGGATACGACAACGTGCTCCTCACGATCGATGGTGACGGCAGTGACATTCTTTATCGGGAGCGGATGCCAGTTCCGGTCTCGATGTGGCGTCCGTGGGGTCCCTTGTTTGGTGAACGCGGAGGGGCCCGGGCCCATTTCTTTACCAACCCAGTGGTCGAATTGGGTGGGCGCCAAATTGCACCCTTGATCTGCTACGAGCAATTGTTGGTCTGGCCGGTTCTTCACTCGATGCTCGCAGGTGCCGACGTCATCGTCGCCGTTGGGAACGGCTGGTGGACGGCAGGCAGTTCCATCGTCGATATCCAGCGTGCCAACGTGGCGGCGTGGGCCAGTCTCTTTGGCATCCCGCTCGCGATTTCTTTCAACACATGATCCGGAGGCCCTCGTGCTTGAGGCGGCGCTTATCGAGAAATGCGCAGATCCGTCCCTGGACTTGAACGTGGTCGAGGCGTTCGTCCGCGCGGTTGGGAACGGCGATCCGCTGGCTGTGACGGTCAAAGTTGGCAGAAAGCAGATACTGGTGGAAAAGGCGGAGACGCCAGAACAAGCGCTCGCAATCGCCCGCCGCTATGTCGGGCAGGCAATCGTGCGGGTTGGAATGACTTCGTACCCCGCCCACCTTGGGATAGAGAGTGGCGCGGTATTGAGCCCTACCCTCTTCGACGCCTGCGAGAACCTTCGCATGGGGACGGCAATGTTCGCAAAAATCATGCGGATCGTCGCCGCGTGGTATGGCCGAAACGCCAGCACCGAAGCGCTACCCTATGTCCTGTCCGACAGCCTCCATGCGTGGGTCTCGGGTGAGTTCGAGGGTAAAGACGTATTCCGCGCGGAGGACCCGGGCGGGCTGGCAGCCGAAAGGGCCGTTCGCTCGCAGTATGGACGCAACAGCGATGACCCCTCTTTGCCATCGGTCGACGAAGCCCAACTGGGTGACATCACGTCAGCCGATATGCGGATCGATCTATCTGGGCTCGAGTCGAACGCGCCCATCGTGCCAGTCCGATAGTTTAATGGCCTGAACGACAGGTCAGGCTTGCCACGGGTCGACCACGACGACACCGGTCCCTTCAAAATCCTTCGTGTTGCGTGTCACGACGGTCATGTCGTGGACCAGGGCGGTTGCGGCGATCAGCGCGTCGGCTTCATTGCGCCGGTCAAGAACATCCAGGTGGGCGCACGGGGTCGCGATAGGTTCGTCAACTGGTACGATGCGATCTGCGAATTCCGGACGCACGCGGCTGTCGAGCCAGGTTCGGAGTGGGGCGCCCTGCGCGGCATCCCGGCGCTGCACTCCAAGCACACCGCGCTCAAGTTCAAGGATCGTAATGACTGAAATGAAGAACTCGCGCGCGTCCTCTCGGCCAATCCGGGCCACCACTCTGCGTCAGCCTTGCGCGGGACGCGCCTGCATCGGCCGAATTAATAGGCCTAGGACATTAATCCTAGGGATCGCCGATTAGACCCACGGACTCCCCGGGGCCACCATTTGTTCTGGTTACAACGAATGGGAGAGACACCGTGGGAGCGAAACGCTTGCTTGCGTCTTTGTGCCTGGCAATTTCGGGCATTGGTAGCGGAACGGCAGGGGCCGAAACGCTTATCATCAACAGCTATGGAGGTCCTTACGAGGATATCATCCGGGAGCGGATCATCGAACCATTCGAGAAACGCTTTGGGGTTGAGGTCGTCTATGATGCCGTCGGATCCGCCCAGCAGGACTACGCCAAGATCAAAGCCACCCAAGGGCGGCCGGGATTCGATCTGGTCGTTATGACGGCATCGCAGTCGCTTCAAGGATGCAAGGACGGCCTGCTCGAGCAATTGACGCCGACGTCGATCCCGAACCTCAACGCCCTTCAAGGCAAGCTTGCTGCGGTCGCCGGCGCATGCGGCGCTGTGCACGAGGTCCAGTACCTTTCTCTCCTCTACCGGACAGACAAGCTTGCTTCGCAGCCCACCTCTTGGTCCGCATTGCTCGATCCTGAGCTCAACAAGAGGGTCATTCTTCCCACCTTCCAGAACATCATGGCCGTCTATCTGCTCGAGATGATGTCGGTCACGAATGGAGGGGACCTCATCGACAACGTCGACCCGGGCTTCGATGCCATGGCCAAGATATCGGCGCAGTCGGTGGGTTTCGAGCAATCCTCCGCAATCCTTGAAAGCTATCTGCGCGAGGGTTCCGTCTGGGCGATGCCGTTCTGGAACGGGCGTGCGCAGTTGATGGTCGATGAAGGCCTGCCGGTCGACTATATCAGCCCGAAGGAAGGGACCATTCCGCTTGTCGCAACCCTCAACATTCCAGTCGGTGCCGCAAACAAGGATGCCGCCCGGAAGTTCATCGATTTCTTCCTAGAGAAGTCGAGCCAGGAGGCATGGGTCGCTGGCTACAGGGTTGGTAGCGCGCGCAGCGACATCTCCGTACCTGAAGAGCTGCAGGACCGGCAGCTCACAGTTGGACCGGACGGCGATCGTCTGCACCTGCCCGATCTCCTCCGACTTCAGGAAAAACTGCCGGAGTGGGCCGAGCGCTGGGAACGTGACGTCGTTCCGAACGCCCGTTGAGGAGAGCGCTCATGAACAGCCTTGCTCTCGACTTGCATCCGCCGGCGCGACGTCGGCGTAGCCTCAGGTGGTTTCCCTTTGCAGCGCTCTCGCCGTCACTTCTTGTGCTCTCCGTCTTCTTTGCACTACCGATGGGGATGATGATCGGGATGAGCTTTGCTCAGACCGAAACGTTCTCCCCGACCCTCGCGCACTATCAGCGCTTCTTCACCGACGGCCTTTCGATTGCCGGGTTCTGTCGCACTGCCTTGATGTCTTTGCTGGTTGCAGTCAGCGTGACCGTTCTCGGCTATCCGGTCGCCTATCTCCTGGCGCGGTCAACCACGCGCTGGCGGGCGGTAGTGTTTGCGCTTGCGCTCGCGCCAGAACTCGCCGGCGTTGTTCTTCGAACCTATGGCTGGCTGATCATTCTGGAAGATCGGGGGTTCATCAATGATCTGCTCCTCCATCTCGGCGTCATCAGTTCGCCCCTCCCCTTGTCGAAGAACCTCTTTGCCGTCGTCGTCGGCCTGACGCATGTCGTGCTTCCCTTCGACATTCTCTCGTTGATGACGAGCATTCAGGGTATCGACCCGAACCTGGAGCGGGCAGCGCAGATGCTCGGCGCATCGAGGCTGGCGGTGATCCGCACAATCGTCCTGCCCCTCTCCGTGCCTGGGATCGTCAGCTCGATGTTGATCGCCTTCACCATGGCGGCGAGCGCCTATGCCACCCCGGCACTTCTGGGCGGCGCAGGTTTCAAGGTGCTGGCGACGATGATCTACGAGCAGGTGCTTTTCTACATCGATTGGCCGTTTGCATCGGTGATGGCGATGGCGCTGCTCCTCATGATGCTGGCCATCTCGTTCGTCGGTGTTCGCTACGAAAGCCGGCGCAGATCGCGCGCCTCTGTTTCATCGGGAGGTGAAAGATGAACAGGCTTATCTCGATACTTTACTGGACTTCGCTTGGCGCCGTCCTCTGCTTCATCACCCTGCCGCTGATCGTCGTCGTCGCAGCCTCCTTGAGCCCGACATCGGCTGTCACGCTTCAGCCCTGGGAGTGGACCGGCCGATGGTATGCGGATCTCTGGTCCAGTCGCTGGCTCGACCCGTTCCTTGCGAGCGTGAAGATCGCAACGGTCGTCGCGGCGATCAGCGGGGTGCTTGGATTGTTTGCGGCATATGCGGTCGTATACGAGCGTATTCCGGGCAGCGACGCCCTGATGTCTTGCCTTCTATCACCGCTTTCGGTGCCGCAGATCGTCAAGGGTGTCGCCATCGTCCTCTTTCTTTCGATGATCGGGCTCCAGGGGTTTCTCGGCACGCCGGCGTTGATTGCTGCGCACGTGGTGCTCGCTCTGCCCTTCGTGACCCGCATGGTGGCGACGTCGCTCGCGAATTTCGATGCCAACCTCGATCGAGCTGCCCAGATCCTCGGAGCCGGCAAGCTTCAACGCATCCGACTGGTGGTGCTGCCAATGATCAAGCCCGGGGTCCTTTCGGGCGTGACCTTCGCCTTCATCATCTCGTTCAATAACATCCCGCTTTCGGTTTTCCTGGTCAGGCCAGGCGACAGCACGTTGCCGATCACCGTGATCAACTACCTCGAATACAGCCTCGACCCAGTTCTGGCGGCGGTCAACGTCGCCTCGATGGCCTTTATCCTCACGGTCATCTTCCTCTTCGAAAAGATCGGCGGCTTTTCCGCGCAACTCCATGGTGGCAGCAAATGAACGCACTCGACATCGAACTCGTCTCTGTCAGCAAGTCCTACGCCAGCATGACGGTCGTCAAGGATATCGACCTCGCTATCCCTCAAGGCGAATTCGTCAGCATCCTCGGCCCATCCGGCTGCGGGAAGACGACCACGCTCAACATGATCGCGGGCTTTACCGCCCCATCACACGGCGACATTCGCATCAAGGGCCGAAGCCAGGTCCGCGTGCCGCCGGAACGCCGCAACATCGGACTGGTGTTCCAGAACTATGCGCTCTTTCCACATATGACGGTCACGGAGAACGTCGCCTTCGGCCTCAAGATGCAGGGCGTTCGCCGAGAAGAAGCCGATGCGACCGTCAAAAGCGCGCTCCGCAGCGTTCACCTGGAAGGAATGGGAGCGCGCTATCCGCGAGAACTCTCCGGCGGCCAACAGCAGCGGGTGGCGCTTGCCCGGGCGATCGCGCCGAGGCCCTCGGTCCTCCTTCTCGATGAGCCGCTTTCCAATCTCGACCTGAAGCTTCGAGAGGCGATGCGGATCGAACTGAAGGAAATCCAGCAGCAACTCGGAATGACCTTCGTCTACGTCACTCACGATCAGGAAGAGGCCATGGCGATGTCCGATCGGGTGGTGGTCATGTGGCAAGGGGCGATTGCGCAAGAGGGGCAGCCCGCCGCCCTCTACCGCGAGCCGAACTCGCGCTTCGTGGCAGATTTCATAGGCAAGTCGAATATCCTGGCGGTGACGTCCGCGGCAACGGGAGCGGCCCATCTCGAGCTGGCGGTTGGAGATGGGCTGATCCTGAAGGCGCACAAGACCGAGCTCTCTGGCGAGATCCGGTACTGCTCGATCCGTCCGGAGAGCATCGCGGTCCTGCCGCCTGCCGCCGGCGGGAGCGAGTTCGCCAACCTTCTTAATGCCACCGTGCGACGTGTCGTCAACCTCGGTGCCGCGTTCGAGATTGATGCCGATCTCGGTTCGGACGTGCGTCTCCATGTGCGTCTTCGCGCGACCCGCGCGAGTGTTCCGCCGAAAGTCGGGGACCCCATTCATCTCGGTATCGACGACGCCGACATCCAGCCCCTTAGCGCTTGAGGCAGATCGATAGGGTGGAGCGATCAATCCGAAGGCATCGTTATTGGAACCACGCGATGCCTCGCGCCTACCATGATCCCGACCGCAAGAGGTCACTTCAAAGGAGATGAAAATGCTTGATAAACAGAGGCTTCGTGCCGTTCAGCATGAATCGAATGTCTGCGCCGACATCGACGGTTTCGACTTCGACAATTACAGCCAGCAGGATATCGACGAGGTCCGCCGCTATTGGCTTCAGCACGGTGTCCTGCGGTTCAAGAAGACGTCCATGACCGACGCCCAGCAGGTCGCCTTCTCCAGGCATTTCGGGGAGTTCGTCATTCATCCGAAGCAGCTCCAGGAGGGCGGGCATCCAACCCACAAGGAAATTCTCGTCATCAGCAATGCGATGAAGGACGGTAAGCCGAGCGGCGCCATGGGCAACAGCGAGGCCACATGGCACACGGACACCTGGTTCTACGAGCGGCCGCCGGCCGGCGCCATCCTGCGGGCGGTCGCCGTGCCGCCGAGCGGCGGCGACACCTACTTCCTTTCGTCATACCGCGCCTATGAGACCTTGCCCGAGGCCTTGAAGAAGGCCGTCGACGGCCGGCAGATCTTCTTCCAGAACGTCTACGACAAGACCGGCAAGCTCCGCCTCGGCAAATCGGCTCCCAAGACCCGCGATTTCCGTGAATGGAGCGGCATGGTTCATCCGCTCGTTCGCCTGCATGGCGAGACCGGGCGCAAGGCGCTCTATCTCGGGGGCACCGCCGAAGGCGCCTGGATCGTCGGTATGCCGCTTGACGAAAGCGAGTCCCTTCTCGCCGATCTTTGGCAGCACACCACCTCGAGCCGCGAGATCTTCGTCCAGCAATGGGATGTCGGCGACATCATGATGTGGGACAACCGTTGCACCATGCACCGCCGGGACGGCTTTGATCCGAACTCCATCCGCATCATGCATCGCACCACCACATCAGGCGAGCGCCCGGTCTGACCGAAAACGAACATCAGGAGGTTAGACAATGCAGTCCTACCGGATCAATAACAGGCATCCGCCCCTTTCTGAGGATCTCATCGCATTGATGGGAAAGGCCGAAACGGCCACGATCGGCCATGTCGAACATGTCGGTTTCGTCAGCCACGGGGTGCTGCCGGTGTTTCCGGCGAAGGCGGCGGGTTCGGCCGTTACCGTCGCGGCACCCGGCCGGGATGGCACCATTATCTATAGGGCTGTCGACCTCCTGATGCCCGGAGACTTTCTCGTCATCGCGCGAGTTGATGGCGATGATATCGCCTGTGTCGGAGGTGGTGTCGCAACTGCGGTGAAGGCCAGGGGCGCCGTCGGCATCGTCATCGACGGCCCCTGCACGGATGCCGAGGAGATTGCCGCAACTGGCCTGCCTGTCTGGTGCCGAGGCGTCTCCTCAAAGACCACCAACCGGCGGGTCTCGATCGGCGGTTCGATCAACGAGCCAATTGCCTGCGGCGGAGCTGCGGTGCTGCCCGGCTATGCGGTTCTTGCAGACCGGGAGGGCGTGTTCGTTGCGCCGCACGACCAGATGCTCACGCTGGCGCGAGCTGCGATTGCGCGCCAGCAGAATTCGATCGCCGTACGCGCGCACCTTGCGGCCGGCCGTTCCATCTTCGATTTCCAACCGGAAACCACATCATGAAAATAGCGCTCGTCCAGATGAATTCCCAACCGGACCGTGCCGCCAATCTGCGGCACGTCGAGGCACTCATGCGCCAAGCTGTTACGGGCAGACCGGATCTCATTGTCTTGCCCGAGCATTTCGATTGGACCGGTGGCACGCCGGCCGAGAAGCGATCGGCGGCCGATCACGTGCCAGGAGGCGCGGCCTACAATCTGGTCCAGAGCTTCGCCGCCCAACATCGGGTCGCCATCCATGCAGGAAGTCTCCTGGAAATGTCCGGCACAGACGACCGAATCTTCAACACCAGTGTCGTGTTCGACGCGCGAGGAAACGAGATCGGAGCTTACAGGAAAATCCATCTCTTCGACATCGTTGCACCCGACGGCAAGGTCTACAACGAGTCCGAGACCGTCCGGCCGGGAAACAGCATGCTGGTTTACGAGATCGGTGGAATGAAGCTGGCATGCTGCATTTGCTACGATTTGCGCTTCTCCCGACTGTTCGACAGACTGGCACAGGAGGACGTCGATGCGTTCATTTTACCTGCGGCCTTCACGCAACAGACCGGAAAGGACCACTGGGAGGTTCTATGCCGTGCGCGCGCGATCGAATTTCAGGCCTATGTCGTCGCCTGCGGCCAATGCGGAGACTATGAGACGGCCGCCGGCGAGCGGCGCTACATGCATGGACATTCGATGGTCTGCGATCCCTGGGGGAAAGTGGTCGCCAAGACAGGTGACGATGTATGCGTGCTGGAGGCTGAGCTTGATCGCGATCGCATTGAGGCCGTTCGCCGCCTGATTCCTATGGCGGCCCATAGGGTAGATGTTCAGAACCTGGAGCTTGTTTGCCGCAGGGAACGTTGAAATCCGTCAGCGCTCGTCTTCACGGTCAGGACGGACAAGCTCCATATGGCTCACCCCAAGTGCCTTGGCGATCTTGTAGAGCGATTGGATCGTTGGATTGCGTCCGCCTCGTTCAAGACCACTCACATATTGCTGGCTGATTTCAGCGGATGCGGCGATTTCTTCCTGCGTCAGTCCCTTTTCCCGACGCAGGCGCGCAAAATTCCGGCCGACCAACTTGCGCATATCCATGCGCCACTGATGGCAGGGCCGAAACTTTGAGTTTATCAACTATAGTATGTAAATGCACGCTATGCGGAGGCATGTGGCTGTTCGAGATCAGCAGGTTCGCTTCGGTCGGGAGGTGAAGAGTGGACGACGTCGACTTGGAGGTCGGGCGAGAGATTGCCAGGCTTCGACGGAAGGTCGGCATGCGACAGCTGGATCTCGCGGTGCACCTCAACGTTTCGGTCCAGTTGGTCCGAAAGTACGAAAGCGGCCGGATCAGGATCGGTTCCAGCCGCCTCGCCGCCATAGCCTCCGGGCTCGGTGTTCCGGTTGCTTCCCTCGTTGATCGCGGCAGGTCTCGCGCCGAGTTCAGTCTGGAACTGGACGAGTTGGTCGCTTTCGTTGAGACCAAAGAGGGCGTGGCCCTCAACGGAGCATTTCAGCGCATCAGGTCGACTGCGGTTCGTCGATCTCTATTGGCATTCCTTGAGGCAGTCGTAGAAGCCGAGCGGCCGTAAATGTGCATCCGGCTGCGATGCCTGCGCACGAGCGAAGCGGCCTCACGCGCAGAGGAACCCTTCCGACGCGGCTTTGATCTGTCGGGATAGCCGGGACAATACCTGTCGCTGAGCGTCGCAGCGAGCGCAAGCCTTCGGCTCGCCGTTTGCTTTTTTTCCAGCCGATCGGCCGCTGTCAGCATGTTCGATGTTGATCGTTTTACCCTGGCACGGGCTGCCTGAACGATGATGGCGGAAATCGCCAGAAAAAGCCCTCCAGATATTTCTGCGGCAATTCAGCGAGTTAGCGGATCTCTAGCCCGCGCAGCCGTGTTCCATCGCGCATTTTTTCACAATGCACAGGACTCCCAAGTTGACAGAGATCAACAATGAGTCCAACATATGTATACAACGTCTTCTAATATTGGACAATAGGAAAAAGAAAGAAAATTCGAATGGCAGTCCGCCCCCTTTCATCCGTGCTGAAGACACTTGCTGCATTCGACTGCGTTGCCGCCGCCGTAGAGCCGATGCGTCTTGCCGACGTTGCCAAGCAACTCGGGGAAGCTCGGGGTGCTGCCCACCAACGCCTTGTTACGCTGGTCGAAGCAGGCTGGATTGAGCAGACGCAGGACGGTCGCTACCGGTTGACGCTACGCGTCGTCAGCCATGCAGCCATGGCGCTCGAACAGTCCAACCTCGGTGCCCGCTTTGCCGGTGTTCTTGAGGAGATGGTTACGCAGAGTGGCGAGACCGCTTCGCTTGCAGTGCTCGACGGTAAGGATGCCGTCATCGTCCGCCGGGTGGAATCTCGCGGCGTTCTTCGAGCGGACCTCAAGGTGGGCGCGCATCTGAGACTCGATCGCACGGCATTTGGCCGAGTGCTCGCTTCGCATGCACGCCCGGAAATCATCGAGCGCCTTCGGGTGCAGGGCGTCAGCCTGCCCGATGACGAGATGATGACACTGGTTCGCCAGCAGGGATACGCGATTTCCGAAGTCGAGGGCCCGCGCACTGTCTCGGCTGTGGCCGCCCCGATCCTGGATGCGCAGGGTGAGTGCATTGGAGCACTCGCACTTTCTGGCCCGTTCCAAGGTTTTGACACTGAAAAATGCGCTGGGATCGTCGTCGCGGCAGCGGCGGCGAGCTCTGGACGCATGCGAGGAGACCAATAAATGACTGCCCTTAGAAGACCTGCGCCGGAGTCGGACGCCCACCGCATCGCGCGGCTGATGCGTTCAGCCGGAGAAATGATGGCGCCCGAACGCCTGGCCGCGATCCAGCCGTCGCGTGTCAGCGCATCGCGCGCATTGCTCAGCCAGGCAATCCGCGGTCGCTGGCAAATCCAGTGCAAGCGCTTCGAGATCGACGAGAAGGGCAACGGTGTCGCTGAATACCGCATCGACATTGGCGGATGGCGCTTCAGCTTCCCCGTCTATTCCTTTGAGCCCTCACCCCACGGCCGCACCGGTCGCATCATTGGCCGGGCCTGGGACATGATGGGCGCGCTGGTCGAAGGCGATATGAGCTGGGCCGATTTCGAGACGACGCGCACTGAACTTCCCAAGCTCTATGAGGGACGCGCCACACCCGGCACGCTCATTTGGTGCCGCTCCAACCGAAGCGGTCGCTTCTTCGAGAGTGCACGCCAGGCGCTTGCGTCAGGAAGGCAGCCGGACGTCGCTGAGCTGGCGCAGACCTGCTACCTCATGCGCAACACAGGTCTCGACGGCAACGGCACGTTTGGAACCAAGACATTCCTTGCCTTTGAAAAAGATCACCCCCTGCGCTGGTCGCTCGCCGCGCAAATGCTGTGCGCCTACATGATGCGCGTCTTTGCCCAGGACCTGCTGCAGCATCTTGTCCGCCTCGGCTCGCCGCAGGCACCCGACATGGTCAAGGATCTTCGCCGCTTCCTCGGCGTCGGCAATGGCTCGGCACTAGGCCTGATGCTTTTCGTAAACAATCATCCGCGGCTGATCGAACGCTGGCTCTTCATTCGCGAAGAGGCCATTGCACGAGCCAAGGCGGTTCTTCCCGACGCAGAAGGTTCTGAGATTGCCAAGCTGCTTGCCCTCGTCGACAAGGCGATCACTTTCCGCAGCCAGGACCGCGCGGCCTACGAGAACTTCACGCGCTCCGATGTGCTTGCTGAAGAGCTGCAAACCATCCGGCGCGCTGTCGCCGACCTTCTGCAACGCTGGCAGGCGGGCAACCGCTTCGAGGCCGAGCCCTTCGCAGAGCTTGCGGCCTCGCTTGTCGGCCGCGTGCACGCGGAGGCGATGGAAACCCTTCATTCGCTGCTGATCGAACTCGTGCCCGATGAAGCCGACGCCCTGGTCGAGGGCCTGGTCATCGATGAAGAATTGACGGGGCGCCCGGAAATGCCGGTCCACCGGCTGCGCGACCTGGTTCGCAATGACTATGCATGGGCGTTCAATCTTAATCTCGAGGTGCCGGCCGCCGAGCGCTACGTTTGGTACAAGTCAGTGATCGCGGAAGAACCGCGTCGCGGCCTTGCAACAGAGGTCGGTCACGATGTCGTCAATCTCGGCCTCGACCTGCCACGTCTCGTGGTGGCGCTGGACCGCGACCTTTCTGCGGTTGACCCCAACCTCAGCACGGCGCGCTTCCTGTTCGCCCATCCGCAGCACCGCGCCATCGTCACCCGCGTCCAGGCGCTTGCCGGCACCAGCCTGCATTCGCCGCACGCCGACATCATGAGCGGCTCGTTTACGCCAGCCCATATCACCCGACTTCTCAATGTCGGCATTCACGGCATCGACAAGACACGCGACTTCCTCGACCGCAACCTGCGCGGCGTCCTGTTCCATGGCGCGCCTCTTCCCGAAGACATTGCTTCTGGAAACGCCGACGCGCTGTGGTTTTATCCTGCGGAGCCAAGCCTGTGAGCACCTGCCAGTCCAACCTTCCGAACTCGATGACTGTGAGCCTGCGCGAGATGCGCATGGTGTTCGAGCGTCTCCTCCAGGTCACGCGCATCGAAAGCGGCCTCGTGCCGGCCCTTAGGGATTGTGCAGTCTACTCTGCGGCCCTCGGCCTTGGCGGCTTTTCGCGTCTGACCGCAACGCTCGAGACGATCAGCAAGGCCACCCCAAAGGCCCTGTCATTCGACGGATCGGGCGACCCCGTCATCGACTGTGGCGGCCAGCACGCCTGGCTTGCCGCCGATGCCGCGCTTGAGCTGGCGGTCGAAAACATGAAGACAGGCGGCAGTGGCATTATCACCGTGCGTAACGCCAAAGACATCGGCGAACTCAAAGTCATCGAGGCACTCGCGCAGCGCTTCGGCCTGAAGGCAACAGTCGCCGTCGGCGTCGATCGCGCGGCTATCGCCGTCACACAAGTGACCGATCCCGATGAAATCGCCCTTCTCGACAAGATCCGCCGCAATGGCGTTGCCGTCGACGCCGCGACTTGGTGGGAACTCTACCATCGCTCGGCGGAAGCCCTTGCGCCCGACAGCTATCTTTCGCGTCGCCATGCCGGTCCGATCATCGTCGAGGCCGACGGCAAGGTCATCGGCCGCCAGGACGAAGACGAGACCGATTTTTCCCTGCTTCTGGCCGACGCGCCCAAGAGCGCTGCTTCCGCCAAACACTGAACGGAATGACCATGATCATAGATGCTCTGCAATGCGGCCACTTTGACCGCTCATCCTTCGAAGCGCTGAAACGCGGCGGCTACAGCGCCGTGACGCCGACGCTCGGCTTCTGGGAGGGGACGATGGAATCACTCGATTCCCTTGCCCGCTGGCGCGACATGGAGCGTGAAAACGCTGACATCGTCCTGATTGCCCGCACCGCCGCCGATATTGAACGCGCCGAGCGAGAGGGAAAGCTCGCTGTCGTGCTCGGCTACCAGAACTCCAATCTTTTTGAAGACCGCATCGCCTATGTGGAGTTCTTTGCCGAACTCGGCGTGCGCGTCGTCCAGCTAACCTACAACAACCAGAACGAACTGGGTGGGTCCTGCTACGAGGAGAATGACAGCGGTCTTGCCCGGTTCGGCCGGGACGTCGTGCGCGAAATGAACCGGGTCGGCATGCTGGTCGATCTGTCGCATGTTGGCGACAAGACGACGCTGGACGCGATCGAATGGTCGCAAAAGCCCGTGGCCATCACTCATGCCAACGCCGCTTCGCTCTTTGCGCACAAGCGCAACAAGTCCGACCGCGTGATCAAGGCGCTTGCCGCACGCGGTGGTGTTATCGGCTGCGTTGCCTACCGCAACATCACGCCCGACAGCGCCTGCGCCACGGTCGACGGCTGGTGCGAGATGGTGGCCCGCACGGTCGATATCGCCGGCATCGACCACGTCGGCATCGGCACCGACATTTCCCACAACCACACCCAGCGTGACTACGACTGGATGCGAAAGGGCCGCTGGACACGATCCGTTCAGTACGGCGCGGGTTCGGCGGCCACGCCTGGAGCCGTGCCAAAGCCGGAATGGCTGCTGAAACCGGAAAACCTTCAGGACGTGGCGCCGGCGCTCCTTCGGGTCGGTTTCAATCAGGAAGAGGCGAACAAGATCCTCAGAGACAACTGGCTGCGTCTTTACGGCGAGGTCTTCCGCGCCGACTGACCGGTTACGGAAACGAATTTCCAACGAAAGAAGGGCCGCCGCCAGGCTCGCGAGCGGCCACGGGGAACAGCAATCAACGACCGTTCGACTAAGGAGAACAACGAATGGACACGTTCAAGAAAGCATCGGCAATACCGGTGTCGCGACGCGCAGTGCTCGGTGCTGGTCTTTTTGGGGCCGCCATCCTTGCCTCACCCCTCGTGCGCCGCGCAAGTGCTGCGGACAATGTACTTTATGTCAACACCTGGGGCGGCGACTGGGAAGCTTCCGTTAAGAAGTTCCTCTTCGATCCGTTCACGGCCGACACCGGCATCGAGATCCGCACAGTCTCGCCGATCTCGTTTGCCAAGCTCGCCGCGCAGAAGACGACCGGCGTCTTTGAGTTTGACGTCACGACGCTGGGCGTCGCCGACGTCGCTCGTGCGAATGCAGCCGGCCTCTTGGAAACGCTCGGAGACCATGTCGATGCGTCCAAACTTTGGCAGGGCGCCATCTATGAAAACGGCCTGTCGACCCACGGATTTGCCACGCAGCTCGCGTTCAACAAGACGAAGTACCCGGATGGTCTGAAGAACTGGGCCGACTTCTTCAACGTCGAGAAATTCCCGGGCAACCGCAGCCTGCAGCGCCACGCCGCCCGCGTACTCGCCATCGCCCTGCTCGCCGACGGCGTTTCCCCGGACCAACTGTTCCCTTATGATCTCGACCGTGCCTTCGCCTCGCTCGACAAGGTCAAGGACAACGTGCGTGTCTGGTGGACAGCAGGCCCGCAGGCCCGCCAAATCCTGACCGACGGCGAGGTCGACATGGCCGGCCTTTGGGACAGCGATGCCGCCGGCGCCAAGAAGGCTTCCAAGGAGCCGATCGAGATCGTCTGGGATCAGGCGATTGTCGACCAGGCATGCTGGATCGTCGCCAAGGATAGCCCGCGTGCCGAAAACGGCTTCAAGCTGATCAGCCATATCGGCCAGAATGCAGAAGGGCTCGCGAAGTTCTGCATCGCCGACCAGAATGGCCCGATGAACCCGAAATCGTTCGATTTCATTCCACCTGAGGTGGCCAAGACCATGCCGACCTATCCCGATCACCTGGCCCGCGCCGTCATGCTCGATGGCGCCAAGCTGACGGCGCAGATCGACGAGCTGAGCAGCCGGTTCGAAAGCTGGGTCGGCCTTTGATGCAAGCCTCCCGGTTCCGTGAGAAACGGAACCGGGAGGATCTTAAGACAGGTGCATTGCCACGGGGGCGTCCCGACGCCACGGGCATGAAGATCGGGGTTTACCGATCAGGGTACTGAGGGAGCATTGACATGAAACAGAGATCGTTTTCGCCCATTGCGGAGGGGCCGATACCGCTGATGGCCCCGGCAGCGGTCTTCCTTGCGGTATTCTTCCTGGTGCCGCTTGCCTATGTGGGCTGGATGAGCATCTCGCAGCCGGTGGTCGGCCTGCAGAACTTCGGGCGGCTTCTGCATTCGAGCCTGTTTGCGTCCGTGCTCTATCAGACGTTCAGGACCGCCTTCCTGGTCACCGCTCTTGCGCTCCTCTTCGCCTATCCGCTCGCCTATGCTGCGGCCAACGGATCCAAACGCTTCGCCACCTTTCTCCTGACCGTGGTCGCCCTTTCTTTCTGGACGAGCTATCTCGTGCGCACCTATGCCTGGATGGTCATTCTCGGCAATCAGGGGCCGGTCACGGCACTCCTTACCTGGCTCGGCTTCGATCCTGCGCCGAAGCTACTCTTCACCACCTTCAGCGCAACGCTTGCCATGTCCCATGCGCTCATTCCTTTCATGACCATGTCGCTGTTCTCGGTCATGAAGCGCATCGATCCTCTCTATGTTCGCGCTGCGGAAAGCCTCGGCGCGAGCCCGCGTCGTGCCTTCCTCGCAGTCTATCTGCCGCTTTCGGCACCGGGCATCGTCAACGGTTGCACGCTCGTCTTCATCTCCTGCCTCGGCTTCTACGTGATGCCCGTGCTGCTCGGCAGTCCGCGCGACCAGATGATCGCAGGTATCATCGGCGACCAGATCGAACAGACACTCGACTTCGGGCTTGGCTCGGCAATCTCGATCGTGTTGCTCGGCCTGACGCTCGCAGTTTACGCGCTCTACAACCGCTTCTTCGGACTTGACCGGCTATGGGCAGGAGGTGGCCGATGAACCCCTTCGTTCGCGCGCTTGCGCTCCTCATCGCCTTTTTTGTCGCTGCACCGATGTTCATCGTCATCCCGATGTCGTTCAGCTCGGCTGCGTCGCTGACCTTCCCGCCGCCCGGCTACACGCTTGCCAACTACATCAACTTCTTCTCGGACCCCAACTGGACTGAGCCGCTCATCAACAGCGTCATCATCGGTCTTGGAACGGTACTGGTGACGCTCTGCCTTGCCATCCCCGCGTCCTTCGCACTGGTGCGGCATATCTTCCTCGGCCGTGAATTGTTCAATCTCCTGATCATGCTGCCTATGATCGTGCCGACTATCGTCATGGCGCTCGGCTACTACATGTACTTCGGTCAACTTCGCCTCGTGCAGAGTTACCTTGGCGTCATCCTCGCCCATAGCTGCATCGCCATGCCGATGGCGACCCTGATCCTGACGGCGGCACTCAAAGGGTTCGACCGGTCCGTCGAGCGGGCTGCCATGAACCTTGGCGCGTCGCCCTTCACGACATTCCGGTTGGTCACCTTCCCGATCCTGCGTCCCGCCTTCACCGTAGCCGGCCTCTTTGCCTTTATCGCTTCCTTCGACGAAGCGGTGATTGCGCTGTTTATCTCCGGCCGCGACAGGGCGACCTTGCCGCGCCAGATGTTCAACGCCGTCCGCCAGGAGGCAGACCCGACCATCTCGGCAGCATCCTCTTTCCTGTTTCTCCTCGTTCTGGCTGGCGTCTGCGTCTGGCTTGCGCCGCAATTTGTGCGTCGCCGGTCCGGGACCACACGTCAGCCGCTCGAAAACGGCGCCACCAACACCGCTGCGGCGGCATCCTGATCAAGGAGCACAGCCATGAACGCCCGTTCTCTCACACTCCGCAACGTCAACAAGAGCTACGACGGCAAGCATATGGCGGCCGACAACGTGTCGCTCGACATCAAGGCTGGCGAGTTCGTCTCCTTCCTTGGCCCCTCCGGCTCCGGCAAGACCACGACGCTGATGATGATTGCCGGCTTCCAGCATCCGACGAGCGGAGAAATCCGCCTCGGCGAACGCGCCATCGACAAGCTGCCGCCGCACAAGCGCAATATCGGCATGGTCTTCCAGAACTACGCCCTCTTCCCGCACATGACGATCGCCGACAACGTCGCCTTTCCCCTGCGCATGCGCGGCGTGGAAAAGGCCGAGAAAGAACGGCGGTCGCGGGAGGCACTGGCGAAGGTCGGCCTCCAGGGCTTCGAGAAGCGCATTCCCTCGGAACTATCCGGCGGACAGCAACAGCGTGTGGCCCTTGCCCGCGCACTCGTCTTTGAGCCCGATATCATTCTGCTCGACGAACCGCTCGGCGCGCTCGACAAGGCGCTTCGCGAGCACATGCAGGTGGAGTTGAAGCGCATCCACCGCGACCTCGGCGTCACCATGGTCTACGTCACCCACGACCAGTCGGAAGCCATGACAATGTCGGACCGGATCGCCGTCTTCAACGAGGGGCGCATCGAACAGGTCGGCACCCCAAACGAGATCTACTTCGCGCCGAAGACCCGCTTCGTCGCCTCCTTCATCGGCGACAGCAACATCCTCGCCGCTTCCTCGCTTGGCGATGGCCGCTACGAGACGCCAGTCGGCGTCGTCGACACCAAAGCCGCAGGCAGTGACCGCAACAGCAAAGCCGAATTGCTGTTGCGCCCGGAGATGATCCGCCTCGCCGACGGGACGGATCCAAGCCGTCAGGCGATGAAGATCGACAGCACTATCAACTATGGTGACAACCTGCTGGTCATCGGCAAACTCGGCGCGCAAGCGATCCGCATGCGCGTGCCCGGCGTCGATGCACGAAGGCTTGACGGTGCTTCCGAGTGCCACGTCACCTGGCGCAGCGAAGATGTGCACGTCATCGCCTGACAATCGCAAAGCGCAATCAAGCATAGCCTGGAGCCTGCCATGAACGACCGTCCCAACTCCCTTCACGCCCTGGATCGGCAAAGCGTTATCCATCCCTACACCAACCTTGCGGTTCACCAGGAGGTGGGGCCGCATGTCATTACCGGTGGCGAAGGGATCTACGTCGTCGATGATCAGGGAAAGCGTTACATCGAAGGTCTTGCCGGCCTCTTCTGCGCCGGGCTCGGCTTCAGTGAACCGCGATTGGTGGAAGCGGCGACGCGCCAGTTAAAGACAATGCCCTTCTATCATTCCTTCGCCCACAAATCGACGGAACCGGGTATCCGCCTTGCAGAGAAGCTGCTCGAAATGGCGCCGGTACCCATGTCGAAGGTCTTCCTTGCCGGTTCCGGTTCCGAGGCGAACGACACAGCGATCAAGCTTGTCTGGTACTACAACAACGCGGTCGGACGGCCTGAGAAGAAGAAGATCATTTCGCGCCGCAAGGCCTATCACGGTGTGACGGTCGCGACCGCAAGCCTCACCGGCCTTCCGTTCAACCATCGCGACTTCGATCTGCCGATCGCCAATATTCTGCACACGGACTGCCCGCATTACTGGCGGTTTGCTGAACCCGGAGAGAGCGAGGAAGACTTCGCAACCAGGCTAGTCGGCAACCTCGAACAGATGATCCTTGAGGAAGGCCCGGAAACGGTGGCCGCCTTCTTCGCTGAACCGGTCATGGTATCCGGTGGAGTGATCACGCCGCCAAAGACCTATTTCGAGAAGCTCCAGACGGTTCTGAAAAAGTACGACATCCTTTTGGTGGCCGACGAAGTTATCTGTGGTTTCGGGCGCACCGGAAACATGTTCGGGTCAGAAACCTACGGGATGAAGCCCGACATGATCAGTTGCGCCAAGCAGCTTTCGGCCGCCTACATGCCGATCTCGGCGCTGATGATCAACGAGAAGATCGCGAATGTGCTCGTCGACCAGAGCCGCAAGATCGGCACATTTTCGCATGGTTATACTTATGGCGGTCATCCGGTCGCGGCGGCTGTCGCGCTGGAGGCCCTGACGATCTATCAGGAAACCGACATCGTCTCTCATGTCCGCGCCGTCAGTGTGCGCTTCCAAGAAGGCATCGCCAAGCTCGGAGACCATCCGCTGATCGGTGAAGCCCGCGGTGTCGGCCTTGTCGCTGGCCTCGAGTTCGTCAAGGACAAGGTGACGAAGGAGAACTTTCCACCGGCCTGGCAGGTCGCCAACCATGCCGGCAAGTTCGCAACCGAACGGGGCGTCCTTACTCGTGGTCTTGGCGACATGGTGAGCCTGTGCCCGGCCATGATCATCAACGAGAAGCAGATCGACGATCTCATGGCCCGCATGCAGCTTGCCCTCGACGACACCCTTTCGTGGGCGCGCAGCCGGGGCTACGTCGCGTGAGGCCGGAGATCGCCATGTCGACCACCCGGCCGCATTCCTATGGGCAGCTTGGCATGCTGATTGACGGCCGCTGGACCTATGAGACGGAGCGGCGGGACGCGGTCATCGATCCCGCCAGTGGCGCGGTCATCGGCTATTTGCCCTGCGCTTCCGACGCCGACCTCTCGGCCGCCGTCGCCTCCGCGCAGCGCGCATTCGAAAGCTGGAGCGAACGCTCAGCGCTCGACCGCGGGCAGATCCTGCGGCGTTTCGCCGATCTTGCCCGCAAGCACGCCGATGAGATCGGCCGCAGCATGGTGATGGACCAGGGCAAGCCGCTGGCGGAGGCAATCGGTGAGATCCGATTTGCCGCCGACCATGCCGATTGGCATGCGGAGGAAGCGCGGCGCATCTATGGTCGCCTTATCCCTTCGCGAGATCTACGTGTACAGCAGGCAGTCACGCGCGAACCCGTCGGCGTCTGCATCGCGTTTACCCCCTGGAACTTCCCGTTTAGCCAGGCACTGCGCAAAGTCGTGGCAGCCTTGGCAAGCGGCTGCACGATAATCCTCAAAGGGCCGGCGGAATCTCCCTCGTCCACGGTCGCGATCGGCAGACTGATGCAGGAGGCGGGTCTGCCGGACGGTTGCCTCAACATCGTCTGGGGATCGTCTTCACATATTTCTGAAACGCTGCTTTCGGCCCCCGAGGTGAAGAAGATCTCGTTCACGGGATCCGTCGAAGTCGGCAAGCTGCTCGCTTCGCTCGCCGGCCGCCATATGAAGCGCTCTACGATGGAGCTTGGCGGTCACGCTCCCGCTATCGTCTTCGACGACGCCGATATTGAAGCTTCCGCCACTGCGCTCGCCGCCCAAAAGGTTCGCAATGCCGGGCAGGTCTGCGTTTCGCCGACCCGCTTCTACGTGCAGGCGAAAGCCTATGACCGTTTCGTTTCGCGCTTCAGCGAAAAGGTCGCCGCAACGAAGGTCGGCAGCGGCTTCGACGAGGGCGTGCTCATGGGACCGCTTTGCCACGCCCGCCGCGTGACAGCGATGGAAGGCTTCGTACAGGATGCCCGCGAACGGGGAGCGGAGATCGTGACCGGCGGCAGTCGCATCGGCAACGCCGGCTTTTTCTATGCGCCGACGGTGGTTGCCGGTGGCTCCGACGCGTTGCGGCTGATGAACGAGGAGCCCTTTGGACCCATTGCGGTCGTCACGCCTTTTTCTGGTTTTGACGACGTGATGCGGCGCGCCAACAGCCTTCCTTTCGGCCTTGCGTCTTACGTGTTCACCGCCTCCAGCAGTCGAGCCCAGCACGCCGCAAAAGCGCTTGCCGCCGGAATGGTCAGCATCAATCACTTCGGCCTGGCGCTACCCGAAACGCCTTTCGGTGGCATCAACGACAGCGGCTATGGTAGCGAAGGTGGGACTGAAACCTTTGACGGCTATCTCAACACGAAATTCGTGACCCGCTTCGACGCGCGGCCCGAATGAGCAGCCTTACTTTCTTGGAGAACAAAATGTTTGAAGCCATCGATACCGGATCAGACCCCTGCGACGTGCCGGTCAGCGAGGTCGTGCGCGCCGGCAATCTCGTCTGGTCGGTCCATATTTCCGAAGACCCGGTGAATGGCGACCTCGTCACAGGTGACATCGAAACCCAGACGCGCCGAACGCTCGGAAATCTTGACATCGCGATCCGTGCCGCAGGCGGCACGCTGGCCGATGTCGTGCAGATTCAGGTCTTCCTCACTGAAAGATCGGATGCACCAGGCATGAACAAGGTCTACACCGAGTTCTTCAAAGAGCCATATCCGGTGCGCGCGACGGTGGTGGTGAAGGAGCTTTTGGCAGAAGGCCTCCGCATCGAGATCCTCGCACACGCCGTTCTCGGCAAAAGCGCATAGTGGAGTGACCGTTGTTTGACAAAATCGAAACCGGTATCGCCGCTTCAAAGGCACCGTTGAGCGCTACGGTAAAGGCAGGACGCATCGTGCGCTCCGCCCATATTGCAAAGGACCCGACGACCGGCGAACTCATCACGGGCGACATCGAGACACAGGCTCGACAGGTGTTCCTGAATTTAAAGCAGGCGCTCAACGCGGCCGGAGGCACGCTTGCCGATGTCGTGCAGATTCAGGCCTATCTCACGGACAAAGCGGACGCAGCCGGCATGAATAGGGTCTATCGGCAGTTCTTTTCGGCACCCTATCCGGTCCGTGCCACAGTCGTAGTCGATCTTCTTTCCGACGGAATACGCCTCGAAGTACTCGCAACTGCCGTCCTTTCGCCATCGCCGTGAATGGACAGGTCGCCTGAAGGCGAACCGAACCGGTGACCTGAATTCGGACTTTGGTGGTCAACAATCGTCTGGCCAGGATCGATCTGAAGCGAAACGCGGGAAGCCGATCTACTTGCCTGCACTTGGGGCTTTGAGCTCCGCGTCGAGGCGATTGTAGGCCGCCTGGATCATATCAATGTCGCTGAGGTGGCTTGCGGCCGCAAGCTCGATCATCACGTTGGCGACTGCCGATTCAACCCGCAATCGTGCGCCGGCTCGCGTCTGCGTCAGGACCTCAGCGGCCACTTCGGAACTACCGCCGAGCGCGAAATAGAGGTCCAGCGATTTCTCAAGGAACGATCGGGCCCGGTCAGCCGCCGACAAGTGAGCGAGAGCCCCTTCTATCTGCGTTAAAAGTGCTACAGATTTGTTCTGGATCTCGCTCATTGACCAACCGTGCTCGTCTTCAACCCTAGGAATACGCCCTAGAAGAATGGTCGCAGCGGAAGTGGTCAAGCGTCTCGCGTCGAATTGGTCGTTTCTTGTGGAGGCGACAAAGGCGCTTCGGGCTGGTTCGCTTGAAATCCAACGACCCGGTTACGACCGGCGCGTTTTGCCTGCTGCGCCCGTAATGCGCGCTGCGAGAATGCTATCTTACCGGCTTCGGCGCTTAGCCTTTCTGTTACCTCGGCGCTCGAGTCTTGACCAAAAGTTAGCCTCTGCGCCTCAGCCATTTTCGTATGCTCGGCTCTTCAACCATGGGAGGCGAGCATGGCTTTGCACGAACCTGTCCTTAAGGTCGTATCGAATGAAGAGTTGCGTCGCGTTGGCGCGGAATTGACTGTCGCCGAAACGCACGCGGCGGTCGAGACCGCGTGGCGCGACATCCGTGGCGGATCCGCGATCGGAGGCAAGGCGGTCCTATCCATCCCCGAGGACCAGTTTTGGGCCATGCCGGAATTTGAAGCTGACCGCGAGTCTTTCGCCTCCGAGCGGCTCGGGTGGAAGCTTTCGTCGCTCTACAGCGTCAATCCCCGGTTTGGTGGCGTCAAGATAATAGGCGCAAATGCGTTCAATCGCCGACGCGGCCTGCCGCGATCGACCTCGACCTACCTTCTCCTCGACAAGACTACCTTGAGGCCTGTTGCCATCTTTGATGGAACCGCACTTTCTGCCGCGCGAACGGGAACCTATGCCTCGCTGGTGCTGGAAGCCTTCGTCGAGACGCCAATGAAGATATCGGTGTTTCTCTTCGGTGCCGGGCCGGTCGCGAGAAGCGTCATCGACTGCCTTTCGTTCGCGGGTTCAGAGCGCATAGAGCGGATCCTCATTCGAAGCCGCTATCCAGAAAGCGCGACCCGGTTGGCAGATGCAGCAGCATCGGCGACGCCGATTGCCTTGGTTCCGGTTGAGGACAATGCCGCGCTTGCCGACTGTGCCTTCGTCGTAACGGCAACGAATGCGCGCGACCCGGTCTTTGGAGATCATGAGCTTGCTAGGGACGCCGCGACTCTTCACCTTGGCGGTGATGAGGTCCCTGAGGCCTACTTGAAACGAGCCCTTCGCACGGGCGTTGTCATTTGCGACGACTTGAAGACCGTTTCCCGTCGAAACTCCCAAAGTCTTTCTCTCTATTTTTCGCGCAGGGGCCTGAGCCTCGAGACGGCTGGCCCGCTCTTGGGAATAAGCGAAATGTCGGCCCCGGCCGGATGGCAGGATTCGCGTCCCGGACCCGTTTGCGTGACGTGCGTCGGGCTCCCCATGCTTGATCTCTATGTGGCTGAAGCGACCTGGGAGAAGCTCGTGAAGGCCCGCACTTAGAAGCGAAGGCGCCGAACGGAAGCCGTAGTTGGAGGTCACGTTGCCCCTGATCACCAAAGTGATTGCCGAACAGATACTGGCGACCGCCCGCAGTGCGCCGACCTGCGATGAAAGAAACATGGCACTGAAATGCGTGCTTGATCTTGTCGGCGCCGCAATCGCTGGCCGTGACATGCCGGGACCAACAGCTGTCAGAGCTTCAACTCGTTTGCTCATGGGTCCCGGTTCAAGTTCCATCTGGGCGACGGGTCACACGGCCTCGCTGGCCGGCGCGCTGTTCGCAAACGCATCGGCAGCCTCCGCACTCGACCTTGACGACGGACATCGGCTGGCTCGTGGGCATCCAGGGGCAGCAGTCATTCCTACGGTTCTGACATTGCTTCCGGAGACCAATGCCGGGGCAAGCGATCTGATATCCGCGATTTCCGTTGGCTACGACATTGGCGTGCGTATCGCATCAGCGCAGATGCCGAAAATGATCGCGACCCGCCAAACGGGGCGTTGGGCGTCGGTCGCAGCGGCAGCGGCTGGCGCGCGACTGTTGCGTCTCCGCGGGGATCATGTCGCCCAGGCGCTGGCGATTGCAGCGGTGCTCGCACCAAACCAACAGGCAAACGGCAGCTCGGGCTATTCCCGGTTGACGGGTAACGACGTCAAGGAAGGAATTGGGTGGAGCGCGGTCCTGGGCGTGACGGCCGTCCACCTGGCAATCGAAGGGCATACTGGCCCGGCCGACGTTTTCGATCATCCTGACTACTATGATCGGCCAGCGATCTTGGCTTGCTTCGGCGAAAGGTCCCATCTGATGGGTACCTATTTCAAGCCCTACGCCTGCTGCCGCTATATCCATGCCGCGCTTGACGCGTTCCTGATGCTTGCCGAAGGGAACGGCATTGGTGCTGAGGATATCACCGGTGTCGATGTGGAGACCTTCGGCTGGGCGATGAAGCTCGGCAACAAGCGGCGGCCAGCCACGCTGGTCGACATACAGTACAGCCTACCCTATTGCATCGCGATTGCTGCGATCGAGGGGCGTGATGCCTTGGCACCTCTCGCGCCCGATGTCCTTGGGCGCGAAGACCTTTCGGCGTTCTCCGAAAAGGTGCGGTTGTCGATCAACAACGAAATAGACGCGCTGTTCCCGGACGAGACACTTTCGCGCGTCACGATTTCGACGCGAACCGAGCGATTGCGATCTGAAATCCTGGGCCCACTCGGCGACGCGATGCGGCCGATGTCGTTCGACGCGATCGAAGAGAAGTTCCTCCGCGTGACACGTCGCGTACTTTTGCCCGAGCGTCAGCGCGAGATTGTCGGTGGTGTTCTCGATATACCCGACGACCACGGCTCCGGGTTGCTCATGGCACTTCGCTAGCGCGCCGGTCGTCAAAGGATGCGGGCATCCTCAACGACCAGGCGCCCCTTGGCGATGACATGGCGCACGCGGGCGAAGTTGTGGGCGTCGCAAATGATGATGTCCGCCTGCTTGCCTCGCTCGATCAATCCACGGTCGCCGGCAAGTTCCGGGATAGCCTTGGCGACGTTACCTGTCGCAAGCGCCACGGCCCGCGGTGCCGGCATATGCTTCTTCGCGATCATGCGGTGGATCGCCGAGAGGATCGTGTCCCAGTCACCGCCGGCAAAATCCGTCGACAGAGTGTCAATCAGCCCTTCGGTCGCCAGATGATCAAGGTTCTCGGGGCCATTGCGCCACCTCGTCGTGACGCAGTCGAGCGTCGACACGTCGATCGTCACGCCTCTGTCTTTGAGCAGCCTGGCCGTTGTTGCCGCTTCTTCAGGCAAGAACATTGGGTGGTTCGAATGCCCGGCGATCATCCTGGCCCGCGGGTAGGTCTCCGCCAGCTGCACAAGAGTTGCAGCGGTCGGTGCGGCATTGTGGAATATCGCAGCCATTCCGACGCGTTCGGATTGGGCGGCGATCTCCGCAAGCCCCCTCATCGCCAGATGCACTGGCGGCATGACGGTCTTAACGACGATCCCGCGAAGTTGCTCGGCCGTCAGATGGCCATCGAGGGCATGGCGGGCAAGAAGCGCGTCGAGTTCGTCGTTCGAAGCGGCCGCTGCGCCGTCCAGCCTGCGCCCCAGGACCGCTTCCTTAAACAGTCGGGCGATCTTGGGGTGGATGGCAACACCTGTTGCCTTCTCAATGGCAAGCGGCAGATATCGATAGTCTTGGGCGCCCCCGCCGAGCGTTTGACCGCCGCCGGCCTCTCCGAGCGCCTTGGCACCGCGCGCAAGCATGTCGTCGATGGTGGCTGAGAGGTGCTTCGCTGAAAGCCCTGCTCCGTCCGAGATACCGGCAGCCGCTATGCTGCTCGGCGTGTGGGCCGTCGAAACATGGACCTCCAACGCGTGGGGTGCGAGAACGCTGGATCCGATTTCATCTGGGGTGGCAAGGCCGCAAACGTTGAGAAGCGTTGTCGTGCCGCTGAGCAGATGTCGGTTGCGTTGATAGGAAATGTCCTCCGCCGAAAGCGGCAGCGATCCGGACGGCATCGACGGGCCGGCAATACAGCCATGTGCGTGGGCATTGACGATGCCAGGCAGGACGACGGACCCTCCGGCGTCGATAATTCGGTCCCCCTCGTTCGATGCCTCTTGATATGGGGTGACATCGACGATCATCGCTCCTCGGATTCGAACGCTCGCCTTTTCAAGAAAGGTGATCCCGTCTCCGGTGATCAGGCTGCCATTGACGATGACCGTATCCATGTCATGCCTCCAGTCGAAAATCCGTGAGTGGGTAAAAATCCGACGGGTGATCGAGGCCGGGGCCAAGCGGCGCCAAACCGTAGCCGACACCCCGCACAGTGCGGATCCAGTCATAGCCGGTGATCGCGAGGAGCGTTTTTCGAAGCCTCGCGACATGGACGTTGACAGTCCGAGGGTCGACGAAGATGCCGCTCGGCCAAACCTGGTCGATGAGTTCGCCCCGTGTGTGAACCTTGTCCGTTCCCGCGATCAATGTTTCAAGCAATCGAAACTCGAGAAGGCCCAGATGGAAAGGGTCGCCACGCCAGGCGATGCGGTGGCTTTGGACGTAGATCTCAAGGCTGCCGTAGTGCAAAGCAGTATGGGTCTTGGTGTCGTTCGACGACGTTAGATGGTGCTTAAGCGCGTCGAGGTATCGCTGCGGTTCGACCGGGCAGACGAAGACTTCATCGGCACCCGCGCGCACCAGCGCCGGAAGTGCGACGGCGGCCTTCGCCCGTAACAGTGCGACGATAGCCGCCGATCTTGTCGAGGTATCCTGCTTCAGTCCCTGGCAGAAGCCAGCCACGGCGGCGTCCGGGGCGTCGAGCAGGATGGCCTCGACGGATCGTGCGCCTGTGATCGATGCAAAGTCGTCGAGCCCGAGTGCGAGGTCGGTCGAATAGCCCGCGGCCGTGAGAATGTGGCGATGCGTCAGGTTGAAGCCCGCATCGCGAGAGCTGACTACGATCAACGGTCCGTTTTCGGCGGTAGGCATCGCTTGCCTCCCGGTTGCGGTGCGTGACGCTATGATCAATGATTGCACGCATAGGTATGCATCTCAACGCTGGCGGGTTCGAAGTTCTATTAAGAATTGTTGCGAGCAATTTCAGACGTGGCCGCTGACGAACGACTGATCGCCAGGTCTTATCAATGCAGCCCGGGCTCAATTGGAGGCTTGCAGCCGGTGGGGCCATCATCGAGTGGCCTTGAAGGAGAAGCACGATGCCAGGCCGGGAACATGTCACGGGTATCAGTTTAGCTGAGGCGGGAAAGCCAGCGCGAAGCATCCCGGAGTGTCAATCCTTGCGGGCAAGGCAGGGATCGCGGCCGTCCTGTCTTGTGTGTCCCCAGTACCTCGCGGGATTTTGCCAGATCGCTTCGGTTGAGGCTAGCATTGAGGACCTTGGCATCGAACCGGCCGGGGATTGGTCGGCGAACGAGCGTGCTTTCGACGGGATAGGATGATGGTCTGCGCGCAGCGATGCTTGACACAAATAGCGGGAGTTATAATGTTTTTGCGAAAACATTATAACGAGTGAGCCTCGGAATGCGTGAAATCGATCTTGTCTTCAGAACGATGCTCGCTGAACTATCTCAGCGATCGCTCGATGCTCAATCTCACGCCGACTTTCCGCTCGATGGGCGGTTCGTCACTGTACCGGTTAAGGGCAACGATTACTGGTATTTCGACCTTCCGACCCCCGATGGGGACAAGCGGCGTTATGTAGGCCCAGCCTCCGACCCCGAAATCACCGCGCGGGTCAACAACCACCGCGAAATCAAAGACAACCTGCGAGAACGCCGTCGGCTGGTCTCCACGCTCATTCGTTCAGGCGGCCTGGTTGGTCCAGACCGCTTCGCGGGCGATGTTACAAAAGCCTTAGCAGATGCGGGTTTCTTTCGGCTTAGGGGTGTACTCGTCGGCATAGTGGCATTCGGATGCTATTCGGGGCTTCTTGGAGTTCGGCTTCCCAACAGCGCCCTGCAGACAAGCGACACCGACTTGGCCCAGGACTTCGCGATCTCGACCGAAGTAAGTGACACCCTTCCACCCGTCCTTGATCTTCTACATCCGGTCGATCCGTCATTTCGAGCGGTGCCGCACCAGGCCGACAAAGTCCAAGTGACAGCATTCGTGAATAGCAAGGGCTATCGCGTGGAATTTTTGACGAGCAACCGCGGGACCGACGACTACACAGGAAAGCCTTCGCGGATGCCCGCGCTTGGCGGAGCTTCGGCGGAAAACCTCCGCTTCCTCGACTACCTCATTTATGAGCCCGTGAGGACGGTGTTGCTCCACCGCGAAGGGGTGACAGTCAACGTTCCCTCACCCGAGCGCTACGCAATCCACAAGCTCATCGTGGCATCCAGACGGCTCACCGACACGCCGGGCCGGGCAAAGCGTGACAAGGATCTATTGCAAGCGTCATCGATCTTCCAGGCGATGCAGCAAACGCGACAGGCTGACCTGCTGGCCGATGCCTATAGTGAGGCATGGGACCGAGGTCCTTCGTGGCAAGAGGCAATTTGTAAGGGTGTCGCGATGATCCCAGAAAAAGGGAAAGCTGCGCTTAGAGATTGCATCGGCGACCTGCCATAGCTGATAACGCGCGCGATACTGCTCTCAATCCCGCACCACGAATTCTGGGCAACGATACCGTTAAGGGGACATTTCTGTGCCTTGAGCACGCATGATGCCGACGTTAGCTCTCAAATAGGTTGCATGGCAATCACTGCCAGTGCCGATTTTGCAGGGAGGTTCGTTGCGCAGAGACAAGCGGATAGCCGGCCGTTCAACGGTCGTTCTGGCAGTGATCGACGACGAGGAAACGCGTCGTCGGTTTGCCTCGCTTCTGATCGGTCACGGCTATAAAATCCACCTCACCAACGCCACATTGGCCCTTCGTCTCCTGAAAATCCGAAGGTTCGACCTTCTTTTGGTTGAGGGACTGACGCCGTCGACGGAAAGCCTCCAGTTTTGCCGGCAAGTGCGTGCCATAAGCGACATTGCAATCGTTCTTATCGTTGACAGACATGGAGACAGCATCGTTGTCGAAGGACTAAACGCCGGTGCAGATGCCTGTGTCTTAAGGGTCGGCGAAGAAGACGCCACGCTTGCCCGGATGCGTAGCCTTCTGCGCCGTGCCAGCTCAGCCTCGGCTGGCGTCGAAGATGCTAGGATATTGGTGTTCGATGGCTGGCGCATAGATCCAGGCAAACGCACGCTCCACGACCCGGTTGGCCTGGAGAGAACGCTGACGGCTGGCGAGTTCGATATCCTTCTTGCCCTTGCTCGCAATCCCGGCAGGGTTCTGTCGCGGGAGCAATTGCTTGACGCCACCAAGTTTGGGCTTGCCGGTCCATCGGAGCGCAGCATTGACGTGCACGTTCGGCGGCTGAGGCGGAAGATCGAGCCGGTGCCGGACGATCCGATCTATGTGAAGACGGTGAGGCTTGGCGGCTACTTGTTGGCGCATATCGTGAAAATTGAATGACTTAACGAGGCCGTGCCTCCACCGAACAATGTTAAGTTTTGTTGCGACAGCGTTACAATTGATTGCAACAGATGTTGTCTGCATCTAGACCGAGTGTCGTTGCCCGCCTGCGAAAGGCTCAATCCGACCAATATGCGCCGGAGGTGAAATCGCATGAACGAACGACACATTTTTGAACGCCTGATAGACCTTTGTCAGGTTCAGTCATCGTCAGACGCGCTTAACGATTCTCTTGCCCATTTGGCAGTGACTGCGGGGTTTGACCACTACGCCTATTTCCGGGCCCATCCGAACGACAATTTCGTGGCGACCGACTATCCGCCTGAATGGCAGCACCGCTACTTTGCGCGTTCCTACATGACGCTCGACCCCGTCGTGACGACGGCCAAGCGCGGACCCCAGGTCTTCCGCTGGTCTGTCGACGACGTGCGGCCAAAGGTTCGCCGCGATCTGCGGTGCTTCTATACGGAAGCTGCCGACTTCGGATTGAAGTCGGGACTATCGGTGTCGGTGTCGGCCGGTTTCGGAAAGTTCGCCATACTCACCTTCACTTCGTCGTCTCACAGCTCAGCGCGTGGGTGCGTTGCGGGTGAGACATCTGGGCTCGGCATAACGGCCGCGGCCTTTCTCCACTCAAGGATGCGGAACATGGAAGATCTCGTAAGCAATGGTACGCCAGCGTTGAGCGCGCGGGAGCTGGCTTGCCTCAAGTGGTCGTCGGAGGGAAAGACGATGGTTGAGATCGCCGCGATTCTCGACATCACCTATACCTGCGTCCGTCGCAATCTCCGACAGGCCATGGACAAGCTCGGCGTTTGCAAGCTGTCTCAGGCGACCGCGACCGCCACCCGTCGCCTTCTGATCTGAACCCAACAATGCATAAGAATGCGGGGTGCAGCAAGGCGTGCCCGCTGCCCGACGCCGGTATCATCGATAGGCAACGGGAAAGATGATGTCCTGGTCAACAAGCACGTTGAAGACGTAGCCTGGTCTGATGCGGAGCGTGGGCTGCACGTCGAGGTTTTTTCCAATGCTCCGCTCGGCCACCCGGCCGAAGGTCTCGGCAAAACTGCGACGGGCGGCATCCGAAGCCGTATCGCGATCTCTGTCGCGCTGGTCGCTTGGAAGTGACATATCGATACCCGCGCCGATCAGGGCAACAAGAGCCGCAGAACCAAACGTTTTAAGGAGATGTCGATCGACCTTGTCCTTGAACCCGCCATAGCCTTCGGCATCGGTGCCGGCCATCCCGCCGATCTGCAAGGTAGAACCGTTCGGGAAGATGAGATCGGTCCAGATCACAAGCACACGAGACTGCCCGAACGCGACCTCGGCGTCGTAGCGGCCGAAGAGCTTGGTCCCCTGCGGTATGAGGAGATAGCGGCCGGTGGCGCTGTCATAGATCGGATGATTGACCTGGGCTGAGATCCGACCAGGCAGGTCGGAGTTGATGCCGGTAATCAAGGTCGCCGGAATGACCGAGCCGCGCTTCAGCTCGAAAGGAGACTGCGCCGGCACGACAGTCCTTGGCAGGTACCCAAGCTCCTTGATGTCAGTGTTGAAAAAGGCCTCCTTGGAGGCTTGGAGGTTGGGGTCACCACCCCTCCCCTCGAGGGCTTTCGCCAGAACCTCTGCGGGATTGCGAGCGGACGGTGTGCCGCTGGTCGGTGCACTCCCGGGGTAATCGGTGGGTTCCGGGCCGTTCTTGATTTCGACCGCAAGCGGCGAATCGAGGGCCGCATTCCGTGCCTGAAGTCTTGCCATTTCCTGCCGATGGCGTTCTCGAAGCAGTTGTTCGTTGCGTTCACGCTCGAACTGGACCAACCAATCATCCTCATTCCCGCGGATTTCGGTTTTGGCAATTTTCGCGGGTGGCGAAATGGTCTCGAGGTTGGTTTTGACCTGAGACAGAGACGGCTCGGTCAAGGGCTCTGCCGCGATGTCTCTAATTTCCGGCGTCTTCGACGGCTCGGCGATGATGCCGTCCGCGACGCCTCGCTTGATGTTCTCGGCAAAGGATGACGACGAGCCGCCTGAGGAAATGTCCGCCTCGAGGTCTGTCCGGTTTCCAATACCACGCGAGGCGAGGCCGGCGACGATGACGGCGAAGAAAATGATCATCATCGCGCCTGCGACAAAGAGCGGTAGCCGATTGACCCTGCGGATGTGTTTAGGGGTGTGGGAAAGCTGCAGCGATTGAGCCATGACAGGTTCCTATGGATGCCGCGTGATGGCGAGCGGTGTCGCGGGCTGCGCACCTGTCGCATTCGTCTGGTAGGCACGCGTCAGGGTAAGTTGCGGTGTCGATAGCCGCACGAGAACGACATCTTCAAACACTGCAGTGCTATAGGTCACCTCAATGGCAGTTGCCTTTCCCGTAGCCTGTTTCTCTTTACCGAGCACCGGGTATCCCCAAAGCTTGAGCGCGCTTTCGAGTGCTTCGGCAGAGGCTTCCTCGGTTCGGGAGAGGTAGAGCGACCGCGGTTTCTCCTTGCCCATTACTTCAACGAAGCGGTTTGCGATGTCGCCGGCAATCGCTGCTTCGGCACTGCCTGAGATTTCGTTCGCACGCTCCTCGATCGGCGGCGAAGGATCGCCACCCTGGCAACCGCCGACAAGGAGGGCGATGAGAATGGGCGCGATGGCATGAGCCTTCACCACCTACCCTCCCCTTCTGATCGTGACTTTCTCCTGGCGCCATCCGACGCCCGAGACGAGTACCGCGCGCTCGACGTCGAAATCGACGATCATCACCGCGCCCTTCATCCGGTAATTGACGACCCTATTCTGTCCGCCGGAAACGACGAAGAGGACAGGTGCGTCCTGGTTGGCGATCGATTTCGGGAACTGGATGTAGGTTTTCTGCCCGTCCGAATAGACGCGTGTCGGTTTCCAGCGGGCTCGACCGTTGATCGAATAGGTGAAGTCGAGCCGCTCCGCAGAGATGCTGCCGGCTCCCGCCTCCAGCCGGGCATTGGCGTCGGCGAAGCTCGCCGACCTGTCTTCCGGATAGGCAAAGCCGACGCGCGCCATGTATTGCGTCGGATGAGACTTCAGCTGGATATGATAGGTGCGCCTCGAGGTGGTCACGACCATCGAAGTGGTTATCGAAGGTTCGGACGGTTTGATGACAAGGTGAATTGCCTGGCCGCCGGCAGCGCCTGACGTCGCCGCTTCGACCTTCCAGCGAACGGTATCGCCAACGAGCACGTCACGCACGATCTCGCCCGGTTGAAGCTCGATATCACACACCTGAAGCGGTGAGCAGACCACCGATGGCTGGCTTGCGCCGTAAAGGAAGATGACCTTGCCGTCAGGCCCGATAGTGGTGACGCCGGAAGCTGCCCGCCATTTTGCCGACAGCCGTGTTGCATTCGCCTCCTTCGTCGTGATCGCTTCGCCGTAAACGGCTCCACCTGGCGCCAATGACGCCAAGATCAGTATCACTATGGCTGCTGTGTTGTAGCTCAAGCCTTTCCCCTCCCCGTCAAAGCTGCGCCGTCCAGTCGAGATCCCTGAGGTAGAGGCCGATCGGATTGAGGCGGATCACTGCCTCATCCTGCGGCGCCGTCAGCGTGACCGTCGCGATCCCGCGAAACCGTCGTAGGCCTGTCTCTTTCCCGGCCCGGTCTCGTTCGAACTCGGTCCAGTCGACCTGATAGGTTTGTTCCGAAAGCGCCACCACGTTGTTCACCTCGATCGCGACGGTCGCCCGCCGCGCCCTCTCGAATGGCGAGTTGTCTCGGAACCAGGCGTTGACTTTCCCCGTTGCCGGATCGGCTCCTCTAAGAAGCGCGTAGGTTCGGTCGATGTATTTTTTCTGTACGACCGCGTCGGGTGTCACGGATCGGAAGCTGGCAAAGAAGCCCGCAAGCGCCGCACGCACGACACGCTGGTCGGCGTAGTCGATCTGCTCGGGAAAGCCGGTGGCAACGGATGCTCCGAGTTTGTCGACCTCGACGATGTAGGGCACGAGCTTGACCTTCGAGCTCTGGTGGAGCCCATAGCCGAAACCGATGATCGCGATCGCCATCGCGGTCGTCCCGATAATGCGCCAGGCGATCGCTGAGCGCACATAGGAGCCGTAGCGCTCGTTCCACTCCTGACGCGCAGCGATGTAGGGGTTCTCGGGGGCATCTCGATCAGCCATCGATCATGATCCTCTTTAAGTGCTTCAATGGTCTGTGGATTCGGGCAAGGATCGCCTGCCCGCGCTTGGGGCTGATGCCTTGTTGTCGAGCTTGTGATTGGCAAGTCCCATCAAGGCGGCGGCGTGGGCACCGGGTGCGCCGATCGCCTTGTCCTTTGCTGCCGAGCCTGCCGCCTGCAACCCTGCGGCAGCACCTTCCTTCATGCCGTGGAGAGCCGAGGTCGCTGCTGATGCACCGGCCGCGCGTGCGGACCTTGCCGCGGCAACGCCGGCGGCCGTCCCTCCGGCAGCGAGAAACGCCGCGCCGGTCGCAAAGGATGCCGCCTGGCCGCCGTGCCGAATTGCTTCCATTCCGCCAGTGACGGATGCGCCTTGGACGACGCCCTGCAGAATGTTTGGAACGTAGATTGCAATGATGAAGACGACGACCGAGATGCCGGCGATCGCGAGCGTTGTGACAAATTGCTGGGTTTCTCCAGTTGGAGCGCTGGCAAGCCCCAAGAGCACCTCCGATCCGATGCTGGCGATCATCACGAGCGCCATAAGCTTCAGCCCGACGCTGAACGCGTAAATGAGGTAGCGCACGGCAAAGTCCTTGGTGTGGGAAGAGCCTCCGAGCCCCAGCATGATCATCCCGGCCAGGAGGCCGACATACATCTCGACCATGATCGCGACGAAGATTGCCGCAACGAGCGAGAAGGAAATCACCACGACGACCATCGCAAGGACCGCCGCGATCGCCAGCGCATTGTCCTCGAAGAGCCCGAACTGGATCTGCTTCGACATGTGCGAAGCGACCCGGATCCCGGCGTCGAATATTTCCGCCGGCGAGGCAGATCGGCCGCTGGCGCCGATCTGAAAGAGGCTGTCGACGATGCTCTTTGCAAAATCGGGGCCCTCTTCAAGGGCGAAGGCAAACAGGCCAATGAATATAACCCGGCGCACCAGTTCGGCGAACCAGCTATCGAGCGACGCCGCCTGAAGAGCGAGCCAGACGGCAGCGATCGCCACTTCGATACCCGCGAGGATCCAGAATAGTGAGCGCGCTGCTGCGAGCACCCGCGTCTCCCAACCCTTGGCAGCGATAGCGACCTGGTTCTCGAGCTCGGTCAGGACACTCCCGTCCTGGGCCTGAACATTGAGCGCAGACGAAAGCAGCACACAGCAGATGATGAGGGTTGGGCGCGCGATCTCAAGGCGCGCTCCGGAACCGCCTGTTCCCCGGCAGATTGCATTCACCAGCGTGGCTCCAATGTTTGGCCGTCCGGGATGGTGTCGCGCCTGCCGTCGAAGAAGCGTTCCCGCCTGGCTTGGGCGAGATCCTTGTCCGTCTGGTTGGTTTGGTACCATGTCGCCGTCATCGTCATCTGCTGGGACACAAGGCCACGCAGTTTCTGGATTTGCCCGACCTGCTCGGCCGCAATCTGGTGGCCGACCTGGAGTGCCTTCATCTGCCCATCAGAGGTTTCCGAAAGAGAACGAAGCGAGCGCATGGTCGCCTCTTCGCTCGAAAACTGCGCTGCGGTGAGGTTCGCGGCCCTGAGCGTGCTGGAGATGGTATCGCGATTGGTGTCAGACCAAGCCTGATACTGCGAGGAGAAGGTCTTCCCATCAGGCAAGGCTGTGTTGAAGTCGGCGTAGCTTGCGAAGCGCTGGCGCAGGACATCATCGGCGTTGCCCATGGAGAAGGATATTCCCCGCCCGTGATCGACCACCTGTTGCAGGCGCCGGAGATCCGCTTCGATCTTTCCCCATGCATGCTGCGGAAGGCGGGCGGTGTTCTGCAGCATGTTGTCGTAGATCTTCAGCTGGTTTTGGATCTGCTCGGCAAGTTGACCGATCTGCTTCACCTGATTCTCGATCTGGACACCGGACTTTTCGAGGAGGTTGATGAGTTCGGCATTGTTGGCAAGCTGGGTCCATTCGGTGGCCGCACCCGTGGCCCCGCCTGCATATGCCGGGTGAGAGTTGGTGGCCGTCGCAAATAGAAGCAAGACCGCGGCTTCAGCCCTTAGCAAGAAGCGTTTCCGCATCGGCGATCCCCCTCAGTTTGAGCCATTCGATGGACCAGTTTTGGCCGTGATCGTGATGAAGCGTGCGGATGCGTTTCAGATCGTCCTTGCCGGTCGCTCCCGTGAAGGCCAGCGCGATCGGACCGAGTGCCATGTCGAAAAGGCGTCGGCCCTCTGTGGATGTCACGTAGTATTCGCGCTTCGGCGTCGCGGCCGCGACGATCTCGATCTGGCGCTCGTTGAAACCCATTCGCTGATAGAACTCTCGGGCACCAGGCTGGCGGGCCGCCGCATTCGGCAGGCAAATCTTCGTCGGGCAGCTTTCCCTCAGAACGTCGATGATGCCGGACCGTTCTGCATCCGAGATTGACTGGGTTGCGAGAACAACAGCGCAATTTGCCTTGCGCAACACCTTCAGCCATTCACGGATACGATCGCGAAAGACCGGGTGGCCAAGCATAAGCCAGGCTTCGTCCAAGATGATGAGGCTCGGGGCGCCTGACAGGCGCTTCTCGATGCGGCGAAAGAGGTATGTGAGTACCGGAACAAGGGTGCGCTCGCCGAGGCTCATCAGCTGTTCGATTTCGAACGTCTGAAAGTCACCAAAGGTCAGTGTGTCTGTCTCGGCGTCGAACAGGCTGCCCAAAGGGCCATCGAGCGTATAGTGCCGGAGGGCGTCCTTGATCGCCTTGAGTTGAACGCCGCTCACGAAATCGGACAACGATCGCCCGGATGATGTGGTCATCAGTTCGATCTGGCGGGAGATTGCGTTACGCTCATCCGGCCCGATCGAGGCTCCCTGCAGTTCAACCAGCGTCTCGATCCATTGGCTCGCCCATGCCCGGTCCCCCTCCCCTTCGAGATCGCAAAGCGGACAAAAGCAAAGAGTAGCGCCCTCCCCTTCCCCACCGATATCGTAGTGATTGCCGCCGACGCCAAGCGTCATGGGCAGCATCGAGTTGCCTTTGTCGAAAGCAAATATCTGGGCGCCGGCATAACGGCGAAACTGCGCGGCAGTCAGTGCAAGTAGCGTCGACTTTCCAGATCCGGTCGGTCCGAAGATGAGCGTGTGACCGACGTCTTCGACATGAAGGTTCAGCCTGAAGGGCGTCGAGCCGGACGCGACCTGCATCAAAGGTGGCGACTGCGCCGGCAGGTAGGGGCACGGTGCAGTCGGGTTACCGGCCCAGACCGTGTTGAGTGGGATAAGGTCGCTAAGGTTGCGGGTGTTTATCAAGGGCTCGCGTAGATTGCAATACCAAACGCCGGGCAGGCTCCCGAGATAGGCCTCCGTCGCATTGAGTGTTTCTATCCTCGCCCCGAAACCCTCCGCCTGGATCGCCTGCCTGATGATCTCGCATTTGTCGCGGACACTGGTGCTGTCGGCCCCAAAGACAATGACGACCGGCGTGTAGTAGCCGTAGGAAACCAGTTCGGACGAAGCCTGGGAGATCGCATCTTCGACCTCGGCGACCATCGCGATTGCATCCTGGTCGATGGATCGGCTGTCGGTCTGGAAAAGCTGGTCGAAGAACGGGCGGACCTTTTGCTGCCATTTCTTACGGGTGCGTTCGAGACGTTCGCGAGCCTCTTGCGGGTCCAGGAAGATGAACCGTGATGACCAGCGGTAGCTGAGCGGCAGCCGATCGAGATTGTTCAGGATTCCGGGCCAGCTTTCCGAGGGCAGTCCATCGATCGCCACCACGCCCAGATGGCGATTGTCCACAATCGGATTGAGACCATGATGGAGTTCGGCAGTTGCCAACCAGTCGAGATACATCGCGATGTCCGGCAATCTGACCGGGTGGTTTTCACCGGTAATACAAAAGCGGATGAACTGGAAAAGCTCATCGAAGCGGTGCCGTCGTGCCCCGGCGCCCGCATCAAGCTCTCGTGTTGCCATGCGACGAAGTGAGATCCAGTTCGCCAGATACTGCTCGACCTCGCGGGTACGGGTCCGGAAAAGATCAAGCGCCGTATCGGCGAGGCCCTTTTTGCGACTTTCGGGGTCGGCGTAGACATATCTCCCGAACCCGCGTCGACTTGCTTCGAGGGGACGTTGGGTGAGGATGAGGGCATGGCGGCTCTCGAAATGCGCCCCTTCCCTTTCAAAGTGCGCTCGTCGCTCGGCATCGATCGCACGCGTTATCGGATCCTTAAAATGCGAGTGGTCAGCATCCGGATAAGTGGCGGCGCCGAGGCGGACGGCTTCTATCTGGATCATCCAGCCGGACCCCAAGCGGGCGAGAACCGTGTTGATCTGGCGGGATATTTCGTTGCGCTCAAGGTCGGTGGCGCTTTCGCTATCGGGGCCTGCGAAATACCAGCCGGCCATCAACGACCCGTCTTTCAGGAGGATGACCCCGTTGTCGACGAGAGCGGCGTAAGGCACGAGGTCGGCAAAGGAAGGATCGGGTGAACGGAAGCGCGCCAGGTTGACCATCGCGACACCGTTAGCCCTTATGCCACGGGGTCGAGGTCGGACGATAGGTCCGCCGATAGCGCACGTGACGCATGTAAATCTTGCGCATGAGGGGATCAGCCTTTGCCATGCGCCTCAAGGCGCCGATGGTGAGGATCCAGAGGGCGAGGCCGATCAGCGCCGAATAAACGGTCAGGACGACGAAAATCAGGATGACAGTTGCCAGCCCCGTGGCGAGAACGAGTTCGCGATCGGCACCCAGCAACAGGTTTGGGCGCGAGATAGCACGATGGATACGGTTTCGTTCGAGGAGTGAGAACGCCTCAGGCATCAGCGCCTCCGAGTGCTTTGAGGTGCAAGACCAAAGCATGGTAGTCGATCGACGCGCCGGTCGCACCGAAGAGCTGGACGATTTGGGTCGCGCCGAGCAGGAGGCCGGCGACGAGTACGATGTAGAACAGGCGCCTCGCAAAATCGTTGAGCTCGCCGCCGAAGATCAGCATACCGCCGGCCACAGCGACCGCGGCAAGAGCGATGAACCCGGCGACGGGGCCCGTGATCGATTGCTGGATTTGCTCAAGCGGGCCTTCCCAGGGAAGGCCGCCGCCCGAACCGGCGAGCGCCGGTTCCCCGCCGGAGAAAATCAGGAAGCTCGCGAGAGCCACCACTATAAAACGTCTTTCATTCCGCATTCCGTTCTCCTTCCTGATAAGCCTCGAGCCGATAGCCCGTCCCGTCGTGTCCAACGACGCGCACTGGCTCTCCGAGCCGACGACCGGCCGCCGTGCGTTCAATTGAAACGACCAGATCGACGGCTTCGGCGATCACGTCCTGCATCGGTTGCCGGCTTGTCTCCGCCGTGAGCTGCTCAAGTCTGCGAAGTGCCGAACGTGCGGAGTTGGCGTGCACCGTCGCGATGCCTCCCGGGTGTCCGGTGTTCCATGCCTTGAGAAGGGATAGAGCTGCCGCGTCGCGGACTTCGCCGACGATGATGCGGTCCGGTCGCAGCCTGAGGGTGCTTTTCAGCAAACGCGACATGTCGATGTCGTCACTGGTGCGCAGCGAAAGGACGTTGTGCGAGCCGCAACGGATCTCGACCGCATCTTCAAGGATGATGAGGCGGTCATCCGGCGCAACTGTTGCAATCTCCGAGATGAGCGCATTTGCCAGCGTCGTTTTGCCGGAGCCGGTCCCACCCGAAACGAGAATGTTGAGGCGGTCGGCAACAGCACGTGTCAGAAGCCGAGCGTGTTTTGCAGTCATGAAACCGTCGACCACATATTGCTCGAGGGGAATGAGGCTCGAAGCGCGTTTGCGTATGGAGAAGGACGGGGCGGCGACGATGGGCGGCAGCAGCCCCTCGAAGCGATGGCCGCTGATCGGCAACTCGGCCGAAACGATTGGCCGGCGTTCATCGACCGCCGTGCCGGTCGCATGGGCGATGCTGCCGATCGCGATCTCGGCAGCGGCAGCAGCCATTTGTCCAAGGTGCGCGATTGAATGGCCGAGGCGCTCTACGTAGAGCTTGCCGTCCGAGTTCAGCATGATCTCGATGACGTTTGGGTCATCAAGCGCTGCCCGAATGGCCGGACCAAGGGCATCCTCGAGTTTGCGGACGAGCCGGGGCAGCGAACGGCTATGTGTCATGACGACGCCGTTGGGCCGGGCTGCGAAAAGCGGTTGAGATCCGACACATATCCAGGCGGTTTGACCCGCCCGAAGATTTCTCGGTCTACGGCAAGAATGCCGGCTAGTGCTTTGCCTTTGCCTATTGTCTGCGCTGATCCCAGTCGGCGAAGCGACCATCCGGCGCGCCCAAGGATGCGCTCGATGGCAGTGTCGGTCACCGTGACGACTTCGGTATGTCCGCGCGAAAGGCACCATTCGAGGATGCCGGCGAACATCAGGCGGGTAACGTGATGAAGTCCGCTACGGCCCTTGCGTTGGATCGTGGTGTCGACGCAGAAGCGCGAACTCTCGACCATTCGAGCGTGCGGAGAAAACGTCTGTTCCTGGACGAGTTGCGGGAACACCGACGAAAGCATCGTCTTTCCCATTGCCGGAAGGAGGCGCGCACAGCCGACGACGTCATTCTTTGCGGTTGACGCGAGGATGTAGACGGGATCGAGTTCGTCGAACAGGTCGCGCTCACGGCCGTCATGGGCAAGAACCCGCCAACCCAGGCGCTCACCGAAAACCCTTGCGCGGAGCGCGAACATCTGATCGAGGAGGGGGTCGCTGTCGGGCGAACTGCCATTGACGGCAATGATCATCATCGGTCTTCCTCCTGCGTTCATTGCAGGAGAAGTGATCCGACTGAGGGCCTCGTTTCGAGGGGCAAAAATGCCTCCCAGATTTCGCCTCATGGATTGTAGGGGGCTCGAGCCGCTCGTCAGGATCATGGGGTCTCAGCCGACGCTCATGTCTTTCCACGTCCATGGGCCTCGCACCGGAGTTCCCCGCGGGGAACTTTTCGATCACGTCGCTCCGTCTAGGTCTTATGTAGAGTTTGATCGACTGCCCTAACGTCTGTGCTTGGCTTGGCCCGAACCGCCCGAGGAAAGCGGGAGGCGGCTTATCACGATCATATGATCTTCCCTGCGGGGAGATCTTCGACGGGAGCGTTCACGCCAGTCGTGTTGACCGGCTAGTGGGCGTTTGCGTTGGACCTGTAGCGGAGCGATCCATGGGTAATAGAACTGCATTCCTGTGCGATCGGCTCCAAGTTCCCCGCGGGGAACTATGGCTCGAGCCCGCAAAGCGTTTTGTCGCTAGTCCACTCTGGTCCTATTGGGCTTCACGTTCCTTTGCTGGAAGCCCTTCGACAAGACCCGATCACACGTCTAACGAGCCACCGTGCAACAATTGATGCGCCAGCCCGAATCGGAGTACCCCTTAGTTGCGAAGAAAATCCGAAACTTCGTGTTTTTGAGTAGTTACGTGGTTGTTAGCGGATCGTTAACCACAGCGCCGGCTAAGTGGCGACAGTAACTACCGAGGATTCTTGTTCATGACACGACATCTCAGCAGCCTAGCCTTCATGGAGAACTTCTCGAGCAAGCTCGAGCTGGCGCTAAGCAATCTGAGCATGGCCCAGTTCCCGCCCGATGCGCGGCGCAGCATGCGCAAGTTCACGTCGACTGAAGTCGCTCAGCTTCTCGACGTGACCGAAGCCTATATCCGTCAGGTCGCGGCGAAAGGGCAGGGACCATCACCTGAAATCGCTAACGGCCGGCGCCTCTACACTCTGGAGCAGGTTCTCGAACTACGCATGGCGCTTGCCGCCAACGGGCGCAAGAAGTGGATGAATCCGCGCCGCACTGGGAACGAACAGTGCCAGATCATTGCGGTCACCAATTTCAAAGGCGGCTCAAGCAAGACGTCGACGACCATTCATCTCGGGCATTATTTGGCGCTTCGCGGCTATCGCGTGTTGGCCGTCGATCTTGACCCACAGGCGTCCCTCACAGCTCTCCACGGCAACCTGCCGAACTTCGATTACCGGGGAGGGGACACGCTTTATTCCGCAATCCGTTTCGATGACCCGGTGCCGACCAAAACGATCATTCATCAAACGCATGTAGCCGGTTTCGACGCCATCTGTGCGGGCCTAGAGTTGACCGAGTTCGAAACGGCAGTCGCGCTTGAAATGCGGCGCGCCGGCGGGACGGGATTCCTGCTCCGCGTCTCGCAGGCCCTCGAACAGGTTGCCGACCACTACGATTTCATCCTGATGGATTCGGCGCCCTCGTTGAACTTCCTCACACTGTCGTCGCTGACGGCGGCAACAGGCGTGGTTATCCCGGTTCCCGCCCATATGTTGGACGTCGATTCTACCGCCAAGTTCCTGGAGCTCGCCGCATCCTACATGCAGATCCTGGATGAGGTCGGAACTTCCGCTCAGTGGGACTTCGCGAAGTTCCTGGTCACCAAGTTTGAACCCAATGACCATCCGCAGGCCAACATGTCCGCACTGATGCGCCAGGTGTTTGGGGAAGACTTACTTTTGAACTCCGTCATGAAGTCGACAGCGGTCGCTGATGCGCTCACCTGGAAGCAGAGCCTTTATGAAGTGCAGCGTGCACGCTTCTCTGCTCCAAAGACCTACGACCGCGCAATCGAGTCGATCAATGCGGCTAATGCTGAACTGGAAAGCCTCTTTTGGAAGGCATGGGGGAGAGAATGAGCCGCAAGGATTCCAAGGGGCTTTTCGCAAATGTTCTCAATCAGCTGGATGCCTCACCTGAAAGGGGTGGGCCACAAAGGACGACGTCGCCGCATTTGCTTAAAGTGGCGGCTGGTGTCAGGCAGATCCAGGAGCGCAGCGAACTTGCCGAACGGCTTCTGAAAGATGGCGGGCAGATCATTGAGATCGACCCTGACGAAGTTCTTGATTCCGCGATCCCAGACCGTTTTTCGTCGGCCTATGATGCGTCCAGTCTTACTGAACTGATGCAGTCGATGGGCGAGCACGGCCAAAGCACGCCGGGCCTCGTACGCTCGATTCAAGGCGCAGCAAAGCCGTTCCAGATTGTTTTTGGCCGTCGTCGCCTTGCAGCCGCGAAACTCCTGGGGCTGAAGTTCAAGGCAATCGCGCGCGACTTGAGCGATGAAGAAGCGGTCGTCCTTCAGGGCGAAGAGAACAGCAACCGCAACGACCTCTCCTTTATCGAGCGCTGCCTGTTTGCGCACTCGCAGGAGGCAGCCAGCTTCAGTCGCGATGTGATCTGCAAATCGCTGAATACTGGCAAGTCCCACGTCTCCGAAATGATCCGTCTTGCCAATGCGCTGCCGCGTGAGATCCTGCAGCAAATTGGCTCTGCGTCGGATGTCGGCCGCCGACGTTGGGTCGATTTCGAGGCGAGATGGTCTGCCCATGACGCACCATTGAAAGCCGCGAAGTCTGCGCTCGAGCAGGATGATGGTCGCAGTGCCGATAGCAACGCCCGTTTTGCCGCCGTCTTCGATGCGCTTTCAGGCAGGCAGCAAGGTACATTTTTGTCCGTTGACGCGCCGCAGCTCGTTTCGCACGGTCTGGTGCTTGGGCAGGTGAGTCACGCAAAATCCGGTTCGAAGCTCGCTTTCAACAAGTCGGTTCCTAGCGGGTTTGTCGACTTCGTCGCGCAGAAAATCGAAAGCCTGCACGACGAGTTCATGCAGCGAAACGGCCAGTAGGCGCAAGTTTGATACCTTGAGGATAACCGCAAAAGAAAAAGGCCCCAAACGTTGCCGTCGTGGAAGCCAAAGAGGGTCGATATCCTTTTCCGCTACTTCGAGGCCATCGATCGGATGCATCTCGAGGTGAGCGATGCGGCCGGCAAGAGTTTCGCCGGACTGCTGCAGCAGGTCGATAGACGCTGAACCCAGCAGGAGAAACGGCGCCGACCGTCTGCCTGCTCGCCACCCTCGGTCGATCAGGCCACGCAGGCTTTGGAAGAGGTTGGGTAGCCGATGAACCTCGTCAAGGATGACAAGCTTGTCCGTGTGTTGCCCGAGATAGAGATCCGGCTCGCTCAATTTCGCGAGATCGGCGTCAGATTCGAGGTCGAGATAGATCGATTGCCGCTCTTCCGCGATGGCCAATGTGAGCGCCGTTTTCCCAACCTGGCGCGGTCCGATGAGCGCGACGGCGGGATTCGTATCGATGAGTTCTGTTAACGTGGTGGCTATCTGGCGCTCGATCATCCTTGCATTTTCGGAGTTCAGCTCCCGAAATGCGCGGTGAAAATGACATCCGCGGGATCGGTCCGTACCGGAAATTCGTCGGTCAGGGTTTCCGGTCGATTGGGAGGGACGGCGAAGCCTATGTCATTCTTTCTTGTCAACCTTTGGGCCGGAGCATTGAAACCGCGGTACTTGTTCGCGGTATCAGTGTGTTGATATTAGCCCGTCCGGCCGCTTAAATCTTCATAGGCGCCGCAGCCACATCCGGCCTTCCGGACATCGGAGCAATATTTATGACCCGCCAGCTTTCTCTCCCACGCGAGCGAATTTCCGTGCTTCTCCTGGAAGGCATTAGCCAGACCGCCGTGGACTACTTTTCTTCGTCCGGCTACACCAACCTCATTCATTTACCGAAGGCGCTCGACGACAAGGATCTCAAGCGACACATCGCCGACGCTCATATCATCGGCATTCGTTCCCGCACGCAGTTGACGGACGAGATTTTCGAATCCGCCAAGAAATTGATCGCCGTTGGCTGTTTTTCCGTCGGTACGAACCAGGTCGATCTGGATGCGGCGCGGCGGCGCGGCATTCCGGTGTTCAATGCACCTTATTCAAACACGCGATCGGTGGCCGAGCTTGTGATCGGCGAAATTATTATGCTGACACGGCAGATCTTTCCGCGCTCGGCTTCCGCGCATCAAGGTGGGTGGGAGAAGTCCGCTGTCGGCAGCCGGGAGGTCCGCGGCAAAACGCTCGGAATTGTCGGCTACGGCAATATCGGATCGCAGCTCAGCGCGCTTGCGGAAAGCATGGGCATGGTCGTGCGCTACTTCGATCTTTCCGATCGGCTGCGCCGGGGCAATTCGGAGTCGATGGCCTCGCTCGGCGATCTTCTCGAGATCTCTGACTATGTGACTATGCACGTTCCCGAAACACCCTCGACGCATAACATGATCACCGAAACCGAACTGCGCCGCATGAAGAAGGGCGCCATCTTCATCAACAATTCGCGCGGTACGGTGGTCGATCTCGATGCACTTGCGAAAGTCCTGAACGACGGGCATCTCGCGGGTGCCGCGGTGGACGTGTTTCCCAAGGAGCCGGCATCGAACAACGACCGTTTTGAGACGCCGTTGCAAGGTTTGAGCAATGTCATTCTGACGCCGCATATCGGCGGCTCCACTGAGGAAGCCCAAGAGCGCATCGGCGGGGAGGTTTCAAGGAAGCTGGTCGAGTATTCCGACATCGGCTCAACGATGGGCGCCGTCAACTTTCCGCAAGTACAACTGCCCGAGCGCCCTAACGGCACGCGTTTCATTCACGTGCATGAAAACCGCCCCGGCATGCTCATCCAGCTCAACGAGATCTTCTCGTCGCGCGGGCTGAACATCGTCGCT
>Ga0209256_1000615_pt1 | contig 49273 bp, 33 predicted proteins | sample AraplaCol_mCL_r2_2_FD_184270 | JGI IMG/M metagenome (GOLD analysis project Ga0209256, IMG submission 184270) | Arabidopsis root microbial communities from North Carolina, USA - plate scrape MF_Col_mCL_r2 (SPAdes) (version 3) | ecosystem: Host-associated > Plants > Roots > Endosphere | place...
GATAGCGGCGGTCACATGCGCATGCCGTGGTTGCCCACTATTGAACAGACCGATTCACTGATAGGTGCACTTACGGGGAGTTCCCAGCCAAGCGGGTCGATATGCGCGCTGGCTGAGATCGCCAGCCGCGTCAGTCCGGACCATTATGAGTATTTAATTGCGCAAGCTTGCCAATGGGAGTTGGACCAGTGGCTGTCCTATCGAACTGCAATTACTCAGTGGGTTGACGCAGGTGGAACGAGGGAGCGTCCTATGAATCCACCAAACGGCATTCTTCTGACTCGCGTGCTGGCCAGATGGGGGAGCAATGCCCTTCCCGCCCTCAGGCATCTAGCTGATCATTCACAAGCTGAGCAATTTGTGTTCGAAGCTATGGCAACGATACTCCAGAAGCCATGGCGTTCGATGCTTCCTGCGTCGCCATTTGGCCCATTAAGCAGCCTTCGCATGAGCAGACTCCGCAGACAGACCGGCCGACCGATGCTGCAGCCGTCTTCTGACCTGCAGATCGAGACGGATGCGATCGCTTCAGAGCTTGTTGACTTGCTGAACATTGCACTTCGCACGCTGGAGGATATCTCAGTCCAGGATCGCGAGCGGGAGCGCCTCCTGTCCCGGATTGCCGCATTAGTGTTGGCGTTAGCCCGAATACCAAGTCCCGTCGGTGCATCTCCGGTTCTAGCTGTGATCGCGAGCCCCGTAGTTGGTGATAGAACCATGGTGGACGCGGTCAACTCGCTTCTGGATCAAGGGTTGTGCATCAACAAGCCTGAGCTAGTTGTAAGGCTGTGTATCCTATGGGATGAGATGGCTGCACACAGATGGCTGGACCAGTCGCGCGCATACGAGTTTAGAAGCCTCAGCCACACGGTCCTTCGCTTCCCCCATGAGTTGCTCCCGAACCCGGCATCACACTATCTAGAACGCTGGATGGCTACGGCCGGAAGCTACGACGTTGAAGATCGCCTGGCTGCAGATGGCTCCCCTGAGGGTTTCCTATTGCTTCGCCAGATGCTCACGATGTCGCATGGTGATTCGCAACGTCGTGAACGCACTGCTTATAGCATCGTGTCGACGCTCTCTTCAGAAAACTGGGCGCAGTTTGCTGAGATTGTTGCAGACGGCACTTTCTTCGGACCTCAGTCACATTTGTGGTACCTAGTCGATGTCGCCAAAACTGTTCATGCGACAGTCGGCCATCGCCTAGAAGCAGTGGTAGCCATTCTCGACGCATGTGCACGCAACGGCAGTCGAGGCGGCGTCAGCCTGGGCTGCTTGTTGCTAGAGCAGATGCACGCCAGTGACCAGGCAGCCTTCGAATTCGCGACACGCGTGCTAGGTGACGAGAACTCTGCGCTTGAGGCGGAGGGCGTCCAGGAGTTCCAACGACTGTTTTTCCGAAAGCAGCAACTTAATGGCCCCGCTTACAGGGTATTGCCCATTGCGTCGAACCGGCTTCGTGGGCTCGTTTTCTCAATTGCTGCTTCGAGGAGCAGACTCTCGGACGCGGCTAAGACGCTGCTTTGCGAAGTGGAGGAGGAGCGGCGGAGAAGTGGCCGTCCAACTGACGAACCTCGGCATCCGGATCTGAACGGAACCGTCCGTTTGGCTGACATCTTTTGCTCGGAAGCTACCCTCCCCTACCCCCGATAAATCTTCCTTATCCACGACTGACCTTGAGCCTACCGTGGTCCCGGGGAGATGAGAGATAAGGGATGGGCGGATTCTGGTGTTAGCCGAATTGACGCCAACGACCTATATCTTTCCTCGATCCTTAAGCACGGCCTGCCCCTTCTGCAATCCAATTGGAGATGGCAGCCGCCTGCCGAGGTGCCTTGGGAATCCCGTGATTTCGCTCGGTTCGCCGTGATGATTGGGGACTCAATGAAGCTATTCCAGGAGTCCTGTGCTGGTAGCATGCATTAAGCTGACGCGAGGGCGCTGGCGCCCTATTGCCAATCGATACCTCACCCATACACTTCTGCTCCGACAGGATGTCCATGAAGCACCCCGACTTCGATATCACTCGATCAAGCGTTGCCGCCGGCACCCCAGTCGGCATTGCCCCTCAGGAAGAGCATATAACGGATGGCGCGACAAGCAGCGATGGAATCCCCAAGCTAACGCCGCTGACGCCAGAGTTCTCAAAGTCGGATCATACGCCCTACGTCGACGCGCTCACGGATGCCCTGGTCACCCCCCAGATCCGTAACATCGCCCTATCAGGGACGTATGGCGTTGGCAAAAGTAGCATTCTTAAAGAGCTGGTGCGTCGCAATGAGGGGAAAGTGCTCGAACTCTCTCTCTCGACGTTAGCTCCGTTCGAGTCTGTTGCAAGTCAGGGCGCGCTACCCCCACAGGCGATAACGCCGACTAATCGGATTCAGCAGGAGATCGTCAAGCAGCTCCTCTACCGTGAAGAGCCAAGAAACACGCCGGGATCCCGCTTCCAGCGGATCGAGCGCTTCAACTGGTCCCGAGAGCTGCTGATCGCATTGATCTTTGCACTGATCGCGGTTGTGGCGTTCCTACTAACCGGCTGGGCGGATCAGATCGCCAAAGTTCTTCCTTTCGGGACGGCAATGGGCAATGGCATCTACTTGGTGCTGGCCCCGGTCTTCATGGGTACGGCGCTGACCCTGAGGAAGCTTTTCCACGGCCGGCTGCGGATCAAGGAGCTCTCTGCGGGGGCGGCGACGGTCACGTTGGATGATCGGTCGGTATCGTACTTCGACCAGTACCTGGACGAAATCGTCTACTTCTTTGAGGTGTCCAAGCGGAACATTGTGGTGTTCGAGGATATCGATCGATTCAACGATGCGCACATTTTTGAAACCCTGAGGTCTCTTAACACCCTTCTGAACGTTTCGCCACAGATCGAAAGCGAGATCAAGTTCATCTATGCGATCAAGGACAGCATCTTCGATCAGCTTGGCCTGCAGCAGCAGGGCCGACGCCTTGAGAGCGATCTGCTGGCAGCTGATGACACCGCAATCGCCGAGACAGTTCGAGCCAACCGGACTAAGTTCTTTGACCTGGTGATTCCGGTTGTCCCCTTCATCACCCATCAGAACGCGCGAGATCTCACGACACGTTTGCTGAAGGAAATAGAGCACAGCATTGAACCCAAGTTGATTGATCTTGCCAGCAGGCACGTACCCGAAATGCGTCTGCTAAAGAATGTGCGCAACGAGTTTTTGGTCTTCCGGCATCAGATCCTGAGGCCGGCTAGCCGCCTGAAGCTATCGGAGACTGAGCTGTTCGCTCTGATGTTGTATAAGAGCACACACCTAAGCGATTTCGAAGCCATTCGCCTTGGCGGCAGCAAGCTTGACCTTCTCTACAACCATGGTCGCAAGATCGTGGCCTTCAACATTGATCGCCTGGAAAAGGAGCTATCAGCCACTTACCGACGGGAGTCATTGGCAACCGGGCTGCAGACGCGAAGCGAAGAACTGGGCGAGGCATTGCTCGGAATCGGTCAGATGCTGATGCGCGCTGCTTCCCATCACGTCACCGATGGGCCATTTGAGCTCTTGGGAGTCTCGTACTCAATCGCGATGTACAAGGGCGTTGACTTCTGGGAGAGTTTTCAGGACGCCGCCATGGATAGTGTCATCACGTTTAGCGTCAAAAGCGATCACTACAACCGCACTCAGATACTGTCGCTGAAGAAGAGTGACATTGTGCAATTGCTCGGTGAACGCTGGAAACCAGAGCAGTGGGGTCAACTGGACGCTGATGCTGAGGTCGCGCGGCGTGCTCAGATTCATTCAGATCTAGTCGAACTCCGCGCGGCAGACATGGTCCAGCTCCTTGGCCGGGAGGATTGGGTTGCCCCGCATTCGGGTCAATCGATGTCATTGGATGCGTTGGCACAGAATGAGTTGAAGACGGGACTGGCCTATCATCTGGTCCGTGCCGGGTACATCAATCGAAACTTCAACCTCTACACCTCCGTCTTCCCTGGCGATCGTGTTGGCGCTGCGGCGATGAACTTCCTCATTCATCATGTGCAACGCAACACGATGGATGAACACTTCCATCTCGAGCCCGATGAAGCAGATGAGGTTATTGGTGAGTGCGCCGTAGGGGACTTTGGAGAGCCGGGCATCTACAACGTCAGCATCTTGGATCGTCTGCTGAACGGTGGAGAACGCAACCCGGGGTACCCGGCCATCCTCTCACGTCAGATGGCTTCGTTGACGAAGATGGGGGCCGATCAGCGGCGCTACCTTCAGGCGATCCTGGCTGGAAGTTCCGGGAAAGATGCCGTTATTAGGCTTCTAACTCCCATCTATGATGGGATTATAATTTACCTGTGTAGTGAGGTTGAGGTTGAGGAAAGCGCCCGTTTGCGGCTTATCGGCGTAGCACTAGAGAGCATGAGCGGCAGGGTCAGATACTCAGTTGATGCTGCGTTTATCGCCTACTTTAAGGCGAACTATGCGTTGATCCCTTCGCTTGCTAGTGAGGAGCTGGATGATCGCTCCGCGAAGGGAATAGGCTCCATTTTTCTGCGCTGCGGACTCAGTGCATCTCATCTAGGCAGCCTGGCGCCAGCACTACGGAGCGACCTGCTTGCTCGGGGCCTCTATGAGATCACGCGCGAGAACATGGTCTCCATCATGGATGGCGGGTCTGTTGCCCTGGACGCCATTCGTTCAATGAGCGATCTTGCCTACGATCATATGATCGGTCATCTGTCTCAGTACCTCCATTCAATCTCGCCTTCAGACTTTAGCGTCGATGTCAGCTCCAACTATCTGGAGATCCTGTCGGAATTGGCAGAGTCAGAAGGCGCGGACCTGGAGACAATCGGTGTACTCATTTCGCGAGCTTCCCCTGACTGCATCATTGAAGATCTCGATGATGTGGCCTCGCAACTTTGGCCGCTACTCGCGCAAGCCATAAGATTCAAGGTCTCGCTGCCCAACCTGATTGCGTACTTGGATGAGTTTGAGAGTATCGACGCGCCCTTGGCCACCGCTCTGCTGAAGACCCCATCAATTGCCGATGTTGAGGAGGTGGAACTTGAGGGCAGGCAGAGAGTTGCCAAGGTGATATTGGCCGCAAGTGACGTCCTTGCTGCGGAGCGGCGCGTGGAACTGGCGACGATGCTTGGCTTGGAGGGGCCACTGCCGGTAAGCCAGCTCGTGGTTGAGAGTGGTGAGCTGTTCGGGCTTGCCCTGAAGGCGAAGCTGATCGAAGACACAAAGGAGACCTACCTCGCCTTGGAAGGTACGGATTGGGCAACCCGAGCACACTACATCCAACGTTCAAGATACTTTGGGGAGTTCATGTCGCCCCAGGTCATCGGGACCGATCTCGCTGATTTTCTGCAAAGCGCTCAGGTTCGCAAGAAGCTGAAGAGCAAGGTTGTAGAGCGGATCGAGGCCTATGCATCCTCTGCAGACGATGCGGGAATTCAGCAACTGCTGAAGGGGGCTATCGAGGCTGGTTTGAGCATTCCTCTGAATGCCATCGAACGATATGCGCGCGTACCGAGAGTCTCTCCCGAGGTGGTCTTCGAACTTCTGGGGCCGCACCTGGCCACGATTAAGCTTGAGAGGCTCCTGCCAATTCTCCATAGCCTGCAAGGTGTCTACAGTGAGCTTGCTGCGAGCGGCGCCGGTAGGCCGCTACTTCCTGACGATCCGTTCGTTCGACCGGTCCTTGCCCTCCTGAAGGACATGGGGATCCTCAGTCAGTTCTACGACGACAACAAGAAAAAGAGGAAGGGCATTCGGGCCATCAAGAGGTACGCGTAATAAAGGCGTCCCCAACAATTGGCGCCGCAGCGCGCCGGGTCTAACCAAGGCACCGCTTCCGGGCAGACGCGGTCATCCGACCTACACCCGAAAAGCATCCCTTATCGCTGGTTCGAGCCTCATTCTGGCCTGAGCGCCGCCTCCAGCAAGTTGACGTAAGTATCCAATCGGGTCCGGACAGCCATCAATACCCAGCCAACCGCATACATCAATACCATCGCAAAGATCAGCAAGCCACCCACCAGATTTACATCGAACGCCCCCGCCCAGTCACCCCATTCCCAATTTCGAAACTGTAGGTACAGGGCAATCAGAACCGGAAACGGCCCCAGCTTCTGCAAGCCTCCGTACATCAGGCCCACCCGTTCTGTCATGCCCTGGCGAAGGGCGGTCACGAACCGCAGTCGCTCCTCTCGCTGGTTGCGGGGGAACTCCCGGAGCGACTCGATCAAGGTACGCCAATAGTCGAACTCGCCGTCCATCTCCTCAGCATGAGACAGTCGAGGTTTGGCGTACTGCCGCCACTCTCGCTTCGCAGTGAGTAGTCCGCCGACGAGAAATCCTCCAATTTCGATGAGCAGGCAAACCGACGTGGTTACGGCAGCCTGTACCGGGGGGAGGAGTGAGGGAGGCGCGGCCGCAGCCAGCAACCCGACGCCGTCGGCCAGCAACCCTATACGGAACGACCACTTCTCAACCCGGGAGGGCTTGGGTTAGATGCTTTGATTGGCCCACATCTGAACCTGCTGATAGAGCCAGGAATACGTCAGCTCCCTTGTTTGGGCAGGTATTCCCTCATCAACGCCACTCCACACCTGCATGTCCATTGCATTCACCCCGATTCTCTTTGGAGAGCCACTCCGCCTCATGCTGACGGCTGAGCCTTTGGCCGATCATAACGTGTCGGGACTCTATGATGGCATCGGGGGCGTCGCTGCCGGCGCCCCGCTTGTTGCCCTCTCACCCGGCCGGCCCCCAGGCTCAATGCCCAGCCCGCGCATCCACAGCTAACCGCTTGGTGCCTACACTTGCCCCATGCCACCATCCACGCACAACTCCACGCCCGTTATGAAGCTCGACTCGTCGCTGAGAAGGAACAACGTCGCAGAGGCGACTTCGGCGGGCCTGGCCATTCGACCGAGAAGAATCGGGGCGACGATTGATCTACGCATCTCATCAGGGACTCGCTCCATCATCTCCGTATCTGTAGGCCCCGGGGCCACCACGTTGATGCGGATGCCGCGGGGCGCCAGTTCTGCCGACCATGTGCGTGCATACGAGCGAAGGGCAGCCTTAGTTGCGGCGTAGGTTCCGTAGTTTGCGATGCCGAGTGAGCTTGCTACCGACCCCATCAGCACAACCGCTGCGCCCTCTTGAAGCAAGCCAAGGGCTTTCTGAAGACCGAAGATCTGGGCGCGCACGTTCACCGAGAAGTGTCGGTCAAGTGTTCTTCGGTCACTTCGGCAAGTGATGCCGGCTCACTCAGGCCTGCATTCAGTACGAGGGCATCGAGGCGAGTGAACTGGCTGCCAACCTCTCTCATTACCCGGTCGATGTCTTCACGGACGCTTGCATCGGCGACGATGCCACGGCCACCTGGACCTATCGCTGCGACGCCCTCCTCCACCTGTTTGCGGTCACGCCCGGTGATGAACACCGTTGCGCCCTCCGCGGCGATCCGAGCAGCCACGGCCAAGCCAATGCCCCGTGCACCGCCGACGACCAAGGCAACTTTTCCTTCCATCTTCTTCATTCGTGAGCACCTGTGAAAACCGAGAGTGCTGATAAGATATACGCTGGATATCAAGTATCAAGAACGCACCATGACTAGCCTAGATATACCCGGTGATACCTGTTCGGCGGAGAGCTCTGAGAAAGTCCTCTCTGACATGGCGCAGGTTCGACCGATGCTGGAGAAGATCGCGGACAAATGGACGATCATGATTCTTACCGTGATCTGTCCAAAACCGTCCCGCTTCAATGAGATCAAGCGCCGATTGGATGGAATTACCCACAAGTCTCTCGCAGACGCGCTTAAGCGCCTCGAGCGACATGGCCTGGTAACGCGGACCGTACTGCCAACCGCACCAATTGGCGTCGAGTATGCGATCACCCCTCTTGGTCACTCCCTGAAGCAGCCCTTTGAAGCGCTGTGTAGCTGGGCCTTGAAGAACGGCGGTGAGCTTGAAGCCGCGTGCGCGCGATACGACGAAGGCAAGCATTGAAGCTGCGTAAGGTTGCTGTTCCCATGGGCGTGCTGGGCCTGAGCGCATTCGGGTCGGTAGCGACCTTGCTTAGTGCGCGCTTGCTGCATCAACAAATGCAGAGAGATCTCGGTTGAAGCGTGTGGACTCCTCAAAGAAGGGCGAATGGCCCGACCTTGCATACAGTTCAACAGCGGTCCTCGGATAAAGCTCCTTCGCCCGCGCTGCGGAGGCGCTTGGCTGAACAAGCGCATCCTGCTCACCGTAGATTAGCAGTAGCGGCTTATGCATCGAACCAAGTCCTTTGGCAGCATCGATCGACATGCCGTGGACGGCGCTCTGCATCTCGCTTGATGCCATGGCCGCAGCGGCGATCGTGCGCTGGAACGTTGTGTCGTCAGGCGCCGTACTGAAACACAGCGCGACGAATTCTTTCTCGCCTTCAAGATGCAGTCGCAGGTCCGATGACGCCATGCTGCTGTATGCGGTGGGTTGAGCGACGAGTTGTTCCGGCTTGAGTTCGATCACCCCGCCTACGTACACCGCGCCCGCAATCTGTCCGTCCCCAAACGCAGCCAGATAGTTGGTGATGACCGCAGCCCCGAGGGACCACCCTACCAGCACAGGCTCGCGTGCTCCGGACTCATTGATGACAGCCGCGAGGTCATCTGCCCAGTGACGGCCCTCACGGTAAGCGTCCAGCTCCACTGGCTTGTCGGACAGGCCGTGTCCGCGCATATCAAAGGTGATCAACCGGTAGCGCTGCAACTCAGGGCTATCAACCTGTTTTTCCCAGCTGAGGTGACTACCCAGCAGCCCGTGAACAAAGATGATGGGCTGCCCCTGAGGATTCCCCGCCTCTTGAACGGCGATTTTGACTCCGTCCAGTGACTCAACTGTGTAAGCCCGGTTTGTGCCGTGCGCAAGCAGTGGCGCCAGCAACAGAACGATGCAAGAAAGCCAGGTGTATCGAATGGGTGATGCTTGGGGAAGGGCCATGGATAACGAACCTCATTGAGCGGAACTCAAAGGCTAAACGCTGACACTAGTGTTAGAGTCAAGTAGACGTTTCCAGGATTTCGCGATGTCCAAGCAACCCCGCAATGACCTGATGAAGATTGGTGAGCTAGCCGAGGCTAGCGGCGTCAGCGTGCGTTCGATCCGACACTACGATCAGCATGGGATGTTGGCGTCTTCCCGATCAGGAAATGGCTACCGCGCGTTTCAACCGGTGTCGGTCAACCAGGTGAAGCAAATACAGCGCCTTATTGCGGCAGGCTTCAGTTTAGAGGAGATCCGTAGCTTCCCGGAATGCATGCTGTTGATCGAAGGTGCCCTGGCGTGCCCAGAGATCAGCGAGACACAGCGCAAGAGGCTGGCGATTCTAGACAGGCAGATCGAGATGCTAAACAAGCAGAGGTCTCGCTTGCGTGCGATGCTCGTAGTTTCTACGTAAGTGCCTGCAAGGCTGACGATTCTGTTGGCCTAGAAGGCCTACGTCTTCAGTGAAGGGGCTACCGCCGGTGCCGGCGTTCGTCGTAAAGCGGTTCCCTGGCGTATCCGCCCTGCCCGCCTGCCACGACCATGGAATGTAGGTGGCTCTTGAGCATCAGCCGCTTTGCCTGCGCCGCTGCCATCGAGCCGAGCCGTTGAGCTTTCAGATCGACACAGGTGCCCCATCTGGCCATTACTGGCCGCAGGAATATCGGTCAGGACGTCGGGTTGCGCCAACTAGAACTCCGCTTCCTTGCTGGCAGGCTGCAGCACTTGCTGCCCCTGATCATTGCCGATGCTTAGGAACCCGATTCCGCCCGACAGTCCTTGTGCTCGCATGGGCTGCGATTGCACGACCGAAGAATAATCCGCAAAGAAATCAGGTTTGCGCCATTGCGCGGAAATCGATTCGCGGCTGCCGCCCAGATCGTTGTTCCAGGTCACCGCTTTCTGCGAACTGGGTGACCCGAACTTGCGCTTGAGCAGCTCCATCACGCGAGGCTGCGCCTCGAACCCGGTGGTGTTGAAGCGCAGGGCGATCACTCGCCCGTTGCGCAGTAGAACCAGGCCGCCCGCACCTTCCAGAGAGAAAGCGTCACCTGCGCCCGCGCCGATCGCCATGCCGATGGGCGCAACCCACGCCGGGAACTCATCCGTGGCGAAGACCAGGTAACCGTACTCGCCTGCCGCGAATTCGGTATTGCCTACGGCCATGTTTGTCGTGCCGGGCGCGACGCACAACCCTGTTGCCGGTGGGGTGGCCTTCGGCGGTTCCGGAGGCGGGGTCATCAACTTGTTGAACGCCCTGGCCCCTACCCCTTTGTTGCTTCTGGGGGCAGCCGCAGCAGGCATGGATATCTGGCAAAGGGGAAGCGCTAATGGAGCCCCTAGTTTGATGCCGAATATGTCAGGTTCCGCCGCAGAGACCGGGACGGTAGACGCCATGGACAGTAGAACGACAAGCGAACTGGCTGCTGCAATGAGACGCATAGGGCTGTAATCCATCCTGGATCCTGATTGAGGGGAAGTATATCCCCTATGGGAGGCCTGACTCTGGCGAGGGGTTCGGGGTGTTGCAACCCTGTATGCAATAGCCAGGCGCCGAGTATTTGGGGTCCGCTCGGGCGGGCAAGGCCCAGCTCTACGCTGCGCCGGGTGGCATCGCGCGCAGGATCGCCTCCACCCGGCGGTCCAACGCTTCGCGTTCGGCATCGGTTCCCAGCCGTCTACGTGTGGCCTGCTCGAAAGTGCCCTCATAACACCAGCCCTGCAGCAGACACAGCCTGCTGGCAGGCGGGCTCTCTGGTCCGCATTCAAGGCCCATCCGGCATGCCGCGACCTGCCAGGCGCGGCCGGCGAGCTCGCCGTCGGCCAAAGCCGTGTAGGGCTCGGCGACTTGCATGCCGAGGAACTCACCCATGGCATCACCCAAGGCGAACATCGCCGCAGGATCGTTGGACGCCAGCACCTCTTCCAGCAGGGCAGCCGCTTGCACCTCACTCAGTGGTGGCTGTGGATTGAAGACGGTCTCCGTGACCCGTGCAGGCAGATCGCCGCCTTGTGCCGCCTGCGCATACAGTAGGCGCATATCTTCCCATTCGATCGGTGCCCCGTCCTCCACGCCAGCGCACTCCTCCAGAGCGTGGTCCAGCAGGTACCGCAACACGGTCGCCTTTTCTTCCGTATCCGCGCTCCGGATGCTGCGCTGGATCCGCTCCTTGTACTGCTCGACGTTTCGATTGATGTACATGCACCTGTCGTAGGCCTGTGCGAGCAGACGCTGAGAGGCTGGGTCGCCCGCGTCAGCGCGCTGCTTCAGGGCCAGGAACCGGGCGTGCTGGGGGCTGGCAGTGGTTAAGCCAGGTGTTCGAGGGATGCCGGCGGCAATTGGCGGTGCGGGCTCGTGAGCCGATGTCTCCGCTTGGGCGGTATGGGCGGGGAATGAGGTGGGCTTCCATGTCAGCCACACGACCAAGGCCAGGGATGCTGCCGCCAGTGCCAGGAGAATGCGCTTTGCTGCCATGGACCCAGGCTCGTCCGTCGTTCGTCCCACATCTTAGCGTTTCACACGGGACTCTATGACGGCAGCCGGGGCGTCGCTGCTGGCGCCCCGCTTGTCCCACTCTCCCCCGACCGGTCCCAGCCTCCAGCTGCCCCCACTCTTCTCAAGTCTGACCATTGCCTTGGACAGCGCCTCCGGCAAGAGGCTTGCGGCGAGTACTATCACGGCCGGCCCGATATCCAAGTACATCCGCGCCCGAGGCTCCCTGGCCAGATCACGCTTCCCCCCCCCTCGCGCGTTCAGATAGGAGCGGTCGTGCTAGCTGGAGGTGCGGCGGATTTCGCTCTCGATTGCGCTCTTGTTGATCTTCCAAGGGTTAAGCCCGCTCTCGGCGCGGGTTGGTCGCCCTCGCCCTGTGCAGGCGGTCCGGCTGCAAGGATTCGTGCAGTTCCGGCCACAGCATCAGCTCCCTCTCGTCCACTCCATTGAATAGGAAGTGCACCAAGGGCATGCTGAGCAAGGAAGGGATGACGGCATAGGAGATGGTCCATTTGGTCGCAAGCAGCTGGACCAGACTTTGATCCGCCCATGCCCATGACGCGCAAATGATCACCGTGCACGCAATGCTGTTGCGAACGGTTAGAAGCCACTGTGCCTCGGTCTCTCGCTGTTTGGCCTGCAGCGCTTCCAGCTTGTTAAGCCAAGTATGGTCGTGATGCTTTGCTAACTGCGTGCGCGCCTGTACTTGAGATACGTATCCCAAAGGGTAACCATCCTCATATCGAGGAGTATGTACCCACAAGTTGTGTGCGGACATGGCTAGCGGAATTCCAATTAGCTGAATGGCGAATTGAGCGATAACCGTACCCACTGCCATGAACAGTCCGAACAGCACAATGAACACGACGATGACACCGGGGCGTTCAACAGCTTCACGTATCGGCAGATCGGTTATGTTGCGTCCCCAGAAGATGACGCAGGCGAAATCTGCAGCAAGGAGAAAAGCGGTAGTTCGTAGAACAAAGGAGTAGTCGTGAAGCTTCTCCAAGAAAGCCCATTTTGAGACATCGAAATTCATTTCCGGCCCTTCACTGTTGAGTGGATCATTCCTGTGCGGCTTGAATGCGCAACGATCTACATGACCGATGGCGCGTCGGCCATCACTCACTTGGACATGCAAGCGGCCGAACTACCCGAGTACGTCCGCGCCCCAAGCTAAAAATCGCGCATGCGCAGCCGCCTCGCCCTTACACAAGGGGGCGTAGGCATAAGGTGCCCCGAGTTATAGGTCTAGTAATTTCCAAACGGCTTCCTTCTTCGCTTGGTAGGCTTCTTCAAGGAAAGCAATGTAATCTGATGAGCGGTTGTCTTCGAGGCGACCTCCCGCTTGACGAATGACCTCATTCATCCAGCTATCGTTCGCTTCGCGGACTTCATCCAGCAAACGCAACTCCGTAAGATGCTTATCGAGGTCCAGCCGCGGGCGACTGGAATGTCCAGACTCGATTCTCCGATTCAGCACTGTCTGAAGCTGCACATGGCCGGCCTCAGTGGAAGTCGTGCCATCGCGAACGTACGTCACGTTTGTCCGCACGCCCTCGCCGTCCCTTAGTGAAAGATATGGCAGCAGCTTTGGGTTGTCCTCTACCAATAAAACTTGGAATAACTTGCCTATCAGCACTTCGTATTCGGCGGCGCTGAACGAAAAGTCGATGATCTGGTACTCCAACGTCTTGGGCAGATAACTGCTGAGAGGAGGGATCAAGTGCGCCTTGTCCTTAATGATCGGCAGGCCATTTGGAAACAGACTGCCGTCAGCGAGCTGCGACACGCCCACTACTAGCGCGCCGCCACCTGAGTTTGCCAAGGCCAGAATATGGCGGGCGAGCTTAGGCAACGCAGGCCATTCTGTTTTGAAGTCTAGGTAGTCTGTTTCACCAATGTTGTGACGAAGAAGGTCGCGCAGCGCCTCCCGGGTGGGCGTAGTGAAGAACTTGGCGAAGGTTTCGTGCTGTTCCTTGAGGATCGTCATATATAGAAACTCAAAATTCTATCCCGCACCAAGTCTAGGGTATGGTGAGCCACCGGCCCAGCGCCCGCGGCCACAGGAGTCTATGGGTACGAAGTCTCAGAGATTGCGACTAAGGGCGCAGAGGGCGACATTGCGGCCGCCCGCTCGCCACTTCTCACCCAACCGGCCCCAGCTTCCAACTGCCCCCGGTCTTTTCAAACCGGACCATCGCCTTGGACAGCGCCTCCGGCGACGGGTCCTTCGCGAGGACGAATAGCTCACGCCCAATGCCCAGGTACATCCGCGTCCCAGGCTCGATGCCCAGCCCACGCATCCACAGCCCCCTAGCCTTCAGACAGGGAATGGTCGGGCAGCCGGGATACGTTTCGAGCCCCTCGTGATGAAGCGCGTTGATCATTACGCTCTTCGGCGCGCGCCAGAAGCCCCTGAGTAGGGTCCGCTGTTCGGGGGTCATGGTGGACCAGTCGTCTTGCATGATGGTTCTCCTCTGTGTTCTCCCTCGCCGGGATGGCGAGGGAGTCGGGAGGTTCAGAACCGTGATGTGGATACGGTGCGACGTGTTTCCGCGAGGGTGTTGTATTCCGCCACCCTCCCGACACAGGACGTCCAACATGCAATTCCACACCGGGTTCTGACACCCAAGGCACACCATGCGACAGACGTGAGGGTACTGGAACTCGACGGCGTCCGGTCCCGGTTCATGGCATCAATTGGTTCGCGAAACGGAATGTGCCGGGCAAATCATTTCGTGAGATTCCGTGCACCGGCACGCATTTACCTAGGCACCAGGTCGCACTTCCGGAGTTGCTTGCGCTAGCAAAAAGGTTCACCGAACAACCAACACCACTGTCGCTCCCAACCCACACCGCGCACCCACAGCAAGATCCCGCAAACGCCCTCCCCCGCCCTGCGCTACGCTGCCACCCTGTCACTGGCACGGAGCAGGCGTCATGGGAGCGGCACGCAAGGCCTTGTGGTACATCGAGAGCCACTTCGCCGAGAATCCGTCGCTGGCCGAGATCGCCGAGGCGGTTGAGCTCTCGCCGTTCCACCTCTCACGCCTGTTCCAGGTCAGCACCGGGACCTCGATGGCGCGCTACCTTCGCGCGCGCCGGCTAACCGAGGCTGCACGCACCCTGGCCGCGGGCAACGTACCCATCCTGGATGTCGCCCTTGCTGCCGGCTATGCCTCGCACGCGGCCTTTACCCATGCCTTTACGGAGCAGTTCAAGCAGGCACCGGAGCAGGTGCGCCGGGAAGGCGTGCACGGACTGGCGCTGGTGGAGGCCATCAAGCTCGACGCCCCACCCCTGCCCTGCGAGGTGGTGCCGGAACGCCGGCGGCTGGGCCCGCTGCGCGTGGCCGGCATCCGCGCCCGTCATACCGCTGCCACCGTGGCGTCTATTCCCTCGCAGTGGCAGCAGCTGGCGCTGACCCGGGAGCTGGGCAAGGACATCGCCTTCGGCGTCTGTTGCAACCGCGATGGCGAGGGTGCCTTTGACTACATCGCCGGCATGGAGATCGGTGCGAGCGCCGCCGTGCCGTCGGCCTGGCATGCCGTTTCCATCCCGGCCGGGGACTATCTGGTGGCGTGGCATGCGGGGCACATCTCTACGATCCGCTCCACCTGGTTCTGGCTGTTGAACGACCACCTGCCCCGCTCAGGTCTGACCTTGGCAGACGCACCTGATTTCGAACGCTATGACGCCCGCTTCGACGACCGCACCGGACACGGTGGCGTTGAGATCTGGCTGCCGCTGTCCAACCCGAGTTGACCCAAGGAGAGTCTTCCGTGCGAGTACTGCCACACGCCTTCGTCCTGTTGTCTTGTCTGTTCGCGCCATTGGCATGGTCGGGTCAGCCCTCCCCTGCTGTTGGGGAAACCCATGGGGTGGCGCACACAGCCAGCGCAGCGGTACGCGATGCCGGGCACAGCGACCGCGTGCGCTATACGGTGTGGTACCCGGCCCAGCCAGGTGCGAAGGAGCAGCCACTCACGATAGGGCCGCCGGGCGCGCCGCTGTTCGAGGAGGGGTCTTCTGCCGTGGATGCCCCGGTTGCGCCGGGTCGCTGGCCACTGCTGCTGGCGTCGCATGGCAACGGCGGCAGCGCCCGCATGATGGGTTGGTTCAGTACTGCCCTGGCACGCGCGGGGTATGTGGTGATGGCGGTGGACCATCCCGGTAACAACGGCGTGGACCCGATGACGGACGCGGGCAGCATACTGATGTGGAACCGGGCGGACGACCTCGCCGCCGCACTGGCTGCGGTGCGGGCCGATCCCGTTCTGTCTCCGCATGTGGATGCGGAGCGGTTGGGGCTGGTGGGGTATTCGGCTGGTGGGTTCACGGCGCTGGTAGCCGCCGGTGCGCGTCCGGACATGGGCCGGTTGGTCGCCTTCTGCAAGGCTTCGCCGAAGGATGGGGTCTGCTTGCCGCAGGCCGAGAACCCGGAGATGACCTTTGAACGGCGGCTGGCGGCGGTCGCTACGCCGAAACTAGCACCTTGGGTTGCCAAGTCAGCGGAGGATCGCAGCATTCCCAACGTTCGCGCGGTATTCCTGATGGCACCGGCGATTGTCCAGGCGTTCGAGCCGGGTGAGCTGGGGCGCTTGGAGGTGCCGGTTTCGGTGGTTGTGGGTGAGGCCGATGGGATTGCCTTGCCTGGCACCAACAGCAAGGTCATTGTGGAAGCGAATGGGAAGGCGCGCCTGCAGGTGTTGCCTTTGGTGGGCCACTACGACTTCCTGGCGGAGTGCACTGCGTTGGGGCGTCAGCGGGTGGGCAAGCTGTGCGAGGTGGGCGCTGACAAGGGCTCTACGCATCAGGCGGCTATCCGGCAGGCCAAGGAGCTGTTCGATTCCGCGCTTCGGTAGGTGTAGAAATGCCAGGGCACCGTTACGTGACACCTCTCGGTTGAGCTCGGGCTTCGTTCGCGGTCATGCGTTAACGGGTGTTGATGGGTTCCAGGCGGTCGTCTGGCGACCGACCCTACCAGGCGGTGCTGCGTGTTCGTTGTGGGTCCCACGGCCGTGGTATGGCGACCGACCGTAGCCGGCGGCGCCGCTTGTCCGTTGTGGGTCCGGGGCGGTCGTTTGGCGACCGACCGTACCCGGCGCCGCTGCATACGCGTAGCCGGCCGCAGTGCGTGTTCGTTGTATGTAACAATTGGTGTTACATATTAATGGGCCCACACGGGCTGAGTATCCATGTCGACGTTCAAGGACCCCTCTGCAGTCAGCAGCTATCGGCAAACTGCCCAGGCCAAGGTGCCTGGCATGGCGGCACTGCATCGAATGACCCATATCCTGCTGGCGGAATCCGTTCCGCCCACGGGCGAGGTGCTGGTACTGGGCGCGGGCGGCGGGCTGGAGCTCGAAGCCTTTGCCCAGGCGCAGCCCGGCTGGGGGTTTGTTGGCGTAGATCCTTCACTTCCGATGCTGGAACTTGCACGGGAGACACTGGGCGCGAACACCTCACGTGTTGTGCTGGTCGAAGGCCTCATCGAGGATGCGCCGGTGCGCGAGTTCGATGGCGCCACTTGCCTGCTGACGCTTCACTTCCTGGATCCCGCTACGCGGCTGCAGACCCTGCGAGGATTGTTCCAGCGCCTTCGGCCTGGCGGTGTGCTGGTAGTTGCCCACCACAGCTACACGCCTGAAGCCCGCATGCGCTGGTTGCGCCGCTCAGCCGCGTCCGCGTCGATGGACGGTATTCTGGACGAGCGCGACGAAGCGTCGATTGCGGTCATGGCGGAAAAGCTCCCGGCCATCTCCGAAGCGGACGAGGTTGCACTGCTGGTGGCAGCCGGGTTCACGGATGTGGAGCTGTTCTACGCTGCGCTGAGTTTCCGGGGCTGGGTGGCGCGCCGGCCAATTGGCTAGCGCGGCAATATTACGTACAGGATATTGCCCTGACTTAAGCCGATAGCGTGGTGGCTGCCGAACCGACCGCCACCCCTCGCCGGTTTACCTAGTCTGGAAGCAACTCAATCCGCCACTGGTCCAGCAGCGTCTGGATGTCTTCTCCCGCGTCATTGCGCGCCTGCAGGTGCCCCAGCAGGTCCTGCTGGCGTGGCTGGGCGAACACCATGCGGTACAGGGCAAGGCTGCTCTTGAGTCGATCAAAACGCAGCTGGTCCTGGCTCAGCGGGAACTGGAACACCCGCCGCTCTACCGCCGCGCCACCGGGTGCTTCACAGATCCAGCAGGGCACCAAGCCTTCGACGGGTCCGCCCTTCGCGCCTTCTTCGGCATCCTCGAACAGTCGCTGCCAAGGGTCTCCCGAACCCGAACGGGGCACGAATCCGGACAGGCGAGCTACGTTGCGGCGCACGGCCAGGCCCTTGTATCGGTGGACGCGTCCTTCCCGCTGCTCGAGGTCCACCGGATTGCCCGGTAGGTTCCAGTGCACGATGGAGTGGCACCAGGAGTGGAAATCCAGGCCTTCCTGGCCCACCGATGTTGACGCGAGCACGAACGGGCGGAACGGCGAGTTGAACGCCTTCTGCAGGGTATCTTTGCGCGCGATTACCTTGTCGTCTTCGGTGGCGTTGCCGTAGCGCATCGCGTACCTGCAACGCATCGACAGGGTGCCGTTGCGTTCGAGACTGTCACCTTTCCGCTTCACGCTTTCAGGATGCAGCTGGCTGGCGCGGACGTGTCCGGCGGCGCTGGCCGCGTCGGCAATGGCCTGTGCGTGCGAGGTGCCGTCATCGGGCTGTGTTTCCTCGTGCAGCAGGTGCAGGTACTCGTCCAACATTGCCTGCAGGTTGCCTTCAGCGCAGTACGCAAGTGCCTGTTTCCAGTACACCGCCTCGCCTTCGTGCTTGATGATGGCCACGGCCTCCGGCATGTTCAGCTGGCGCCGCAGGACGTCTGCCACCTTGACTGCGGCCAGGCGGAGGTCGACCTCATCAGCGCCGGGAAGGAGGCGCAGCATCGCGCGGAATGCACACACCGCCGGCCCGCCCAGTGCCAGGTCCGCCAGGACCTCGGCTATGTCCGAGGGCCGGGGCCCCAGCGTCTGCAGCGAGGCTTCATTGAAGCCTTCCTTCCAGACCGTTTCCCAGTATTCCAGATGGCGGGCAAAGCCCTGCCCTGCCTGCCTTGCCTGGTCATCTTCTTCGCCATCACCGGCGCCGATCAGCAACGCCGCCCCACCCCAGCCCTCCCGCGCATTTGCACCGCCCTCCTCCCGCTCCAGCATCAGCAGCGTCAACCAGTACCAGCGCACATCCGGCGGGCCTGCTAGCACGGGTTCGGGCAGACCGAGCCGAGCAATACTTTCGCCAATGCAGGCGATCGTGTGCGTACGCGCGTCGGCCAGGGTCAACGTACCATTGGCCGCCGCTGACAGCGCCAAGGGGTCCACCACGGTCGCCAGCACACGCGAAGGGAACATCAGCGCCAACGCGTTCATGTCCTCATGGCCGCGTTTGCTGCTGCTGAAACGCAGCCGTGCGCTAAGCTGCTGGCTGGCTGTTGTGTATTTCGGCTTGGGTGACAGCCCCTCCATGGCCAGCTGTTCGGCGTGGTAGGACAACAGCCCAGCTACGGCATCGGGCACCATGTTCCAGCTTGAGAACACCAACGTCTTGCTGAATCGGGAAACATCGGCATATGCCCCTTCGCCTGGCCAGTACGGCATGGAAGGCGGCACCCAGAGAAGCTTCCAGCTGCCCTGCTCTTTCATCTCCTTCGCCAACACATTGAGCCGGGGATTGGCGGCGACCAGGCTTTTGTACCCTTGCAGGGTGCCTTGTTTGAGTATCCGATAGCGCGGGTGCGCGGTCAGTAGCTTGCCCAGTGCCCGCCGACTCCTGGCGTCCATCATCATGCGCTTCTTGAAGGCATAGCCGTCTTCGCGCATGAAATTGAGCAGGTAGGGACTGGAGCGCCAGAACTCCATCACATCATGGGCGCCAGATTGACGGGCCAGTGCGTCCACACAGGCATAGTCAGCCAGGTCGCCGGGGGTCAGCGAGAGTGCCAGCGGCACGTCGCGCACCATGGCGTCGCGACCTTGGGTCACCCCTACCCGTTCGGTGCGGCACATGACCTGCTTCAGCTGCGCTTCGATGCGCTGTTTGATCGCACCTGCCTGCTCCCGGCCATGGCCAACCCCCACCAGCGCATCACGAAACGCGCCTAGGTCGGCCTCCAATGCATCGCGCCGGGTGACATCGTTGAACAGGAAGCCGGCCGTAGCGAGGAAATCTTTGTAGTGGTCCTCCTGCTCCAACTGCGACACGTACATCTTGTAGGGCGTGGCGGACAGAAGCAGCACCTTGGGCTGGTTCTGGTGGTTGAACAGTTCCTGCGCCAGTTCGGCAGCCGACGCCGAAGGCGCCGTCTCGTGATCTTCTTCATGGGAAGGCTTCTGCAGCAGGTCGCGGAAGCGCTGGAACTCGTCCAGCACCACCAGTTCCGGCTCCAGCGCTTTCAGACAGCAGCGGGCCAGCGTACGGCGCAACCAGGCCGTGTGCTGCAGCGCCTCGGCGCGCTCTTCGCCGTCCAGCGGTCGGCTCACGCGGCGGGCGTGCCGATGGCATACCTCGGCGAGCGCCTTGATTGCCTGCTTCTGTTCCTTTACGGCAGCGATGAATGTCTGGGTGATTCCTGCGTGCGGTGTGTCGACATGCTGCTGGTGAGCGAACTTGTCCTGCCAGTCTTTGCCCAAGCCGCCGCGCAGCACCCACGCCAGCCCCTTACGGTCCAGCTCGGGCACCCCCAGCAGCATCCGGTGGATGAGGACGCGCTCACTGGCCACGCCACCCCGGCCCTTGGTTTCAAACGAAGTGCCCGGCGTGAAGCTGATGAAGTTCACGCCTGCCTCGTCCAGCCCGCCGTCAGCCGATGGCCCAAGCGCCAAGGGCAGCAGGGTCAGCCGCGATGCGCGGACCACCGTCCTGGCGGAGCCCAGCCGCAGACGTGAGAGGTTCTGCGAGGCAATCGCGGCGTTGGAGCAGATGTAGATGATGTCCATGCGCCGCGCCTCCGCCGCCTTGTGGGCCACCACGCGGGCGATCAGACCCTTGGCGACCTGGGTCTTGCCCAATCCCACCTCGTCAGCGACCAGGAAGCGGGAGACGGGCTCGGCGTCCTCGTACATGCGGCGGAACGCGTAGTTCACCGTCTTCAGCTGGAACTGCTTCAGGCGCTTCAGCACCGGGGTTGCATCGGCAAGATCATGCTGGCCGCTCATCGTGTTCTCCTCTTGCCCAGTGCCTCGCCGACCACGTTCCACAGCGCCATGAATTCTTCGGGGATGCACGGCTCTCCGGCAATCTCCCTGTCCTTCAAACGTTTCACCATCCGATCGATGGCCTTGAGCCGTTCCGGGTCACGCGCATAGCTGCGGAGCAGCTGCTCGAAGAGCGGCGCGTTGGTTGCCAACGCTGCCAGTCCCTTTTCTTTCCTGCTCGTCGTTGCTTCGCCGGCAGTCGAGTCCGCCATCGTGGGGTCGTCAAGCAGTAGGCCCAGGAAGCGAAGAAACGCCGCGCGATTGCCCAGCAGGTGTGCCATCAGGGCATCGCCCCGATCGCTGGGTGCGCCTTTCAGCTGCGCCTCCAGGGCAAAGCAGACCGGCGCGACGCCCAGCGCCTTTGCCCTCTCATCGTCCAAGGTCAGCCGGAAGCCAATCAGCGCAGTCACTTCGTGGCTGGCAAAGATGCCCAGCTCTGCCTTGCCACCCAGCACCGGGCGGGCGCGCTCGGCCAGCACGGAAAGCGGCCATGCCTGCAGCGTGCAACCCGCAAGCGCAATGCTGCGCGTGGACAGCGTCAGCGACCATGCCATGTCCTGCGCGGGTGCGCAGGACACCACCCAGTCCACCGCAGCCACCTTGGCGCGCAGCTTCTCCAGTTCGTCCTCGAGCAACCGGCGCTCGGCAACTGCCGGATCCGGTTCCGCTGCGGGGGTATAGCTGTCCAGCAGCGGCCCCAGGTAGGCGTCGCCCAGCCATTGGTCGGGCGTGGGTACATTCCGCGGCGTACCACTGAGATCCGCCACCACCTCCACGTTCGTGCCCTGCTGCATGACCCGGGTGGTGTAGTTGGCAGAACCGACGGCAACGTGTACCAGTTGCCCGCGCCGGAACACGGCCATTTTCGCATGCAGGCCGTGCAGCGTTTCGCCGTCACCGTGCTCTTCGCCTTCGGAAAGGTCCATGTCCGGCTTCAGTATGTGCACGCCGCCCAGCCCTTCCAGGACGCTGGGTGAAACCCGGTCCAGCTCATCGCCGCGGCTGACGACCTGCACTGGGCCGCTGCACCGGTCTGCGATCAACTGCAATGCGCGCCCTCCCACGAACGGCGAGATGATCAGCGCCTCGCTGGTCTTTCCATCGTCTGCGAATGGTGCCCAAGGCGTCGGGCGCGCGCCCATGCCCAGCACGTGCAGGTCCAGCCGGGTGAAACCTTCCGGCAGCTCCCACCGGGCCCGCTCGACGTCCCTTGCCAGGGAGGCGATCATCTCCTTGCGGGCGGCGTCGGGCGCCTTCCCCACCACGTTCATCGGCAGCCATCGCAGCAGGTCGGCCACGGCCTTGTTCCCGTTCCCTTCCGGGCGCGTCCTCATCGGCTCGCCTTCAAGGCAGAGCGTGAGGTCCCAGCAGCGATCCCAGGTGAGGTTGCGGGTCAGCACCAACAGACGTAAGCGCGAGGTCGGCGTGGTGCCCTCGTGCTCTGCGGTGAAGCGCAATGCCCACAGCTTCGGGTGGAACGTACCGCCGTGCGGCGCCCGCACCTCATGCACCATGCCTTCGGCCATCACGGCCAGCGCATTTCCTTTCGCGGGCCCCTCGATGCGCCCGCGCTCGCAGAATACAGCGAGCTTCTGGCCGGCTCGTCGCAGGCCTTCAAGGGCTCGCACCGGGTCGTCCTCGGCGTTGCTCTCCTGCCCTGCCAGCACCGCGATGTGTGCCGGCAGCCCCAACAGGGCACCAAGGGACAGGCTGTACGTCGTTGCCACGCCGGCATCGAAGCGATAGCCCGGCGGAGGTTGCAGCGCCTCGGTGAGGGTGCTGCGGTCAGACGGTGCGATCATGCGGCCTCCAGGCCATGCAGGAGGTCGGCCAGGTGGGTCTTGGTGATCGACCAGCGATAGTTGAGCAGACCGATGCCCGAGGCCCCACCCCAGCGCGGCAGGTTCTCCGGACTGAAGCGGGACAGGTTGCCCTTCAGCTTGCGTTCGCGGCACTCGACCAATTCCCGCGCCTGCGCACTGTCGGCCTTGCCCGCATGGACCAATGCCAGCCAGTCGTCCACGAAGCTGCGCAGTCGCAGGGGAACCGGCTTCCCGCCCTGCTCTATCTGCGCCCAGAACGCCTGCATGTCCCAGGCACGAAGATCGAGCTCCGGCAACGCATCTACCCAACTCTTCAGCGCCCTGCTGTAAACGCTACGACGCTGCGGGTTATCTGATGCCTCGGCAAGGGCCAGGTTGTAGACCAGCGCAGCACCGTGGGCCAGCCCGGAGAAGCGGCGCGCGTGCTTGAGCAGCTCCTGCAGCGGTTGTGGCGCACTGGACCGCTGCGGATGACACCAAGGCAGACTCGCACCGGCGCACTCGCGCAGCCGGGTTTCATCATTCGCCAACCAAGTGAGCAGGGAGCCGGGATGGCAGCGTTTCCACTGCTCACGGATGAACACCGCCTCGTCGCGGGTCACGTCAAGCGAGCCGTCCTGCAGGGCTGCGGATGCGACCAGCGTCTGGATGGAATGATGCCATGTAGGCGCCACGGGATCGCCGTCTTCCAATCCATCTTCGCCGCGAGGCTTCCGGCTGCGCTCGGCACGGATCTGGTCGATGGCGGCGTAGTAATCCCGTTGCGAGCCACTGCGCAGCAGGATGCCCCACGATCGCAGGCCAGCCCAGTACACGGAACTGGCCAGCCGCTTCAACGCCTCCTCCGACTCCTTTCCGAACGCGCCGTCCTGCGTTTTCAGGCACTTGTTGAGTGCCAGTTCGGCAGTGCGCGCCCGGTCCGGGAAATCCTTCGCCGCAGCGCGGGAATGTTCCAGGTCGATGAACATGCGCGGCAACAGCAGCATGTAGCGCAGCCGCGTCTGGATGACGGATGTCCCTGGGAACATCTGGTCGGACAGCGCGTCGCGGATGCGGCCGATCCCCAGCTCATCCCGGGTCTCAGGCTCTTTCAACAGCGAAAGCAGGCGGGTGCTGCGGTCGTAGGCGGTGGCGTCGTGGTCGAGCCATTTCAGGCTGGATGCCATGTCAGCCCCTCCAGCGCAGTTGCACGCACGCGGGCGCGCTTCGCAGCACGCGATGCGTGCGACGGTATGGATGATGCATGTTGTTCCCCTGTTCCTTTATCTGGTCCTGCGATTCAACTTCCCTGGAATCCCTCAGACACGGCGCCGCGGTTACGCCTTGCCCGAAAGCGCAGCGTTCCCCTGCGCGAGGACATACGCACGGTCGCGCAGTGTCCGCAGCAGCCGAGCACGGTCCCTGCCCTTCTGTGCCTCGACATCGCCCTCGGCCGGCTCGGTCTTCAGCAAGCCCTCCCAGCGTGCGAACTCGGTCAGCACTTCCTGCACGTCGGCGTCCCCGATGGAGCTGGACAAGCTCTGGATGACAGCCTTGGAAAGTACCCCGGCTTCTATCATCTCCAGCCGGTCCACGCCATTGCACCAGGTGACTGCCGCGTCGGCGAAGCTCTCAGGCAGGCTCCCGGCAACCGCTGCATTCCCTGCCAACGCCGTGAGTGTCTTACGTGCGGGCTTGTTCTCCATCAGCCATCGCGCCCACGCAACCGGCAGCGACGACCGGGCGGCAAGTACGCAGCGCGTCTCCTCGTCCCCGAGCCTGGCGACCTTTTCGGTGAGCCGGGCATCCAGCGCCGGGTTGGATGCAAGCAGCCGCGCGGCCTTCGTCGTTTCCCTGGGTCGGAGCTGCTGAACAAGAGTGGAGTACGCCATGCTCGCAACAATGCCGGCCGTGGTCCCGATGAGTTGCGACACCACTGCGCCGCCCGCAGTGGCGTCGAGCGTGTCACCGGTGAGCAGCCTCTCCTGGGCCATGGGGTCCAGCGCGGTGTTCCGTGCCAGTACATCCATCAGCTCCGGATTGCCGGCCAGCTGGACCTGCAGGTCGCGGCCCAGGTCGCGGCGCCCGGCAAGCTTGCGCAGCACGCTCGCGTCGGTGGACCTGGCCAGCAGCGCCTGGACACGATCATGCATGGGTTCGGGCTGGTGCAGCACCTTCTCCAGCGCCTGGCTCGCCTTGCCGTCACGCAACACTCCGTGGGCATTGACCAGGTCCAGGCAGAACTCGCGCTCTTCCATGCTGCAGCCGATGTTCGTAGACAACGCAGCCAGCACGAACACATCGTCGCTCTTCAGCAGCGTTGCACGCGTGGCGTCGGGAAGCGAGGCATGGCTTGCCGCGGCTGCACGCAGCTTCACGTCCGCCGAAGCGGCGAATTTTTTGAGCAACGTGTGTGGGCAGTTTGCATGTCGAAGGATGGCCCCCTGCCAGGACTCGTCCTTGCGCAGGTCCATCAGTGCTTCCAGCACCGCACCGGGGCAGTGCGGGAGTGCGTGCAGCTGCATGGCCAGCTTGGTGTCCACAGGGCTGTCCTTGGAGCGTACAAGTTCCGCCAGCAGGTCCGAGGGTGCGTCCATGTGCAGCGCGGCCGCCTCGAACAGCGCGGGCTTGAACGCCTTGTTGGCGGTGTCCATTTCGAGCCAGTAGCTCAGCACCTTCTGCGGGCAGTGCGGGTGCCGAAGCACTGCCAGTACCACGGCCTCGTTTTCGTCCTTGCCCAGCTTCTCCAGCACGTCGTTCGGCGCATCACCGTGACTACCGGCCTGGATGCGCTGTTTCTCGTTACCAGCGGACATTTCCCGCAGCCGTACCAGGGTCATGCCATCAGCAGCGGGCTCGGATGCAGGGCGCAGCTTCAGGGTGGAGAACTTCTCCTGGGACTTCTGGATCTGTTCGGCCAGCGTCTGCCCCAGCGGTACCGTTTCATGCACGGCCATCTGGATGTGGTGCGTGGCCAGCGGCTCCTTGGCGATGAACGCCTGCAGCCTGGCCTCGCTCACTGCCATTTCGATATCTGCGCCGCTGAAGTCACGCATCTGCTTGCACAGCGCATCGCGCTCGACGCCGCTGATGACGTCTTCTTCCACGCCAAGGTGGATGTCCAGGATCGCCCGGCGCTCGCCGTGGTTGGGGAAATCAACGTAGAACACTTCGTCGAAGCGTCCCTTGCGGAGCAACTCCGGCGGCAGCTTGGTCACATCGTTGGCGGTGGCCACCACGAACACTGGCTGAGTGTTTTCCTGCATCCAGGTCAGGAGATAGCCCACCAGGCGGGTGGATACCTCGGAGGCCTGGTTGGTACCCAGGCCGGAGAACGCCTTTTCAAGCTCGTCCATCCACAGGATGCAGGGGCTCATGCCTTCGGCTGTAGCCAGGGCGCTACGCATGTTGGCTTCGCTGTCGCCTACGTAGCGGCCCATCAGGCGGCCCACGTCCAGCTTCAGCAGCGGCAGGTTGAACTCCCTGGCGGTCAGTTTGGCGGTGAGGGACTTGCCGCAGCCGGGCATGCCCGCGATAAGCACGCCTTTGGGCAGGCGAACACGCTGCTTCGCCGCGCCGGTGCGGTCGGCGAAGACCTCGCCGCGTTGCTTGAGCCAACCCCGCAGCTGCTCCAGGCCACCGATGGTGGCAGACTCTTCAGAGGGGGTCACCACCTGCAGCGGGCTGCTGCCTGCGATCAGCGCGGCCTTCTCACGGTTGACATCCCGCAGTACCTGGCGAGCTTCGCGCGGTTCGTCCAGCGCGGCCTGGGTGAGCAGTGCCCGTACCGAGTCTTCGCCCAGCCCCATGCAGGCTTGGCGCAGCGGCGCGGCCAAGGACTCGTCCGCAGCCTTGCCATGCCGTGCCAGCTCGTCCGTCACCAGGCGAGCAATCTCCTCTTCGCCGGGGGCATGCAGGCGCACCTGCGGCAGCACCGGCAGCTGGCCGGCCTGCGGAAGTTCACCATCCGGCGTGACCAGGACGACCAGCGAGCGCCCGGGCGCCTGTCGTGCCACCCGCTGCAGCATCTGCCCCATGGCCGGCACCGCACGCGGATGCGACACCAACGCCATGCCGGCGTCGGCCACGACGATCAGGCGGCCCGTCAGGGTGGTCGCCATCTGTTCCCGCAACGCCTCACGCAGGTCGGGCAGGGCCTCATCCACCTCGAGCCGCGGTAGCTTGCTGCGGGAATCGACCTCGCCAAAAGCGCTGTTCCACTCGATCAGCTTCAGCCCCAGCGTGCCGGCGAGCTCGGCCAGCAGGGCGTCCAGTCGCCCGTTCTCGCGCGTGGTCACCACCACGCCGGGATGGCCACCACGCAGGGCCCGCCGCATGTCATCCAGGAAACGCTGGCGCGAATCCAGTGCCGAGCGGGTCATGCGCCCACCCAGCGTGCCACGCCACGTACCGAATCAGCCAGGGCGTACAGTGCGTTCGAGGTGGCATCGCGGGCCTTGGCGCCGATCGGCGTGGCGCAGTCGACCAGGTAGTTGACCAGGCGCGGAGTGACCTTGACCACGGCATTGGCCGCGAACGATGCCAGGGTGCCGCCGATGAAGCTCCCAACGAAGGCACAGATCGGTACGCCGACACCGCCGAACACGGTGCCGATGGCAAAGCCCAGCGAAGAACCTGCATAACTGCCGGCCAAGGTCGCAATGGTGACGAAGTTGGTTTCCAGCAGCTCTCCGGAGGCTTCGGCCAAGGTGCATTCCTCCCGGCTGAGCTTGTAAAGCACGCGGGCATTCTCCACCGCCACGCAGGCCGCCATGGCGATCAAACTGGCGTCGGCGCCTTGCAGCGAGGTTCCCAGCCATCCCTTCCTCGCGGCCACCACGACGGCGCCAACCAGGGCGACTGTCACACCAGACTGTACGCCGCTGCGCAGCGCGGAATCGCAGAACTCGTCCCAGTCTTCCTTCAGGCTGGGGTTCTCGTTACCGCTCCATGCATTCCAGGCGCGGCGACCGCCGATGCGCACGCCCTGCACGGCCACCGCCAGCGCCGCCGCCAGCAGGGCCTGCCTGGCGACCTGCTTGCTGAGCGTGAACAGGTCCACGTCGTCCCAGCTGTATTCACGGGAGCGGCCTTCTTCCTGCGCCTGTTCCTGCCTTTGTTTGGCTTCTTCGTGGGACAGCGGCTCCGATTCCACGCCATCGTGGCTTACCCGGTCGGTACCGCGTTCCACCTGGCCTTCCTGCCCTGCCGGCACCAGACGTTCCTGGCTGCCGTAGTCGCCATCCTTGAAGGCCTGTTCCGAATTCTCCGCGGTACGCCCGTACTTGGACTGGTAGTCGACGGTGTCGTTCCCATCGGCAACGCGGATATCTGCCGAATTCGGCTTGAGCGATTCCAGGCGCTCGGCGCGAACGCCGGAATCCTGGGTGGCCGCATCGATGTTGAAGGTATCTGTGTGGTGCTGCTCGGCGATGTGCCCGTGCAGGTGCTCGCTCTGATTGATCGAGCCATCCTTGCAGGTAATGGTGTCGCGGGCGTGGGCCGTTGCCTTTTCCAGCTCGGTGTCGATACGGCCCGAGTACCTGCCCGTACCATCTGCACTGTTGGACTGGGAAACCCGTGCAAGTGCTTCGGCAAACCAGTTGCGGATGCCGCCGCCGGTCGCCTGGTACTGGGCAGCACTCTGCTTGGCGGCACGGAACCCGATTACCGTGGCAGTTGCCGCTACCGCATCGCGGTGAGCCTGCTCGCGGCTGTAGCTGGTGCCTTCGCCCTCCTGTCCGATGTGCTGCCAGAGTGCCTCCGCGAGCCACTGCGGGTCCTGCCTTTCGACGTCGTTGCCGGGCCGGCGCTGCTGGATGTCCAGTGCTACCTGCGCCAGTTCAACCTGGTGGTCCATCGCGGGTGAATCCGCCCCGTCGGTCGGGTGCGCCTGCGCGCCATCCTGGTTCCCCTGCCCTTCGGGCAGGCCTTCTCCATCCAACTGCGCGTTCTGCGCGTCGTTCCTATCCATTGTCACGCCCCCTGTTCTGAAACACTCCATTGTGTCAACGCAGACCGGGTAACCGGGCTGCAGGGGCAATTATGTTCGAAAATTGTCTCGTAGGTTGAGATTGGATGCGGAGTGAGCGTGGCAACACGAGGTGACCCCGCGCATGGATGCGGAATGCAGCGCGGTGCTGCCAGGTCCCGCCAGCCATGTCGCGATCTGCGTTGGCCAGCGGGCAATGCGGCGTCGCGTGAGCCTCAGAAGCCGCGAGAGAAACCCACGAACACGGAGGCGCTGCCGTTCGTGTCACGCTCGATGAGCGGGCTGTCGGTGATCTTGTCCGGCAGCAGCTTGTATTGAGCAAAGCCCAGCAGCATCCACTTCTCACCCAGGGGCCGGAAGTAGCCAACGCCCACGTGGGGGATGGTCACCGCGCCGGGTTTGTAATCCACCACGCCACGCGCCACTTCTTCCTTCAGGGTGCCGTAGTAATAATTGGCCATGTCTTTGGACTGCCACGTGACCCCGATGTTGGGAGTGATACGGCCCATTCCCACGTCGAACCCATAGCCGTATTGCAGCGAGAATTCCTGGCCGCCACTGGTGTCGGTGGCGTCGGCGAGCAGTTCAACTTCCAGTTCGCTGTTGCCGTTGCTCCACTTGAACTTCGCCCCCAGGTCCAATCCCATGTCACGGTCTTCAAGCAAGCGGTAATCCACGCCGTTGCCTGCCAGTTCAGTGCGCCCGAGGTCCTTTACATCGAACCCATCCATGCGTCCTTTGGCCACCGCGGCCAGCTCGAAGGAATCGCCTCTTGCAACCACCCAGCCGGCGCTCAGCCCTTCCAGGTAGAACCGCTCGCCGTGGTAGGTGACCAGTGGGATGGGCATTACCTTGGTCCCTTCGCCGGCGTAGGGGCTATCGCTCACCATGGCCGCGATCCCCAGCCCCCATCGCGGTGGACCCTGCTCACCCGGATCACCTCCAGGCCCCTCCTGTGCCAAGGCAGTAGACGACAAACCGCAAGCCAGCAAGGGCCAAATGAACTTGAACATAAGACGACAGACCTCATCGGGAAGGAGACCCGCGCGGTGCGGGTCGGTTCCAGGTGAGGATGAAGTGGGGATGTCGGCGGAATGTCGTCGGTGGGCTGTTACGGAACTTCCACTACGCTGGCCGAGACATCCAGCGTTGCGCGGGTGCCGTGGGTGCCGGAGTCGATGTCGAGAGTCCAGCGGAAGCGGTCGCAGATGCGGCCGATCAGGAACAGTCCCAGCCCCTGCCCGCGCGCGGGCACGGCCTGACGCAGGCTGTCGCGGTAGCGCCGCGCTGCCTCTACCGGGTTGAAGCCACTGCCTGAATCGGTGACGGTCACCCTGCCCCGCGCCAGGGTGATCTCCACCAGGCCCACCTCGGTGTTCTCGATCGCGTTGCGGACCAGGTTGCTCACCGCAATGCGGACCATTGCCTCCGGTGCGGCGATGAACGTGGGCTCCAGCGCGCCGCAGTGCAGCCTTGCGTCCTTGCCGCGCAGCAGATGTTCGTGGTCGCGTGCCACGTGGGGCAGGAAGTCATGCAGGGCGGTTACATCCGTGACCTCGTCATCCGGTGGCGCTTCGCGTGCCAGGTACAGCAGCGCCACCATCGTTTCGGAAAGGTCTTCCACTGCGTGTTCGATCCGCGCCAACGCCGGCTGCGAGGTATCCGGCAGCGGCAACTGGCGCAGCACGTCTGCGGCGCCGGCAATCACGGCGATGGGCGTGCGGAATTCGTGACTGGCCTGGTCCAGCAGGCTGCGCTCGCGCTGGATGAACTGCGCTACCCGGTCCAGGTGCGCGTTGCTGGCCTGCGCGATCACCTGGATTTCTTCGCGCTGGTAGTCGGTCGGCAGGCGCGCGCCGGTGTCGCTGGGGTCGATGGCCTGCATGCGCGCGGCCAGGTCACGTACCGGTCGAACCAGGTTGGCGTGCAGCCAGGCGATGAAGCCGCCAATGACCGCCGCGAAGCACACTATCCAGAGCAGGCTCAGGCGGGCGTAGCGGTTCTGCTGCTGTTCCAGGGGCTCGATGTCCACCAGCGTCACCAGCCTGCCGCGGGGAAGATCCGCTACTACTGCGTGATAGGTCGTGCCCGCTTCAAGGTTCACCGCATCATCCAGCAGCGAGGCCTCGGAGCTGTAGTTTCCCGCCGGCAGGTTGGCCAGCGGGCGCGGCAGGTCCGGCGGCGCTACGCCGCCAGGCAGGTACCAGGAGCGGACCAGCCCTTCGCGTGGCAGTTCCCCGGCGCGGCCTTGGCGCACCCGTTCGGCGTGGTCGTTGGAGATCGCACGCGTAAGGTCGGCCCAATAGCGACCTTCCATCAGCAGCTGGCCGCTGAAGCTCTGCACTGCGATGGCCAACAGCACCAGCAGACCGATCAGGATCAAGGCCACGCTGGTCCACCAGTGCACGCCGCGCCGGCGCAGCGCCCTATCCACTTGCGCTCAGCCGGTAGCCGGAACCGGCCACGGTATGCAGCAGCGGCGTTTCCGCGTCCTGTTCAAGGGCCCGGCGCAACACGTACATATGCGAGCGCAGCAGGTCGGTTTCTGGGGAGGCTTCGCCCCAGGCCACGCGTTCCAGTTTGGCCCGGGTCACCACCTGCGGGCTTTCGCGCATGAGCAGTTCCAGCAGGCGGCGACCGGTCCGGGTGAGGGTGATCGCCCTGCCCGCCCGCTGCGCCTTCAGCGTGCCCAGGTCGAAGCTCAGGTCGCCCACCCGAAGAACATTGTCGGCGGCGCCGGCATTGCGGCGGCGAGCCACCAGCGAGCGCAGCCGCACTTCGATCTCGGGCAGCGCGACGGGCTTCACCAGGTAGTCGTCGAGCCCGGCTTCAAAGCCATCGATCTTGTCGGCCACCTGGTCGCGCGCGGTCAGCATGATGACCGGCACCTGCTTCCTGGCTTCGCCGCGCAGCCGCCGCAGCACCGTCAGGCCATCCAGCCGCGGGAGGTTCCAGTCCAGCACGATCGCGTCGTACTCCTTGGACGAGGCTAGGTGCAGGCCGGAAAGACCGTCCGGCGCGGCGTCCAGGGTGTGCCCGCAGGCTTCGAGGAAGTCGTACAGGTTGGCGGCCAGCTGCGCGTTGTCTTCGATGATCAGGATCGAAAGTGCCCCGCTGCTCATGGCATCCCCACCTGGTTGAAAAGCCGCGAGAGAAACTCTAGCACGCCAGCAACGGCCGCAAAAACCAGCAACAACAGGCTGGTGTTGAGCAGCACCTTCAGCCCTGTATACACCGGGCGATGCGAGCGTTTCAGCCGCAACCCATGTTCGCGCAGCGGAGCGAGGCGAGCGAACAGCCAGCTGATGGGGCCCTGCCTGTCCTCTGCCGTATTGGGTACGCTCATGGCCCAGGCCAACCCGGCGTACATGCGATTGAACGTGCGCCCCAGCAGGTTCATCGGGCGCTCCACGTCGCACATCAGGATCACCCGGACGGCGTCGCTGTCGTTGCGGGCGTAGTGCGGATAGGTTTCATCGAACACGAAATCCTCGCCGTTGCGCCATGTAACCGCCTGGCCATCGACGCAGATATAGCAGTCTGCCGTGCCCGGTGTGTCCAGCCCGAGGTGATAGCGCAGCGAGCAGGCCAATGGGTCCGAATGCAGGCTCAGCTCGCTGCCGGGAGGCAGTACCGAGAACATGGCGGCGCGCACCCCGGGGATGCCGTCCAGCAAGCGAACGGTGGTTGGGCAGAGGCGCTGCGCCGAACGGTGCGGGCCGGCGTACCACATCAGGTAGAACTTGCGCCAACCGCGCTTGTAGAAGGTTCGGAAGCCGACATCATGGTGGCCGGCCGACCCCGGCGCGGATGCGGCCTCGAAGGCGCCCGAGGCGTGCAGCTGCATGGCCTCGTCACGGATTCGTCGCCAGTTGCGGCGCAGGGGGTGGATACCCTCGATGTAGTGCGGCTCCAGCACCGGCTGCCGCGCCAAGGGTGCGGTTGCCATGTACAGCAGGCAGTTCAGCGGCGCGAATACGGGCCAGCTCTTGCGCAGGTACTGGGAGAAGCTGGCGTAGCGTTGGCGACCACGGAACCGGTAGACGTACACGATGCTGGCGGCCACATAGGCCAGCAGCGCAGCCATTGAGAGCGTGACAAGGTTCATGCGCTTGCCTCCCGGGATGCAGGCGCGCTGTCGCGCGGGCGAGCAAACCGGCGCCGTTGCATTGCCTGCACCAGGTCGTCCATCACGCTGTAGGCCACGGGTATCACCAGCAGGCACAGGACGGTGGAGGTCACCAGGCCGCCGATCACCACGATGGCCATCGGTGCACGGAAGCTGGGGTCTGCGCCCAACCCCAGCGCCACCGGCAACATCCCGGCTCCCATCGCGATGGTGGTCATCACGATGGGTCGCGCGCGTTTGCGGCAGGCATCCACCACGGCGCGGTGACGATTCATGCCCAGCTCGCGCCGGGCGATGACGATGTAGTCCACCAGCAGGATCGCGTTCTTGGTGGTGATGCCCATCAGCATGATCAGCCCGATCATCGAGGGCATCGACAGGCCCTGGCCAGCCACGAGCAGTGCCAGGAATGCGCCGGGTATGGACAGGCATAGCGCCAACAGCACCGTCAACGGCTGCGCGAAATCCTTAAGCAGCAGCACCAGCACCATGTATACGCACAGCACGCCAGCGCCCATCGCCAGCCCGAACCCCAGTACCAGCTCGCCCATCGCCTCGGCGTCGCCGGCGGGGGCGACGCTGATGCCCTTCGGCAGCGTTGCCAGGCTGGGCAGGCGCATCGCAGCGCTTTCCACCTGCCCAAGCGGCAGGCCATTTAGTGCCACCTTCAGGCTGATGTTGCGTTGCCGGTCATGCCGGGTCAGCTCCGCGGGGCCGGTCGACAGGGACAGGTCGGCCACGCTCTCCAGCGGCACCGGGCCGCGTGCTCCGGGCACCGGCAGGCGACGCAATGTGTCGAGGTCGCTGCGACCGCTGTCGGCCAGGCGTACCACGACGGGCACCTGGCGCTCGCTCAGGTTCAATTTCGCCAGGCGTTGGACGTAGTCGCCCAATGTGGCGATGCGCAGGGTGTCGGCGATGGCGCTGGAGGTAACCCCGAGGTCGGCAGCGCGGGCGAAGTCGGGGCGGACTACCAGTTCGGGCCGCACCAGGGCGGCGGATGACACCACCGCGCCGATGCCCGGAATGCTGCGCAACTCTTGTTCCACCCGGCGCGCATGGCTGGCGAGGCGGTCGCCATCGTCCCCGCCCAGCACCAGCTCCAGACCTTCGCTGTCGCTGCCCACGCTGACCCGCGCGCCCGCCACCTGGCGAAGCTGCGTGCGCAGCTGCCCTTCGATGGTGGACCGGGTGAAGCCACTGCGTTCGTCGCGCGCCACCAGGTTGGCGGTCAGCACGGCGGTACCCACGCTGGCCGTCGGTGTGGCCTCATCAGGGTCGCCCGACCCGCCGCCAGCCGCACCCACTGCCGTATGGACAGACGCAACGAAGGGGCTGCGCGCAATAATGGCGCGGGCGGACTCGGCCAGTTCAAGCGTCTCGGCAAGGGTGCTGCCGGGCGGCAGGGTCAGGCTGACCTGCACCTGATTGCCGTCATCGGGCGGCATGAATTCGCCGGGCAGCTGCGCGGCTGTCAGTACGCCTAGGGCGACCAGCGCTGACGCAACGGACAGCGTCAGCAGCGGGCGCCGGATGCACGCACGCACCGCCTGCAGATAGCGCAGCACCCAACGCGGCGCTTTATGCCGCCGGGTGGGTGCCTTCAACAGGTAAGCCGCCATGGTCGGGGTCAGCATGCGCGCGACCAGCAGGGAGAACAGCACGGCGATGGCTGCGGTCCAGCCGAACTGCACGAAGTACTGCCCTACCACGCCGCCCATGAGCGAGGTGGGCAGGAACACCGCAACCAGCGTAAGAGTGGTGGCAATCACCGCCAGGCCAATCTCGCTGGCCGCCTCGTCGGCGGCGCGGAACGGCGCCTTCCCCATCAGCAGGTGGCGTTCGATGTTCTCGATCTCCACGATGGCATCGTCGACCAGCACGCCAACAATCAGCGACAGCGAAAGCAGCGAGACCGTGTTGAGCGAGAAGCCCATCAGGTGCATCACCGCAAAGGTGGGAATGGCCGAGAGTGGCAACGCAACAGCGGCGATGAGGGTCGCGCGCCAGTCGCGCAGGAAGCAGAACACCACGATCACCGCCAGCACCGCCCCTTCCAGCAGCAGCATCATGGAGCCGTGGTAGTTCTCCGCAACCGGGGCTACGTAGTCCACCGCCCGTTCGAACTGGATCTGCGGGAATTCGTGGCGCAGCCCTTCGACCACGGCCTCGGCGGCGTTGGCGACTTCCAGCTCGCTGGCGCCGCGCGCACGCAGCACATCGAACGACACCACCGGCCAGCCGTCCATTCGCGCTGCGGTCCGCGGTTCGGCGATGGTGTCGGACACCTCCGCTACGTCAGCCAGCCGGATGCGGCGACCATCGGCAAGCACGACGTCCATGTCGGCGATGCGCTCGGCCGACTCGACCGTTGCCAGGGTGCGTACCGACTGTTCCGCGTCCCCAAGCGCCACGCGCCCGCCCGAGGCTTCCAACTGCAGTTGGCGCAATTGCTCTGAGATCTCCGCAGCGGTAGCGTTCAACGCCAGCAGCCGGTCCGGGTCCAGCGCCACCCGCACTTCCCTGTCCTCCCCGCCCACCCGCGACACTGCACCCACGCCGCTCTCGCCCAGCAGGCGCCGACTTACCTGGTTGTCCACGAACCAGGACAGCGCTTCCATGTCCAGCGTATTGGAGCTCAGTGCATAGGTCACCACCGGCTGACTGGCCAGTTCCACCTTCTGCACCACCGGGTCCTGCAGGTCGGCGGGCAGATCCGTGCGCACGCTTGCCACTGCGTCGCGCACATCGTCCATTGCTTCCTGGACAGGCTTGCCGATATGGAACTCGGCGCTGATGGTCGCCACGCTGTCGCTCAGCGTTGTCGTGATGTGCTTGATGCCCTGGCGGTTTGCCAGCGCATCCTCGATCCTGCGCGCGACGTCATTTTCCAGTTGTGCGGGTGATGCGCCGGGCAGTGTCGCGGTGACGGTGATGATGGGAAAGTCGATATCCGGGAAGTTCTGCACCTTCATTGCCGCGAAGCCGAACGCGCCGGCCAGTGCCAGCGTGACGAACAACAGCGTCACCGCCACCGGATTGCGGATGGACCAGCCCGACACGTTGAGGTTCATGGGCGACCTGCCTTGGCGGCTGCCGCCACGCTGATCACCTGCACCTGGTCGCCGTCGTCGAGGAAGCCGAGGCCAGACGCCACCACGGCATCGTCAGCGGCCAGGCCAGACACGACTTCCACCCGGTCATCGCTGCGCCGGCCCACCTCTACCCGGCGGGTACGCACCTTGCCGTCCTGGCCGACCTGCATTACATGGTGGAAGCCGTCGCGAAGCAGCACCGCGCTCTGTGGCAGGGTCGGCATGCTTACGCTGCCTACGGCAACGTGGCCCTGTACGAAGGCACCTGCACGGAGCGGCACCCCGGCGGGCAGGTCGACGTAGACCAGCCCGCTGCGCGTGGCGGCATCAATCACCGGACCCAGCATACGTACGCGCGCCTGCACGGCGGCCGCCCCCGCGACGTTGATGACGGCGATCTGGCCCGGCTGCAGGGCGCGCAGGTCAGTGGATGCCACCACCGCGCGCCACTCCAGCCTTCCATCGCGGATCAGCCGGAACAGCTCCTGGCCTGCCGGCACCACCGCGCCGACGGTGGCCGTGCGCGCACTGATCACCCCGTCGCTGGGCGCCCGCACCTGGGTCTGCAGCAGCCGCAGCCGCGCCTTGTTGGCCGCTGCCTGGGCCGAATCCAGGCGCGCCCGGGTGGTCAGTGCCACGGCCTGGTACTGATTGAACTGTTGCCGCGCGATCGCGCCCGACGCGTCCAGAACCTGGGCGCGCTGCAGGTTGGCGGCGGCTTCTTTCGCTTCGGCGTCCGCCAGTGCTACTGCGGCAGTGGCCTCGGCCAACTCGGCCTGGATGAGCTCCGGGGTGAAGCGCGCCAACACCTGGCCGCGCTGTACCCGGTCGCCTATGTTGACCTGCACCGCAGTCAGGCGCAGGCCGTTGGCTTCGGCACCTATGCTGGCTTCCTCCCAGGCGGCAACGCTGCCGGTGGCCGGTACACGCAGCGGCAGCCGGGTGACCAGCGGCCGCACGAGTCGCACGGACATCACCGGCGTAGGCGACGAGGCGGCCGGTGCGTGATCCTCGTCAGTGCCTACCCATGCGGCGCCGATGAGTACAGCGGCCAAGCAGAAGCCCCCCGCTAGGGCAATCCGGTTTCGTTTCATTGCTGGAGCGATCCTCGATGCGTCAGCGGCGAGGATGGCGGGGGGGTGTCGTGGAAATGTCGCGGGGCGGCGCGGCGGAGACCGGGCGGTCGTGCGCACTTCTCCGTTTGGGGTCATGCGTTACCGGGTGTTGAAGATTTCAGGGCGGTCGTCTTGCGACCGACCCTACCGATGCCGCATGCCGGTTCGTAACCGATGGAGAAGGCCGGTAGGCACACCATGGCGCATGCCGGTTCGTGCCCAATGGAGCGTGCCAGTTCGCAACCGACGGCGCATGCCGGTTCGTACCCGATGTAGCGCGCTGGTCCTCGCCCCGTGAGTCGTTGGATCAAACCGTCACTGCGGTCCGGATCACGGAGACGGTCCTGTCGATGGCTTCCCGATCGATCTGCCAATGGGTCACCAGTCGCATCTTTCCGCCGTAGGCACCGTTGGCTCTTATGCCTGCAGCTTCAAAGGCCTGCATCAGGCGAGGCATATCCACCCCATCGGGCAGCGCGAACCACACCATATTGATGTGGACGTCTTCCATATCAACCTCGATGCCCGGCACTTCGGCTAACTGCTGCGCCAGGTACGTGGCATTTTCGTGATCCACATCCAGCCGCTGCGTCATCTCGGTGAGCGCGAGAATGCCGGGCGCGGCAATGACCCCCGCTTGCCGCCACCCTCCTCCCAGCAGCTTGCGGTTGTAACGGGCCCGCTTGATGAAGGCCGCCGGCCCCGCGAGGATCGAGCCGACGGGGGCGGCCAGGCCCTTGGAGAGGCAGCACATTACTGTGTCCACATGCTGGGTGATGGCCTTCACGTCGCACCCCAGGTAGGTGGCGGCATTGAACACGCGCGCGCCATCCAGGTGGATGGGAACGCCGTGCTTTCGGGCGATGGACGCAGTGGCCTCCATCGTGGCCAGCGGGATCACGCGGCCGTTGCCGTGCGCGTTCTCCAGACAGATCAGACCGGTGCGGGGGATATGGATGTCCTCCCCCACCCGGATACGGGACGCGATCTCGCTGGGCTCCAACAATCCCTGCCTGCTGGCAATCGTGCGCAGCTGGACGCCGCTGATCACCGCAGCAGCACCGTTTTCGTGCCAGACCAGGTGCGAGTCGTCGCCGGCGATCACTTCATCGCCGCGGCGGCAATGGGTGAATACGGCCAGCTGGTTGCCGAACACGCCCGTTGGCACGAACAGGGCATCTTCCTTGCCCAGCATGTCGGCGGCTAGATGCTCGAGCTTGATCACGGTGGGGTCGTCCTGATAGACGTCATCCCCCACTTCGGCGGTGGCCATGGCCTGGCGCATTGCGGGGGTGGGCTGGGTGACGGTGTCGCTGCGCAGGTCAATCCACGGCATTCCGGAACTCGCTGAAAATATGGGCGTTAGCCCATTCTAGAACGTGGTGAAAGCGCCGTGAGTGCCTGGCTGAACGTGTTTGCTTTCGAGGCGTTCTGCAATGGCGAGGGACTGCATCCGAACGCTGCCTCGCTGCGTAGGTATAGAGGCACAACGTTGTGCGCCAAGATCAGAGGACCTACCCATGTACAACTCCATTCGGCGTCTCGCTATCGCTTCGTGCATCGCAGCAGCTCTCGCAACCGGCAGCGTATCGGCTGCCACCAATCCGACCGTGGGCGGCGCGGCCATGTACCCCACGAAGACCATTGTCGAAAATGCATCGGCCGCGAAGAACCTCACCACGCTGGTCGCGGCAGTCAAGGCGGCTGGGCTGGTGGACACCCTGTCCGGAACCGGCCCGTTTACCGTGTTCGCACCGACCAACGACGCCTTCGCGAAGTTGCCCAAGGGAACGGTTGATACGCTCCTGAAGCCGGAAAACAAGGCCAAGTTGACCCAGATCCTGACCTACCACGTGGTCCCCGGCACCCATACCGCGGCGCAGCTCACGGCGGCAGCCAAGAAGGGCGGTGAGTCCAGCATGCTGACTACCGTTGAAGGCGAGAAGCTTACCGTCAAGCTCTCCGAGGGCAAGGTATGGGTCGTTGATGCCAAGGGCGGCAAGGCCGCTGTGACGACCGCGGACGTGGGGCAGTCCAACGGTGTGGTGCACGTGATTGATGGCGTGTTGATGCCAAAGTAAGTAAGCGTTGCGTGGGCGGGGACCCGTGCGGCCCCCGCCCATGTTGGGCCATCCTTATGCGTCGGGCCAACGCCGCGATCTGGACGCATTGCAGGCTGACCCTGGCATCTGTACGCGTGTGGACGTGGGCCGCTACTGACGACGCGACAGCGATCCGCGCATCCATGCGCCCCCCATCATCCGCGGCTGCGGAGCCGGAAATGCTTCAGCAACCGGGAGGTTTTCGTCTCAGGAGAGAAATTCATTCCACCAACGGCTGAGTCGGGCAAAGGCGAGGTAGAGCAGCCAGGCAATGGGAAGCGGCATAACCAGCATCAGTAGTGCATCCATCCAGTCCGAACCAAAGGCAAGCAGGTGCTTCACCGGGTCGTCCAGCAGGCTTTCCAGCATTCCGAACGTAGCAAACAAGGACAGCATGTTGCACATGAGGAACAGCATGGTGCGGTGGTAGATCCGCCAGCCTTTGCTGGGATCGTCGATGCAGGCCTCGGGCAAGCTGGTGCTGCTGAACTCTGTACAGACAACGCATCCGACCAGGCCGGCGCCGATCTGCACTATCGCTACAAATCCTAGAGGGGACATCGTTCGCAGGTTCCTTCCAGATGGCACGGAGCTTGACCGGCGTCATCCCCGGTCCCGTGGATTGTGCACGTCAAGGAGCCGGGGCGCCATGGCAGGTAATCAACGCAACGAAAGCCGCTCGATGCCCAGGCGTTTGGCCAGCCGCACCAGGTTCGCGCGGTCCATCTTCAATGCACGGGCAGCGCCGGCCCACTGGTAATCATGCTGTTCGAGCGCGGTGCGGATCAGGTGGGCTTCGAACTCCGAAACAGCCTCACGCAGGCCGCGGTCGTCAGGCATGGACAGCGGTGCCGGCGTCGAATGCGATGCAACGATGGGCGTTGTCTCTGGCCGGGGTTCAGTCAGCCCCAGGTCAATGGCACGCAATGAAAGGATGCGGGGGCGGGTTTCGTGATCGCTCAGCGCCCGGATGACGGCACGGCCGAGGGTATGTTCCAGCTCGCGCACGTTCCCCGGCCATTGGTAGGCCAGCAAGGCGGCTTGAGCGCTGGCGTCCAGCCGGAGCCCACCCAGCCGGTGGCGGGCGCGCGCCTCTTCCAGGAAGAAGCCGGCGATGGCCAGCACGTCGCGCCCGCGCTCCCGCAAAGGCGGTACATGCAGTGGAAACACGCTCAGCCGATGGTAGAAGTCGGCGCGCATCGTCCCTCGCCGCACATCGTCGGCGAGGTCACGGTTGGTTGCTGCAATCACGCGTACATCCACGTGGTGCTCCCGGTCAGATCCAAGCCGCTGCACCTGCCCCTCCTGCAGCGCCCGCAGCAGCTTGGCCTGGGTTGCCAGTGGCAGCTCGCCCACCTCGTCCAGGAACAGCGTGCCACCGCTGGCGAGCTCGAACTTGCCGCGGCGGTCCGAGGTGGCGCCGGTAAAGGCACCTTTGACATGACCGAACAGCTCGCTTTCCACCAGGGCATCGGGCAGCGCCGCGCAGTTGATGCTGATCATGGTCTTGCTTGCACGGCTGGACGCCGCATGCAACGCCCGCGCGACCAGCTCCTTGCCAACCCCTGTTTCGCCCTGGATGAGCACGCACAGATCGGTAGGTCCGGCGAGGTCGATCTCCCTGGCCAGTTGCCGGTGCGCGACGCTCTGGCCGCTGAGGCGCCGGGCCGCACGCGGCCCCTCCTGCATGGCGTGGGTTACCTGTTCCCGTGCAACTTCCGCCTGCTGTGCCAACGTGTGGATGCGCGAAGCAGCGGCAACCGATGCCGCCGCCAGGCCGGCGAAAGCGGCGATAAGCTCCAAGTCCCCTTGCGAAAACCGCGCAGTGTCCAGCGCATCAACGGTAAACAGTCCCCAGGCCCTGCCTTCCATGCGGAGCGCGCAGCCCATGCAGTCATGGACCGGCAGGTGCCCCTGCAGTCCCTCCACCAGGCCGTCATAGGGATCTGGCAGGGGGCTGTCTGCGGGAAAGCGCACCGGCCCGTGCGTTGCGAGGAGTGTCTCCAAACGGGGGTGCTCGGTGACCTTGAAGCGCCTGCCCAGTGTGTCGGGGCTGAGTCCGTTGATGGCAACCGGGACCAGATCATCGCCCTCCAGGCGCAGCAGTGCCGTGGCATCGCAGGGCAGCACCGCCCGGAGCCCTTCCAGAAGCCGACGGAAGCGCTCCACGTCGGGCAGCTCCTGGGTCAGGTCGGTCAGGAGGGGAAGCAACGCGGAAAGCTGGTTGGCCTGAGTCATATTGACCTTCGTGAAGTCATATTGACCCATGCCGGGCATGGGTCATTCGGACTCATCATGGCGCCAAGTCATTGATTGTTCAAGCTCCTGCGGTTGGCACGAATGCTGCTCTCCCCTTCGCGTCCAACACGAGTGACCACGATGCTTTCCAACGACGTTCGCGCCATTGTTTCTTCCACCGTGCCGCTGCTTGAACAAGGCGGCGAGGCACTGATCACGCACTTCTATCAGTCGATGCTTTCGGAGCACCCGGAAGTTCGCCCGTACTTCAACGCCACCCACCAGGCCAGTGGCGATCAACCGCGAGCGCTGGCCAACGGCGTGCTCATGTATGCCAGGAACATTGACCGCCTTGAAGCTTTGGGTCCCCTGGCGAGCCAGATCGTCAACAAGCATGTTGCCCTCCAGATCCAGCCCGATCACTACGACATCGTCGGCAAGTGCCTCATCGCGGCGATTGGTGAAGTGCTTGGCCCGGCGATTGCAACGCCGGCGGTGCTCAGCGCCTGGACTGAAGCATATGGTCAGCTGGCCGCGATCCTGATCGGCGCGGAGACCGCGCGCTATGACGAACAGGCCCAGGCAGTGGGCGGGTGGCGTGGCGACCGTGCGTTCCGGGTCATCGCCAAGGTGGTGGAGAGCGCGGAAATCACTTCGTTCCACCTTGCCCCTGTCGATGGCGGGGCGGTGATGGACTTCGCGCCGGGGCAGTACATCGGCCTGCACATCTTCGTGGAAGGCGAAGAGCTTCGCCGCAACTATTCCCTGTCTGCCTCACCCAACGGCGAGACGTACCGGATCAGCGTTAAGCGTGAACCCGGCGGTGTGGTCTCCAACCACCTGCACGATCACGTGCACGTAGGCAGCGAGCTGCTGCTCAATGCCCCGAGCGGCGCGCTTACATTGGTGCCCGGTAGCCGCCCGATCACGTTCATCAGTGCGGGCGTAGGCATCACCCCGATCCTGCCGCTGCTGCAGCAGGCCCTGGGTACCGGCCGGCAGCTCACCCTGATTCAATGCGCGCGAGACAGCAACGTCCATGCGTTCAAGCAGCACATCGACAGCAGCGCAGCCCATTACCCGCAGCTGGAGCGTTACTACTGCTATGACCACCACGAAGGCCAGGAGACGGACGCGCCGCATGGCATCGGATATCTGACACTGGACCATCTGCAACAGTGGCTTCCCGCCGCCCAGGCAGGCAGGCGCGACGTTGACGTCTATCTCCTGGGTCCCAAACCCTTCATGCGCATGATGCGCAGGCAGCTGATGGACGCTGGGGTTCCGGACGACCAGGTGCACTACGAATTCTTCGGACCCGCCTCGTCCCTGCACTGAGACGTGGGAGGTCGGGTGGCATAGTCAGGGCGGGGAGCCACGGCCCCCCGCCCATCCTGGCCCATCGCCTGGCGTCAGGTTGCCGCCGGAATCTTGATCGACTTCACGTTCACGAATTCCTTGAGCCCTTCCGGGCCATGCTCGCGGCCGTAGCCCGAAGCCTTCACCCCGCCGAAGGGAAGCGACGGGGAGGCAACGTCGAAGGTGTTGATGAAGACCATCCCGGTATCAAAATACCTGGTGGCCAGCTCGCGGGCACGTTTCACGTCGCGGCTGAAGATGCCGCCGCCCAGGCCGTAGCGGCTGTCGTTGGCAATGCGCATCGCATCCTCATCGTCCTTGGCGCGGATGATGGCGGCTGCGGGGCCGAACAGCTCATCGTCATACGCCACCTGCCCCGGCGCCACGTCGGCCAGCACGGTAGCCGGATAGAACCAGCCGGTACGATCCGGGACTTCACCGCCCACCAGCAGGCGGGCGCCCTGCGAGACACTCTTGGTCACCTGTTCATGCAGCTTGTCGCGCTGCGCCTCGGAAACCAGTGGGCCCAGCTGCGTATCGGCGGCATTCGGGTCGCCCATCCGGATCGCTTTGAACTTGCTGGCGTAGGCAGCAACGAAGGCGTCGTAGTTCTTCTCGGTCACGATGAAGCGCTTGGCATTGACGCAGGTCTGCCCGTTGTTGAACAGGCGGCCCTTGACGCAGGTCTCGACGGCCAGGTCGAGGTCGGCATCGTCAAGCACCAGATAGGCGTCGTTGGAGCCCAGCTCCAGCACCGTCTTCTTGAGCGCTGCGCCGGCCTTCGCCGCCACGGTGCGGCCGGCAGTCTCGCTGCCGGTCAGCGTGACGGCCCGGACCAGGTCGTTCTCCACGATGTCGTTGGATTGATCATGGCTGATCAGCAGCACGCCGAACAGGCCCTTCGGCAGCCCGGCACTTTCGTAGATGTCACGCAGCAGCAGCCCGCTGCCGGTGCAGCTCTCCGCATGCTTGAGCAGCACGCCGTTGCCGGCCATCAGGCTGGCGATGGAGTAGCGAATCGCCTGGTAGGCCGGGAAGTTCCAAGGCTGGATGCCGTACACCACGCCGATCGGCGAATGGGTGACGATGCCGGTGGCGCCGTCGACATCGCGCTCCTCGTCGGCCAACGCTGCGGGTCCCTGCTGGGCTGTGTAGTCGCAGATGGCGGCACACAGCTCCACTTCCGTACGACTGTCTTCAATGAGCTTGCCGACCTCGCAGGTCATCAGCTGGGCGAATTCTTCCTTGCGTTCGCGCAGCGCCCTGGCGATGGCGGCCACTACTTTTGCCCGCTCATCCAGCGAGCGCAGGCGCCACTCCAGGTAGGCCTCGTGGCTGGCTTTGACGACGGCGGCGGCTTCTTCGTCTGACATGTAGGCGTAGGTGGCGATCACCTCTTCGGTCAATGGGTTGATCGTGGTGAGCTGCTTCTTGGACATGGAAAACCTTCACTTCATGGGGGAAGAAACGGATGAAGGAGCATCACGTCTTTCCGGTTCCCATGCGGTGAAGCGGAACGCCACGCGCGTCACCTCGGATTCACTGCGGCGCCGGGGAGCTGAATCGCACCTTCACAACGCCCACTGCCCCCCAAATGCAACGATGCCGGAGGCGACCCTGCCCTTCCCCCCCCGGTACCCTATGCCCCACCTTCGTCGTCTATTTGGCCGCTGGTTGCGTCTGCGTCGTCTCGTACGTTGGCGCTGGCGTGAACGTCAGGCCGCGGCCCCTGCCATCGAGGCCACGGAAGGGCCGCTGCGTTCGGCGCTGTACAGCGTTGAACAGATGGAGGTTTACGGCCGCGCGCTAGCACGCCAGCACCGCGTGCGGATGCGCCGCAGCCCGGAGCGCCTGCTGGAACGCCTGCAGGCCAACGAACGGGTCCTGCAGGACGCCAATACGCTGCTCAGCAGCGTGGTACGCGAACAGCGGCCCGTGACCCCGGCCGGGGAATGGCTGCTGGACAACTACTACCTGATCGAAGAACAGATCCAGACCGCGCGGCGCCACCTGCCGCGCGGCTACAGCCGGCAGCTGCCTTCGCTGGTCTCGGGCCCCTCAGCCGGGCTGCCGCGCGTCTACGAGCTTTCGATGCAGGCCATCGCGCACGGTGATGGCCGCATCGACGGCGACACGCTGGGACGGTTCATCGCCGCGTACCAGACGCTGGCGCCGCTGAGCCTGGGCGAGCTGTGGGCGGTTCCGATCATGCTCCGCCTGGCCCTGCTGGAAAATCTGCGGCGGATGGCGGCACGGGTGATGCGTGACGGAACCGACCGGCGCCTGGCGTCGGAGTGGGCGGGCGAGCTCAACCGTGCGGCGTCGGACACCCCCACCGATGTAGTGCTGGTGGTGGCGGACATGGCACGTTCCGAGCCGCCCCTGACCGGCGCGTTCATCGCCGAGCTGACGCGCTCGCTGCAGGGTCGCGGCGGCGCATGGGCCATGCCCCTTGCCTGGCTGGAACAGTGGGCGGCAGCGGCGGGGCAGCGTGTGGAGGACCTGGTTTCCGGCGAAGGCCAGCAGCAGGCGTCCGACCAGGTGTCGATCAGCAACAGCATCGGCAGCCTGCGCTTCCTCTCCACCATGGATTGGCGCACGTTCGTCGAAGACATGAGCGTGGTCGAGCAGCGGTTGCGCGAAGACCCCATGGCCGTCTATACACAGATGGATTTCGGCACCCGCGACGCCTACCGCCACGTGGTGGAGAAGATCGCGCGTGGCAGCCGCGTGGCGGAAGAGCGCGTTTCGGCCATTGCGCTGGAGCTGGCACGTTCCGCCACCCCACCCGACGGCCCGCGGACGCACGTGGGCTACTGGCTGGTCGGCGAAGGCCTGCACGCCACCGTTGACGCGGTGGCCGACGTTGCGCCGCGCCACCGCAGGGCGCGGCGGCTGGCGCATCGCGTGCCGCTGGCACTGTACCTGCTGCCCATCACCCTGCTGGCGGTGCTGGCCACTTATGGGCTGGCGGCAACCGGCACTGGCGCGGTACCCGTCTGGCTGGCCGCGCTGCTCGGGCTGCTGGTGTTCAGTGAGCTGGGCATCGTATTGGTGAACTGGACCGCGACGGTGCTGGTCGCACCCAAGCCACTGCCGAAGCTGGATTTCAGCGAGGGCATCCCGGCCGACTGCGCCACCGTGGTGGCGGTACCGTCGATGCTGTCCAGCCCCGATGGCATCGACGTGCTGGTGGAAGCGCTGGAGGTCCGTTTCCTGGCCAACCGCGATCCCCAGTTGCGCTATGTACTGCTGACCGACTTCCTGGACGCCCCGGCAGCGCAGGCGCCGACCGACGACACCCTGCTTGCACACGCGGTGCAGCGGATCGAAAGTTTGAACCAGCGCTACGCGTCCGACCATGGCGACCGCTTCTACCTGCTGCACCGCCCCAGGCAGTGGAACCCGGGCGAAGGCGTCTGGATGGGACACGAGCGCAAGCGCGGCAAGCTGGCAGCGCTGAATGCGCTGCTCCGGCATGGCGATGCGGCCGCGTTCATGCGCACCGTCGGTGACACGGTCGCCCTGGTCGGCGTCCGCTACGTCATCACCCTGGATTCGGACACGCAGCTGCCGCGGGATGCGGCGCGTGCGTTCGTGGCCACCCTGGCCCACCCGCTGAACCGCCCGCGCTTCGATGCGGCGCTGCAGCGCGTGGTCGAGGGCTACGGCATCCTGCAGCCCAGCGTGGGCACCAGCCTGGGCCGGCGCCGCACCTCGCGGTTCGCGCGGATGTTCGGCAGCGAACCCGGCATCGATCCGTACACGCGCATGGTCTCGGACGTGTACCAGGACCTGTTCGACGAAGGCTCGTTCGTGGGCAAGGGCATCTATGACGTGGACGCCTTCGAGCATGCGCTCGAGGGCCGCCTGCCCGAGAACCGCATCCTCAGCCATGACCTGCTGGAAGGCTGCTATGCCCGCGCCGGTCTGGTCAGCGACGTGCGCCTGTACGAAGACTACCCCGAGCGCTACGTCGCCGACGCCAAGCGCCGTGCACGCTGGATCCGCGGTGACTGGCAGCTGCTGCCGTGGTTGTTGCCGTGGACGCCGCGCCCGGGATCCGGGTGGGAGCGCAACCGGCTCAGTCTGTTGTCCCGTGGCAAGCTGCTGGACAACCTGCGCCGCAGCCTGGTGCCCATCGCGGCGTTTGCCTTGCTGGTAGCGGGCTGGGTGTGGGCCGAAAACCCGGTTGCATGGACGACATGGGTGCTCGCGCTGTGGTTCGCGCCGCCGCTGATCGGCATGCTCCGCGATGCGCTGAGCGTTCCGGACGACACGCCGCTGGAGGCGCACTACATCAAGGTCGGACGCGGGACGCTGCAGTCGTTGCTGCGCGCGGCCACGCAGATTGCCTGCCTGCCCTACGAGGCGCTGCTGTCCGCTGGCGCGGTGCTGCGCACGCTCTGGCGCATGGCCATCACCCGCCGTCACCTGCTGCAGTGGAATCCCTCCAGCGAAGTCGAGCGCCGCCTCGGCGGTGATCGCGGCGCGGAGTGGCGGGTGATGGCACCGGCGTCGCTGCTGGCGCTGGCGCTGGTGGCGGTGGTGGCCGTGCTGCGCCCGCAGGCGCTGCCGATTGCCCTGCCCTTCCTGTTGGCATGGACCTTCGCGCCCGCGTTGATGGCGTGGCTGGGCCGGCCGCCGGCAGCGATCGTGGCCGAACTGTCGGACACGCAGCGGGCGTTCCTGGGCCGGCTGGCGCGTCGTACCTGGTCCTTCTTCCAGGCCTGGGTGCGCGAGCAGGACCATTGGCTGCCGCCGGACAACATCCAGGAACATCCGGCCCTGGTGGTGGCACGGCGCACCTCGCCGACCAACATCGGCCTGTCCCTGTTGGCCAACCTGTCGGCGTGGGATTTCGGTTATCTGCAGCAGGGCGCGGTCGCCGAACGCACCGCGCTGGCGTTCGGTACGCTGGACCAGTTGCCGCGCCATCGCGGCCACTTCCTGAACTGGTACGACACCGAAACCCTCGCGCCGCTGCCGCCGCGCTACGTTTCCACGGTGGACAGCGGCAACCTCGCCGGCCACCTGCTTACGCTGCGCCAGGGCCTGCTCGCGCTGGTGGACGCGCCGGTGCTGGCACCGCACACCTTCGATGGCCTGGCCGATACCCTCGGCGTGCTGGATGAGGAGCGCCTGCGTCTCCGCGCCGGCGACACGCCGCTGGCCGAGGCGGTCACTGACCTTCGCCAGCGGCTGGCGTCAACGCGGGCTGACCTTCCTGTCGGCATCGCGCCAACACTTGCGCGACTACAGGAACTGGCCGGGCTGGCCGACGCCGTGCTGGCGCAGTGGCCGGCACCGGCATCGCCGGGAGAAGGCGAGCTGCACTGGCCGTCCCTGTTCGCTGCCGAATGCCATGCCGCACAGGCTGCGCTTGAGGAGATTCCGGACGAGGTCCGCGCGGATGCGGATGCGCCGATGCCCAGCCTGCGCCAGCTGTCCGCCCTGCCCGGTACCGCCGGTGCCGAGGCGCGCGCACGCATCGAGCACCTGCAGGCACTGGCGCACCGTGCCGGGCAGTTCTCGCTGATGGAATATGGGTTCCTGTTCTACCGTTCCCGCAACCTGCTTTCGATCGGCTACAACGTCGACGACCACCGCCTCGACAACAGTTTCTACGACTTGTTGGCCTCCGAAGCACGGCTGTGCGCGTTCGTCGCCATTGCCCAGGGCGAGCTGTCGCAGGAAAGCTGGTTCGCGCTCGGGCGCCTGCTCACCGAGGTCAACGGCACGCCGACGCTGCTGTCCTGGAGCGGCTCGATGTTCGAGTACCTCATGCCGCAGCTGGTGATGCCCAGCTTCCCGGACACCCTGCTCGACCAGACCGCGCGGCACGCGGTGGAAGCGCAGATCGTCTACGGACGCAGCCTGAACCTGCCGTGGGGCGTGTCCGAGTCCGGTTACAACGCGGTCGATGCCCGCCTGAACTACCAGTACCGGGCGTTCGGCGTGCCGGGGCTGGGGCTCAAGCGCGGCCTGGGCCAGGACCGCGTCATTGCCCCCTACGCCAGCATGATGGCGCTGATGGTGGCGCCGGAAGCGGCGTGCCAGAACCTGCAGGCGCTGGAAGCGCTCGGCTTCTCCGGGCGCTTCGGCATGTACGAGGCGATCGACTACACCCCGGCCCGGGTACCGCCGGGGCAGGATCACGTACTGCTGCGTTCGTTCATGGCCCACCACCAGGGCATGGGGCTGCTGTCGCTGGACTACCTGTTGCGCGACCAGCCGATGCAACGCCGCTTCGTGGCCGATGTCGAGTTCCAGGCCACCTTGTTGCTGCTGCAGGAGCGCATCCCGCGCATCGGCGTGTTCCATCCGCACGAAGTCGAGGCGCTGGGCGAGCATGCCACCATGGCCCAGCACGAGACCGCCCTGCGCGTGCTGCGCAAGCCTGGCGGCCCGCGCCCGGAAGTGCAGCTGCTGTCCAATGGTCGCTACCACGGCATGCTGACCCATGCCGGCGGCGGTTACAGCCGCCTGGGTGACCTTTCGCTTACCCGTTGGCGCGAAGACGGCACCAGCGATGCCTGGGGAACGTTCTGCTACCTGCGCGACGTGGACAGCGGCGAGTTCTGGTCGGCCGCGTACCAGCCCACCTGCGTGGCGACGGATACCTACGAGGCGATCTTCTCCGACGCCAAGGCGGAATTCCGCAGCACCCAGCGCGGCTGCGAGAGCCACCTGC
>Ga0209256_1000636_pt1 | contig 47957 bp, 28 predicted proteins | sample AraplaCol_mCL_r2_2_FD_184270 | JGI IMG/M metagenome (GOLD analysis project Ga0209256, IMG submission 184270) | Arabidopsis root microbial communities from North Carolina, USA - plate scrape MF_Col_mCL_r2 (SPAdes) (version 3) | ecosystem: Host-associated > Plants > Roots > Endosphere | place...
GTTGAGCTCGGTGAAGATGGTCGAGATCTGGCGCTGGCCGAAGGCGTCGTACAGGGTGTCGTCGATGGTCTGCATCGGCACGCCCAGCACGCTGGCCTTGTCGCGGTCGATGTTCAGTTCCAGCGCGCGGCCCTGGTTGGACAGGTTGTTGTCCACGTCGGCCAGCTCCGGACGCTGCCGCAGCGCCTCTGTCAGGCGGGTGGCCTGCAGCGCGACCTGCGCGCTGTCCACGTCCGACAGCGAGTACTGGTACTCGGTCGCGGCCACGCGGGTATCCAGGGTCACATCCTGGACCGGCTTGAGGTACAGCGCCACCCCGGGGATGCCGGCCACGGCTTTCTGCAGGCGCGGCAGGATCTCCTCCAGCCCGTCGCGGTCGCCGCGCTCCTTCAGCACGATCGACAACTGGCCCTGGTTGAGCGTGGGGTTCATGCTGCCGGCGCCAATGAAGGCGGCCACGCCGGTCACCGCCGGGTCGCTGCGCAGCGCTTCGGCCACGGCCTTGGTGCGCTGTTCCATCTGCGGGAAGGCGATGTTCTGGTCGGCCTGCACGACGCCGGTGATCAGCCCGGTGTCCTGCTCGGGCAGCAGGCCCTTGGGAATGACGATATAGAGCACCACGGTCAGCACCAGCGCGCCGGCGGCCACCGCCAAGGTCATGCGCTGGTGCTCCAGCACCCAGTCCAGGCTGCGCTCGTACAGGCCGACGGTGCGGCTCCAGACGGTGCGCTTGCCGGCTGCGGCGGTGCGCTCGTGCGCGTCGTCGCCTTCAGGCAATGCGTCGGGCTTGAGCAGGTAGGCGCACATCATCGGGGTGAGCGTCAGCGAGATCAGCATCGACAGCACCACCGCGATGCTCAGCACCCACGCGAATTCGTGGAACAGCCGCCCGGTCACGCCCGGCATCAGCAGCAGCGGCAGGAACACCGCCACCAGCGAGACGGTCAGCGACAGCACGGTGAAGCCGATCTGGCGCGCGCCGATCTCGGCCGCTTCCGGGCCGCTCTTGCCCTGTTCGATGTAGCGCACGATGTTCTCGATCATCACGATCGCATCGTCGACCACGAAGCCGGTGGCCACCACCAGCGCCATCAGCGACAGGTTGTCCAGCGACATGCCGGCAAACGCCATCACCCCGAAGGTACCGGCCAGCGACAGCGGCACCGCCACCGACGGAATGATCGTGGCCCACAGCCGGCGCAGGAACACGAAGATCACCGCCACCACCAGGCCGATGGTGAGGATCAGGGTGAACTGCACTTCATGCACCGAGGCACGGATGGTTTCGGTGCGGTCGGAGAACACCTCCAGCTGCACGTCGGCCGGCAGTACGTTCTGCAGCTGCGGCAGCAGCGCGCGGATGCGTTCCACCGTCTGCACGATGTTGGCACCGGGCTGGCGGCGGATCTCCAGCAGCACCGCCGGCTTGCCATCGGCCCAGGCGGCGAGCTGGTCGTTCTCGACCCCGTCGATCACCTGCGCCACGTCCGACAGCCGCACCGGCGCGCCGTTCTTGTAGCTGATGATGGTCTCGCGGTACTCGGCGGCGCTGGTCAGCTGGTCGTTGGTGCCGATGCTGTAGGACTGGGTCTTGCCGTTGAGCGAGCCCTTGGGCGCGTTGACGTTGGCCTGGGTCAGCGCGCTGCGGAGGTCTTCCAGGGTCAGGCCCATGTTGGACAGCTGCGCCGGATTGACCTGGATGCGCACGGCCGGGCGCACGTTGCCGGCGATCGAGACCAGGCCCACGCCCTGCACCTGCGACAGGCGCTGGGCCAGGATCGAGTCGGCGTAATTGTTCACATCGCGCAGCGGGCGCGTGTCGGAGGTGAGCTTGAGGGTGATGATCGCCGCGTCGGCCGGGTTCACCCGGTTGTAGACCGGCTGGTAGGGCAGCGACGAGGGCAGGGTGGCCTGGCGGATCGCGGCCTGCACGTCCTGCGCGGCGATGTCGATGTCCCGGTCCATTGAGAACTGCAGGATGATCGTGGACAGGCCGGCCGACGAGTCGGACGTCATCAGCTCCAGCCCGGAGATCTGCCCGAACTGGCGCTCCAGCGGCGTGGTCACCAGCGAGGCCATGGTGGTGGCGTTGGCACCGGGGTACTGGGTGGTGACCACCAGGCTGGGCGCATCGATTTCCGGCAGCGCCGACACCGGCAGCTGGCGGTAGCCGAGGATGCCGAGCAGCAGCAGGCCCGCCATCAACAGCGAGGTGGCGATGGGGCGGCGGATGAAGATCGTCGAAAAGCCCACGGGCGGATCCTTGCTGTTACGTCACGCTGCGATGCGGAGAGCCCACGCCGGAACCAGGTCCGGCGTGGAAAACGGGGAACGCGCGGTCAGCGCGGGCCACCGCCACGGCGGCCACCCGGACCCTGCTTCTGCTGGGCGGCCTTGAGTTCGGCTTCGGTCGGCGCGGCCGGGGTTTCGCCCGGCTTCAGCGCGGTCACCTTGCTGCCCGGCTTGAGCCGGAACTGGCCCTCGCTGACCACGCGCTCGCCGCCCTTCAGCCCTTCGGTGATCTGCACCGCGCTGTCGCCCACTTCCACGCCGCTCTTCACCGTCTGCATGGCCACGGTGTTGTCCGGCTTGACGATGTAGACGTATTCGCCGTCCGGGCCGCGCATCACCGCCTGGGTGGGAATGACCACGCCGCCGGCGATGGTCCGCAGCTGCATGCGCACGTTGACGAACTGGCCCGGCCACAGCGTGTTGTCGGTGTTGTCGAACACCGCGCGGGCGCGGAAGGTGCCGCTGTCGCTGCTGATCTGGTTGTCCACCACGTCGAGCCTGCCGCCGTCGGTGAGCACGTGGGCGTCGTTGCGGTCCAGCGCGGCAATGGCAACCGGGCCGGCCTGCTGGGCCTGGCGCACGTCCGGCAGCTGGCGTTCCGGCAGGTTGAACACCACGTGGATCGGGTGGATCTGGGTCAGCGTGACCAGCGCGGTGCCGGCGCTGACCACGTTGCCCGCGTCCACCGCACGGATGCCCGCGATGCCGGAGATCGGCGCGGTCACCCGGGTGTACTGCAGCTGCACCTGGGCCGCACGCATGCTGGCCTCGTTGGCCGACACCGCGCTTTCGTACTGGGCCACCTGGTTGCGCTGCGTGTCCAGGTCGGTCCTGGCCACGTACTGGCGGTATTCGGGCGAGTTGGAGCGCTGGTAGTTCGAGCGCGCCGTGGCCAGCAGGGCCTGGTTCTGCTTCTTGGCGGCGGCGGCCTCGTCGAAGCTGGCCTGCAGGGTGCGCGGATCGATCTGCGCCAGCAGGTCGCCCTGTTTCACTTCCTGGCCTTCCTTGAAGTTGATGCTGATCAGCTGGCCACCCACCTGCGGGCTGACGGTGACCGTGTTCATCGCACTGACCGTGCCCAGCGCGCTGGCATACACCGGCACGTCCTGGCGCGCCGCATCGATCACGGTGACCGGCACCGGGCCGTTGTCGCGCTCGCCGTCCCTGCCGGCCTCGGCCTGCGGACCGGCCTTGGCATCCTTACCCTTGCCGCCGCCGAGCATGCGCATGCCCACCAGCCCCACCACCAGCACTGCGATCACCAGCAGCACGATCTTCCAGAAACGCGACATTCAAAAACTCCTGAGGCTGGCGAAGGGCAGGGCCCGGTTGGCAGGGTGAAAGCATACCCGCCGCCCGCGACGTTTCATGCATGACGGATGGGACGGGCGGTCAGACCGGGAAGCGCCGCCAAGGTTCAACGGGCACCGCCGGTCGGTCTGCTGCCGTCCGGGAAACGCCTGGAGACGCGGAAAGTTACAGCGAAAACCACCCTGATGCCCTACATTCAGGTTCATCCCTCTCGACGCGCCCTGGAGACCCCCGAATGCCCCGTCTGTCGCTGCTGCTGTCCGCCCTGCTGCTTGCCTCGCCCGCGCTGGCCGCCACCGCCCCGGCCGAGCGCCCGGAAGTCACCGCCGCCGCCGCCCGCCTGCAGGCCCAGGTCGTGCAGTGGCGCCGCGATTTCCACCAGCACCCGGAGCTCTCCAACCGCGAGGAGCGCACCTCGGCCAAGGTCGCCGAACAGCTGCGCGCGATGGGCCTCAAGCCAAAGACCGGCATCGCCCATCACGGCGTGGTGGCGATCATCAAGGGTGGCAAGCCGGGCCCGCGCATCGCCCTGCGTGCGGACATGGACGCGCTGCCGGTGACCGAGCAGACCGGCCTGCCGTTTGCCTCCAAGGCCACCAGCACCTACCGCGGCGAGCAGGTCGGGATGATGCACGCCTGCGGTCACGACGCGCACACCGCCACCCTGCTCGGCGTGGCTGATGCGCTGGTAAAGATGCGCGAAAACCTGCCCGGCGAAGTGATGCTGATCTTCCAGCCCGCCGAAGAAGGGGCGCCGCCGCCGGAAGAGGGCGGGGCGGCGCTGATGCTCAAGCAGGGCCTGTTCGCCGATTTCAAGCCGGATGCGGTGTTCGGCCTGCATGTGTTCTCCAGCGTCCAGGCGGGCCAGATCGCGGTGCGCGGCGGCCCGCTGATGGCGGCCTCGGACCGCTTCGGGATCAAGGTCATCGGCCGCCAGACCCATGGCTCGGCACCGTGGAACGGGGTGGATCCGATCGTCGCCACCGCCGACCTGGTCGGCACCGCGCAGACCATCGTCAGCCGCCGTTCCAACATCTCCAAGCAGCCGGCGGTGGTGTCCTTCGGCGCGATCAAGGGCGGCATCCGCTACAACATCATTCCCGACGAAGTGGAGATGGTGGGCACCATCCGCACCTTCGACGAAGGCATGCGCCAGCAGATCTTCGCCGACCTGCGCAACGTGGCCGAACACACCGCTGCCGCGCATGGCGCCAAGGCGGAGACGGAGATCTACGAAGCCGAAGGCAACCCGGCCACGGTCAACGACCCGGCGCTGACCGCGCGCATGCTGCCCAGCCTGCAGGCCGTGGTCGGCGAGGCCAACGTCTACGAGCCGCCGCTGCAGATGGGCGCCGAGGACTTCTCGCTGTACGCCCAGCAGGTACCCGCCATGTTCTTCTTCGTCGGTTCCACCAGCGAAGGGATCGACCCGGCCAAGGCCCCGGCCAACCATTCGCCGAAGTTCCTGCTGGACGAGAAGGCGCTGGACGTGGGCCTGCGCGCGCTGCTGCAGGTGAGCCTGGATTACCTCAACGCGCCGAAGGGCTGACGCGACACGGACGACATGGGCCGCACGACCAACGGTCGTGCGCTACCGCGGGGTGGCAGGGGCCGCACGACCAACGGTCGTGCGCTACCGGCGGGGTGTACGCGGGGTGCGGGTGATCGGGTGGCATCTCGATATCCGTGCGGCGACCGGACGTCAATCGCGCGCCCACTCCCCACCGGTAGGGCCCGACCGTTGGTCGGGCCGCGGCGCACCGCGCCGGGCCGTTGAACTTATTGCCGCAGGTCGCGCACGGTCCGACCCGGCTGCTCGATCCCCGCCGTGGCGCGCCACGGGTTGATGTCCAGTCCGCCACGGCGCGTGTAACGCGCTTCCACTTCCAGCCATTCCGGCCGGCAGCGCAGGCTGATCTCGTTGAAGATGCGCTCCACGCACTGCTCGTGGAATTCGGCGTGCTCGCGGTAGCTCACCAGATACCGCAGCAGGCCTTCACGGTCGATGCGCGGGCCGCGGTAACGCACGCTCACGCTGGCCCAGTCCGGCTGGCCGGTGACCGGGCAGTTGGACTTGAGCAGCGCCGAACTCAACGTTTCGGTCACTACCTGCCCGGCATTGGACGACAGGTATTCCGGTGCCGGCGGGCCGTAGCGTTCAATGACCACGTCCAGCCCATCCACGGATTCGCCTTCGGCATCGTCCACCAGCGGCGGCACCCCGACCACCACGTTCACTACCGCGCCGGCGCAGGCCGACAGGTCGCCGGCAATCCGCTGCAGGGCCTGTGCATCGTCATCGAAGCGGGTGCTGTTGAGCGAGTTGAGATACAGCTTGAACGACTTGGACTCGATCAGGTTCGGCGAGGTGCACGGCACGCTGATGGTCGCCACCGCCACCCTCGGCTTGCCGCGGCTGTCCAGCCAGCTCAGCTCGTAGGCCTGCCAACGGTCATGGCCGACGAACGGCAGGTTGGCGTCGTCCACCCCGATCTCCTCGCGCGCGGCGCGGCGGGGGATCGGGAACAGCAGGGTGGGGTCGTACTGGGAGGGGTAAGCAACCTCGCGACCGAGGCTGGAGTCCTGGGGGGTATTCATGCCCCCATTTTAGCGTGCGCGACGGGTCTGCCGGAGCCCTGTTCAGAAACCCTCCCGAATCCTTCACGCCCGCGCCATGCCCCATTAACAAGGCCTGTGACACCTTGCGATCCAGGTTGTCATATCCAGAAAGGGAGCGCGTGGATGAGTACCGATAAGAAAGCCGATTTCTCCGGTGTCAAAGCCAGCGTCGATACCACTGCACAACAGGTGGAAAAGGCCGATTTTTCCGGCGTGACCGCGTCCGTGGACAGCACCGCCGAGCTGGTGGGCGGTAGCAGCTACACCGTCAAGAGCGGCGACTCACTGTCGAAAATCGCAAAGAACGAACTGGGCGACGGCAACGCCTGGCAGAAGATCTTCGAGGCCAACCGCGACGTGCTGGACGACCCCGACAAGATTTTCCCCGGCCAGGTCTTGAAGTTGCCGCCCAAAGCCTGATCCCACCCGAACTGCACGTCATCCAGTCCCACGGAGAAACTCCATGAAGCACACGTCCATCAGTACCGCCGTCCTCACCGCCCTGCTCGCTGCTGCTGCGCTGGCCGGTTGCAAGAAGAACGATGACACCGTCGACAACAATGCCCAGCCGGCAGCCACCACCCCGGCGCCGATGACCCCAGCCGCCCCGGCTGAGCCGGCCCCGCAGCCGATGACCGCCGCTGCTCCGGTCAACGTGTCCGCCGTCACCGTCGGCAAGACCGCCGCAGCCGACAAGTCCGTGACCCCGGTCGCGCTGTTCGGCCCGAAGGACCTCATCATCATTTCGGTGCGTACCGACGGCACCGCAAGCAACGCCAACGTGGGTGCCAAGCTGACCTACCAGGACGGCCAGGTTGCCGGCGAGAAGACCGCCACGCTCACCGCCAGCGGTGCCGAGACCACCAACATCACGTTCGAGAATTCCAATGGCTGGCCGGCCGGCAAGTACCGCGCGGAAGTCATGGTAGATGGCAAGGCGGCTGGAACGCCGCAGGAGTTCGAGGTCAAGTAAGTCCCGCCGACTCTCTCCCGGCACGGACTCACATAGGCGCAGCCGCGAGGCTGCGTCTTTTTTGTTCCAGTACCGCCGCGTATGGCCCGGCTTTGCTCCCGGGGTCTGAAACCGCGACAATGCGAGGGTTACCCGGAGAGCACTGTCCCCCATGTCGAACACGCCCAAGATTCTGTACACGCTTACCGATGAAGCCCCGTTCCTGGCGACCCAGTCGCTGCTGCCGATCGTCGAGGCCTATACCGCCACCGCCGGCATCGCGGTCGAAACCCGCGACATCTCGCTGTCCGGCCGCATCCTGGCCCTGTTCCCGGATTTCCTGAAGGACGACCAGAAGGAAGCCGACCACCTGGCCGAGCTGGGCCAGCTGGCAACCACCCCGGACGCCAACATCATCAAGCTGCCCAACATCAGCGCCTCGGTGCCGCAGCTGAAGGCGGCCATCAAGGAACTGCAGGACCAGGGCTACGCGCTGCCGAACTACCCGGACGTGCCCACCGATGATGTCTCGCGCGACATCAAGGCGCGCTACGACAAGGTCAAGGGCAGCGCGGTGAACCCGGTGCTGCGCGAAGGCAATTCCGACCGCCGCGCGCCGCTGTCGGTCAAGAATTACGCCCGCAAGCACCCGCACCGCATGGGCAAGTGGTCGAAGGAATCGAAGTCGCACGTGTCGCACATGGACGGCGGTGATTTCTACGGCAGCGAGAAGTCGGCCACGCTGGCCCCCGCCGGCACCTTGAAGATCGAACTGCAGCAGGCTGACGGCAACACCGTCGTGCTGAAGGAAAAGACCGCGGTCAAGGCCGGCGAAATCGTCGATGCCGCCGTGATGAGCCGCAACGCGCTGGCCTCGTTCGTGCAGGCGCAGGTCGCCGATGCCAAGGCCAAGGGCGTGCTGTTCTCGCTGCACCTGAAGGCCACCATGATGAAGGTCTCCGACCCGATCATGTTCGGCGTGGTGGTGGAAGAATTCTACAAGGACGTGCTGGCCAAGCACGCCGACGTGCTCAAGCAGGCCGGCTTCGACCCCAACAACGGTATCGGCGACCTGTACGCGCGCCTGCCGCAGCTGCCCGAAGCCACCCAGGAAGCGATCAAGGCCGACCTGGCTGCCGAATACGGCAAGCGTCCGGGCCTGGCCATGGTCAACTCCGACAAGGGCATCACCAACCTGCACGTGCCCAGCGACGTCATCGTCGACGCCTCGATGCCGGCGATGATCCGCGACTCCGGCGGCATGTGGAATGCCGAAGGCAAGCTGCAGGATACCAAGGCGGTCATCCCGGATCGCTGCTACGCCGGCGTCTACCAGGCGGTCATCGACGACTGCATCGCCCACGGCGCCTTCGACCCGGCCACCATGGGCTCGGTGCCGAACGTCGGCCTGATGGCGCAGAAGGCGGAAGAGTACGGCTCGCACGACAAGACCTTCCAGATTCCGGCCGACGGCACCGTGCGCGTCACCGACGACGCCGGCAACGTGGTGTTCGAACACGCCGTGCAGACCGGCGACATCTGGCGCATGTGCCAGACCAAGGACGCACCGATCCAGGACTGGGTCAAGCTGGCGGTCAACCGTGCCCGTCTCAGCAACACCCCGGCGGTGTTCTGGCTGGACGCGTCGCGCGCGCACGATGCGCAGGTGATCGCCAAGGTCGAAACCTATCTCAAGGACCACGACACCAACGGCCTGGACATCCGCATCCTGGCCCCGGTGGAGGCCACCGCGTTCTCGCTGGATCGCATCCGCAAGGGCGAGGACACCATCTCGGTGACCGGCAACGTGCTGCGCGATTACCTCACCGACCTGTTCCCGATCATGGAACTGGGCACCAGCGCCAAGATGCTGTCGATCGTGCCGCTGATGGCCGGCGGCGGCCTGTTTGAAACCGGCGCCGGCGGTTCGGCGCCCAAGCACGTGCAGCAGTTCGTCGAAGAGGACTACCTGCGCTGGGATTCGCTGGGTGAATTCCTGGCCCTGGCCGCGTCGCTCGAGCACCTGGGCAACCGCTACGACAATGCCGGTGCCAGCGTGCTGGCCAGGACCCTGGACCAGGCCAACGGCCAGTTCCTGGACAACGACAAGTCGCCCTCGCGCAAGCTGGGTGGCATCGACAACCGCGGCAGTCACTTCTACATCGCGCTGTACTGGGCCCAGGCCCTGGCCGCGCAGGATGACGATGCGGCCCTGAAGGCTCGTTTCGCTCCCCTGGCCAAGGCCTTGACCGAGAACGAGCAGGCCATCGTGGCCGAGCTGAGCGCGGCGCAGGGCAAGCCGGTGGACATCGGCGGCTACTACCGCCCCGACGTGGCCAAGGCCAGCAAGGCCATGCGCCCGAGCAGCACCTTCAACGCGGCGTTGGCTGCGCTGTAAGCGTCGATCCCGCTGACGCAGCGGTGGACCAGGAAAACCCGCGCCTCGGCGCGGGTTTTTTTGTGGTCAATCCCAATTCCGACAAGGCCGTCCTTTTTTGCCTGCAAATACGTGACGCCCGTTGCGTGGGTTCTGGCACGCTGTCGTTCGCCACGGCCGTGCCGCGTGGCGGGAGAGGCCTGTTTCCAAGGGCTTGTGCAGCGGATGGACCCTGCTGATTCGCCAGTGGCGAACTGAGCATCCTGTCGGTGCGTAAGCGTAGGAGCGGGCTGCCGGAGCGCAACCAGGGGGAAGGCCGTGGCCAGTACCACCCGCATCGACGAGCCGCCCACCGCGCAGGGTGCGAAGGCGATCACCCGTGCATTGCGCGAGCGCCTGCTGCTACGGCAGGGGCATGCAGCGCTGGTGGTGGACGACGCGCCGCAACTGCTGCTGGACTTCGTGCAGGACCAGATGGTGGTTCCGTTGGGCGTCCCGATGGGCAGCCTGGCCCAGGACCTGTCGGACCTGTTCCCGTCGCTGTCGCTCCACGACCTTTCCGAACGCCGCTACCTCGACCTCGCGGACACGCTCCCGCGCCAGCCGCTGCGGCCGCTGTTGTGGCAATGGGGCCAGCGTCCGGCGCACTGGCAGGACCTGGAGGCGCGGCTGCGGCGCGGCACGCGGGTCAGGCTCCTGCGTTGGCCGGACTTCCGCGTGCTCGGCCACCAGCACGACAGCTTCCGGTTGTGCTCGCTGCTGCTCAAGCGCGCCAGCAGCGTGGAGGAGTGCGCCACCCTGCTGGAGGTTCCGGAAGAGGCCGTGCGCAGCGTGGTCCGGCCTGCCTATCTGAGTGGCTATGCCGCGCTGGAAGACCTGGGCCCGACGCCGGCGCCGGTGCGTTCCAGCGGCAGCGGCACGCTGCTGGCGCGGATGTGGCGCAGCGTGCGCCAGCGTGCCGGAGGCTGAGCATGCGCGAACACAAGATCGTGGTGCTGGGCGGCATGGGCAGCGGCAAATCGACCCTGGTACGCGCGATCGCGGCCAGTGCGGTGGTCGACACCGACGTGCCCAACAGCGACCGCCAGGGCGCGGACAAGGCCTCCACCACCGTGGCGATGGATTACGCCGACATCGACCTGCCCAACGGCGACCGCCTGCGCCTGTACGGAACGCCCGGCCAGCAGCGCTTCGACTTCATCTGGCCGATCCTGCTGCAGGGCGCCCGCGGCGTGGTGCTGCTGCTCGACGCCACGCGTGCCGCGGCGGTGCACGAGTTGCAGGCCTACCTGGCGGTCCTGCACCGGCACGCCGCGGACGTGCCGGCGGTGATCGGCGTGTCGCGGCTGGACCTGGCGCCGACCTTCGACCTGGAATCGTGCGCGGCCACGGCCGGCTGGGGCCAGCGCCTGCTGCCGGTGGTGCCGGTGGACGCGCGCGACCGCGCGCAGGGACTGTTGCTGATGGACGTGCTGATGAGCGAGATGGAAACCCGCGACCTGGTGGTGGGCGATGGCTGACGGATACGAAAGCGTCGGGCTGGCCCCGGCGGCGCGTGATCGCGTACTGGGGCACCTGCAGGCGTTCGCCGACGACATCAACGGCGTGCGCAGCGTGGTGCTGGCCAGCGTGGATGGCTTCGCGCTGGTGCCGGCGGCCGGTACCCACGGCAACGGCGAACGGCTGGCGGCGATGACCAGCGCGATGCTGGCATTGGCCGCTGCGGTGGGCCGCGAACTGGCGCTGGGAGAACTGGAAGTACTGATGCTGGAAGCCAACGACGGCAAGGTGCTGATGCTGGCGCTGCCGTGCACGCCGGCGCCGCTGTTGTTGATGACGGCCTGCGACACGCGCTGCGTGACCGGCAAGGTGCTCTGGAGTGCGAAGGAGTGTGGCCGCAACATCATGGCCGAACTCAGCGGATCACGAGCCGATCCGCGGGGAACCTAGGGGCTCGACAACCAAATGGGGTGCAACATGGCAACTGGAGTCAGCGATACCTTGAATGCGTTGATGCAGATCGACGGCGCGCAGGCGGTAGCACTGGTGGACTATGAAAGCGGCATGCTGCTCGGCGAAGCCGGCTCGGGCATGGACATGGAAGTGGCGGCGGCGGGCAACACCGAGGTGATCCGCGCGAAGATGAAGACCGCCGCGTCGCTCAACCTCAACGACTCCATCGAGGACATCCTGATCTCGCTCGGCAAGGCGTACCACATCATGCGTCCGGTCGCGTCCAGGAAGGGCCTTTTCCTGTACCTGGTGCTGGACCGCAACAAGTCCAACCTGGCCCTGGCCCGGCGCAAGGTGCAGGAAGTGGAAGGGCAGCTCGCGGTGTAACTGCGGTAGCGCCGGCCACCGGACGGTTGCCGGCGCTACCATGGGGCGGGTCCTTCCGGTTGCCGCGCATGCCTGTTGTCGATTTCCATGATGAAGAAGCGCTCGCATCGCGGCTTGCCGCGCTGGTCCGCGATGGCTTCGAGGACTATCACGCACGCTTCGCCGAGGTCACGCGGCGGGCGCGGGTGCGCTTCGAGACCCGGGACTGGGCCGGTGCGCGCCACGATGCGGTGGAACGCATCGGGCTGTACGACCAGTGCGTCGCGCGGACCGTCGACGGCCTGCGTCGCGCGGCGGGTGAGGCCGTGGGCCACCGCAGCCTGTGGCTGAAGGTCCGCGTGGCCTATGCGGGGCTGATATGCGGGCTGATCGACGCCGAACTGTACAAGACCTTCTACAACACGCTGGCCCGGCGCCTGTTCGCCACCGAAGGCGTGGATGCGGAGGTGGAGTTCATGGCGCTGGACGTGGAACCATCCGATGCGATCACCCATCCGGTCGCGCGGCACACCTACGCGCTGTCGGCGACGCGGCCGGCCGAGGCGTTCATGCGCGTGCTGGGCGATTACCGGTTCGGGATTCCGTATGCACACCAGCTGCGCTGTGCGGCAGCCATCGCGGTACGCCTGCAGGACGACCTCCAGCACTGGGGCACGCATCCGGTGCGCAGCATCGAGCTGCTGGATACCGTGTTCCATCGCGAGCGCCGTGCCTACCTGGTGGGCAGGGTGTTCGGCGAGCACCGCTTCTCGCCGTGCGTGATCGCGCTGGTGAACGACGAGGACGGCCTGCGCGCCGAGGCCGTGCTTACCCGGCGCCGCGACGTGGCCCATCTGTTCGGCGTCTCGCGCAGCTACTTCCAGGCCGACCTGGCCACGGTGGGCGACGCGGTGGTGTTCCTGCGCAGCCTGCTGCCGGCCAAGCCCATCGATGAGATCTACACCGTGCTGGGCCGCGCCAAACAGGGCAAGACCGAGCGCTACCGTACCTTTTTCCGCCACTTCCTGGACCACCCCGACGAGCAGCTGGTGCATGCCGATGGCACCCCCGGCATGGTCATGGCGGTGTTCACCCTGCCCAGCTACCCGCTGGTGTTCAAGTTGATCCGCGACCGTTTCGCATGGCCCAAGACCATGACCCGGCACCAGGTGGAGGAAAAGTACGCGCTGGTCTTCAACCTGGACCGCGTTGGCCGACTGCTCGACGCGCAGCCGTACCGGCACCTGCGCTTTCCGAAGGCACGCTTTTCGCAGGCGCTGCGCGAAGAGCTGCTGACCCAGTGCGCGGCCAGCGTGCGCGAAGAGGGCGACAGCCTGGTGATCGCGCTGTGCTACGTGCAGCGCCGGTTCCGCCCGCTGAACCTGTACCTGCGCGAGCAGACCGCGGAAGCGCGCCGCGCGGCAGCACTGGATTACGCACAGGCCATCACCGACATGGCGCGCAACAACATCTTCCCGGGCGACATGCTGCCGAAGAACTTCGGCGTGTCGCGGCATGGGCGCGCGGTGTTCTATGACTACGACGAGCTGTGCCTGGTCAGCGACTGCGTCTTCCGTGCCTGGCCGCAGCCGCGCAATGCCGAGGAGGCGATGGCCGACGAGCCCTGGTTCCATGTCGGCCCGCGCGACGTGTTCCCGGAACGCTTCGCACCGTTCATGGGGTTGCCCGCCGAAGAGCTGGCGGCCGTGCGCGAACACCATGCGCATCTGTTCGATCCCCGTTGGTGGCAGGCACTGCAGGCCCGTTTCGCAGCCGGCGACTACCCCGATACGCCGCCTTACGCAGCCAGACATCTACTGGCGTGAGTTCCCCCCCGGCACATCACTGGGCTATCCTCGGCCTTCATCCACAAGGAGCAGGTGAGATGCGATATCCCCACATCCTGGCCCTCGCCCTCGCATTGGGCGGCGCCGGGCTGGCCGCAACGCCCGAGACCACTGCACAGACCGCACGTGCGGTGCGTGATGCCGCCGAAGCCAGCATGACGCTTACCGGCACGATCGATATCGGCACCGACGGCCACGTCACCGGCTTCCAGCTGGACCATGCCGAAAAGCTGCCCGCCGACCTCGCGGAGTTCGTGCAGGGCCAGGTGCAGGCATGGCAGTTCCAGCCGGTCGTGGCGAACGGCACGGCGGTCACGGCACAGACGCCGGTGAGCCTGCGCCTGCTCTCCCGGCCCAGCCCGGATGGCGCAGGCGACAACGTGCGCGTGGCGGGGGCCAGCTTCACCCGGTACGACCCGGAGGACACCAGCCGGGTGACCTCCGTCGAGGCGCGTGCACCGGCCTACCCGAAGAACCTGGCCGCCATGCGCGCCAAGGGTGACGTGCTGCTGCTGCTGAAGGTCGGCCGCGACGGTGCCGTGGAGGATGTGGTCGCCGAACAGGTGAACCTGCGCGTGGTGGGCAAGGAGAGCCAGATGCGCCAGGTGCGCAATGAGTTTGCCCGCGCATCGGTGTCCGCCGCGCGCAGCTGGATCTTCCGGCCGCCGACCACCGGCAGGCTCAAGGATGCCGAGTCGTGGACCGTACGGATCCCGGTCCGTTACGCGATGGGCGAACGCGCTGCTTATGGAACGTGGGAGGCCTACATTGCCGGTCCGCGCGAGCACGCGCCGTGGCGCTCCTCTCAGGCCGGCGCGGACGCGGCACCGGACCTGCTGTCTGCCGGCGGCATCTACATGGCAGACCTGGATGACGGTCCGCGCCTGTTGACGCCGCTGGGCGGCTGACCCGCGCTCCCCCCTCAACCCGCGCCGGGTCCCTCCGGCGCCGGGTACACCACGGTGCGGTTGCGACCCTGTTCCTTGGCCATGTACAGCGCCTTGTCGGCCAGGCGCAGCGCCTGCTGCGGATCAGGATGGTAGGACGGGTAATGGGCTACGCCCAGCGAGACCGTCACCGTGCCCACCTGCTCGAACACTTCTGATTCCACCTGCGCGCGCAGGCGCTCGGCGATGCCGGCGCTGGCCGCCACATCGATGCCGGGCAGCAGGATCAGGAATTCCTCGCCGCCATTACGGCAGAGCAGGTCGGTGTCGCGCGAATCGTCGCGCATCCGCTGCGCGATGCGCAGGATCACCGCATCGCCCACCGCATGGCCGAAGCGGTCGTTGATGGTCTTGAAGCGGTCGATATCCAGCGCGATGATCCCGAACGGCTGGCCGCGCGCCTGCCAGTCCTCCAGCCCTTCCTGCAGGCCGCGCCGGTTCTGCAACCCGGTCAGCGGGTCGGTCATGCTGGCGCGGTTGAGCTTGCCGATCCGGTCCTGCAGCAGGTTGAAGCTGTACAGCAGTGCCTGTTTGAGCTGCGCCGCCTCGTAGTACCACGCCTTGATGCCGGTGACGTGGCGGATGGCGATGCCGGTGTCGCGGTTCTGCACGTTGCGCGCCATCTGCCACAGTGGCAGCGAGATGCGTCGCGCGAACCACCAGGTGACCAGCAGCGAGAGCACGCCCAGCGGAATGGCATTCCAGATCACCGCCTTCATCAACCGCGACAGCGGCGCCAGCGTGGCTTCGGTGGGCCGTTGCGCCACGACCCCCCAGCCCACGCTGGGCACTGGCGCGTAGCCGGCGAGCATCTGCACGCCATGGCTGTTGCGCACCTCCTGCGCGCCCGAGTGCCCTTCGCTGACCGCCTTCACCGCCGGATTCTCGAGCGCGAACTGGCCGATCCGGCCCGGTTCGATGTGGTACAGGATGCGGCCATTGCGGTCGACCACGTACAGGTACGAGCCATCGCGGTAGTAGTGCTTGCCCAGCAGGCTCTGCAGGATGCTGCGTTCGCGCAGGTAGATGGTGCCGCTCACGTAGCCCTGGTACGAGCCCTGCGCATTGAAGATGGGATGCGAGATCGCGACCAGCAACCGGCCCGTGGCCGACTGGTAGGGGTCGCTGATGTAGGGCTCGCGCCGCTTCAGCGCCTCGCGGTTGCCCTGGCTGTTGAGCACCACGCCCTGCAGCGCGAGGCTCAGCGGCGAGGTGGCCAGCACCGTGCCGGCGGGGTCCACGATCAGCACCGAATTGAAGCTGTTGGTCTGCAGTTGCAGGCGCGCCGCCTCGGCCTCCAGTTCGGCGCGGCTGTGCGCGCGCTGGCCCAGGCCGGTGGCGGCGTAGGCCAGCTGCTGCTGGGCCGAGAGCACGAAGTTCTGCGTGCTCTCGGCCAGTTTGCTGGCGTACACGCGGTTGGATTCAAGCGTGGTGTCGATCAGCTGCTCGCGTTGTACGCGGTAGCTGGCGTGCAGCGTGTTGGCCAGGGCCACCAGCGCGCTGAGCAGCGCCAACGCCAGGATCAGCTTGCCCAGGTTCAGGCGGGAAGACAGCAGGGGCATGAACGGACAACCGGCAGGGTGCTGCGCCGACCGGTCCTACCGATGAGGCTGCAACGAGGGAGCGGTCAGAGGCGAACTGCATGGCGCCCGGCCAGTGCGCCGTGCGGCGCGCCTGCCATGGCCCCCCTGCCCCCGGGCGAACGATGGATCACGGCGCGGATTATCACGGATTCGCCGCCGCTGTGGTTAAACACCACCGGCTGCGCGGCGGCGGCTGCATGCGGCGCCGGCTCAGCGCTCCAGCCGCTTGCGCACGACGCTGCGCACATTGGCCGCCATGCCCTCGTCCAGGGGACCCAGCACGCCGCGTACCGCGTCGGGGATGTGCGCATGGGATTCCGCACCGGCGGCGAACACGTAGTGGTCGAACAGGGCCTGCCAGTGCCTGCGCTGCGCAGGCGGCAGTCCGCGCAACGCCAGCAGCGACAGCATCAAGGCGTTCATGGGCGCGTCGGCCCAGGCCGGCACCGGACGCCACCAGTAGTTCACCAGCACGTTGAAATCCTCCAGCCCCTCCATGTGGTGCCACCACAGGGATGGAATGAACACCGCATCGCCCGGGCCCAGCTCCGCCACCTGGGCACTGGCCAAGGCCCGCTCGAAGCGGGGAAAGCGTTCGAGGTCGGGTGCGGCGAAGTCCACCAGGCTTATCGCCTGCCCGGCCGGGGTGAAGTCCAGCGGCCCCACGTACAGATTGCCCACCTGGTCCGGCGGGAACAGCGTCACCCGCCGGCGGCCCGCGGCCACGCAGGCCAGGTTGTCGGGCACGTCGTGATGGGCGGCGATGCGCGAACGGTTGCCGATCCAGATGCTGGCCAGCGGGTCGGCCACGCCCAGCTCCAGCGCATTGTCGCGGCGGAAGCCGGGCAGGAAGCTGTCGAGCGTGGTCGAGGCCACGTAGATGGTGGGCGCGGCGTGCGCGCTGCGGTACTTGAGCAGGGTGTCCAGGACCACCTTCAACGGAATCTGTTCGCGGCGGAAGTTGAAGCCGCTCATGTCCGCGTTGTAGAAGATCCGGCCGTCCGCGTCGGGTGGCGCGGTGGTGGCGGTGACCGGCAGGCCGCCGTGGTCGTACTGCTTGAGGTGGACCACGGCCGCTTCGGCCGAGGTCCGTGCAGCGCCCACCACGGGCCAGTCGCCGACCAGCCCGCGGATCACCTTGGGGGTGGTCCAGCCGGGCAGCAGGTCCGGCAGCCGGCTGCGGTCGAGGTCGCGGACTTCGTCGATCGGGCCGGGTGTCGCAGGCATGGCGGGGTCGCTTGCAGGGCAGGGACGGTCTGGCGAGTGTAGACCCGCCAGACCGTCAACGGACTCAGAACTTGTAGCGTACGCCGAACATGTAGCGCGGGCCGGTCTGGGTGGCGTAGCGCAGCATGTTGGTGTGGCGCGCGTAGGTGCGCATGGTCTCGTCGGTCAGGTTGATCGCCTCCAGGCTCAGCGACAGCTGGTCGCTGACCGCGTAGCTGATGTTGAGGTCGAGCTGGCCGTAGTCATCGGTGTAGTTCGGGTTCGGACCCTGGCCGCCGATGCCGTTGAGGAACTTGTCGCGCCAGTTGTAGGCGGCACGGATCTGCCACTGGTTCTTATCGTAGAACGCCACCACGTTGGCCGAATCGCTGAGCCCGATCATCGGGTACTGGTCGCCCAGGCTCAGGTTGTCGAAGGTCAGCCCCGACTTCACCTTGGTGTAGTTGGCGGCCAGGCCGAAGCCGGACTGCCCGAACAGGTGCTGCACGGCGACTTCCCAGCCATCGAGATGGTCCGAACGCTGGTTGGCCGGCAGGGTGATGTCGAATCCGGCCACCGGGTCGCCGGGCTGGCCGACGATGGTGCCGGTGAGCTGGCCGGCCGAGTTGGTGCCGGTGGCGGTCACGCCGGGCTGGCCGTTGAAGTTGGTGAAGATGTAGTCGCGGATGCACGGCATGTCCGACACGCCGCAGCCGGCCGCCAGCGCGGCGTTCCAGTACGCACCGCCGACCGGCGTGTGCAGGTTGCCGGTGTTCTCGCGCACGATGGTGTCGCTGATGAAGTTCTTGATGTTCTTGCGGAAGAAGCCCACCGACGCGTAGCTCGACTCGCCGTAGTACCACTCCAGCGACAGGTCGAAGTTGTCCGACAGCAGCGGTTCCAGTGCCGGATTGCCACGCGACCCGCTGCCGCCCTGGGTGCGCACGATGTCGGCCAGGGTCTGCCCGCTCTGGATCTGGGTCCAGCCCGGACGGCCCAGGCTGCGGCTGTAGCTGCCGCGCAGGGCCAGCGTGTCGCTGATATCCAGCTTCAGGTCGAGGTTGGGCAGCACGTAGTCGTACTTGCCGCTGTCGCTGATGAAGCCGCTTTCGCTGGCGTAGTTGATGTTGAGCTCGTTGGCCGAGCTCCAGCTGATCCCGTTGGGGACGCGCACCATCGCGGTGGAGTCCACGTCGGTCTGCTCATAGCGCACGCCCAGCGCGACGTTCAGCGGCATCGACCAGTCGAAGGTGGTGCGGTACTGCAGGAAGGCGCTCTTGGACTTTTCGTTGGTGCGGATGTCTTCGGAGTATTCGGTCGGGGCGACATAGCAGGTCGGGCAGGCCGGGTCGGATGCGGTGCCGACCTGTGCGGCGCGGTTGATCAGCCGGTCGAAGTCGAACACCAGGAACTGGCCGGTCAGGCGCGGATCGTTGTGCCCGGAGAAGGCATCGAAGTACCGCGCCATGTCATCGGCGTACCAGATGCTGTCATCGTAGTCCGCCGGGGTACCCAGGCCGCCCCAGGTATTGCGCTGCATGATCGCCGAGGCCGAACGGTTCTTCACGTCGGTGTAGCCGACGCCGAAGTCCAGCGCCGAATAGTTCTCGAAGGTGAACGTGCCGCGGCCCTGGTACTGCTCCACCTCGGACTTGTTGTAGCTGTTCTGGAACACCGAACCGGTGACCAGCGCGTCGGCCGCCTGCACGCCACCGGGCGGCAGCGCGACGTTGATGATCGGCAGGTCACCACTGTAGTCCACCGTGGTCTTGCCACGCACGAACGCGGCCACGCCGAGCACGCCGGCCGAACCGTACGGGCTGTCCGGCTTGGATTCGCCGGTGGAGTGGTGTGCATCGAAGGACAGGGTCAACGCATCGTTGACTTCCCATTCCACATTGAAGCCCAGCGAGTCCATCTCGTTCTTGGTGGCCAGCTGCGCGCCGCCCATCGACAGATCCGAGTTGACCATGTCTTCGCTGTAGATGATCGGCGCGGCGACCGGGCCATTGGTCCAGATGCTGTCGCCCGGGCCATAGTTGAACCACACCGACAGTTCGCTGCGCTGCTGCTGCACCTTGTTTTCCACATAGGTGTAGTCCAGCGTGGTGGTCACGTTGTCGACCGGCTTCCACTGCAGGGTGGCCTGGCCGTTGGTGCGCTGGCGCTGCACGCCGTTGACGTTGTAGGCGGTGTTCTGCGGGCGACCGTACACATCGTTCGGCCCCGGCCGGTTCTGGATGCGGTCGGCATACCCCTGGCCCGGCTGCGGCAGCACGCGCCAGTCGGTGGTGTTGTCGCCCTCGAACGTGGCCCAGCCTTCGGCCACGGTGGCCTGGTTGAAGCCGGAGTCGCGTTCCTGGTAGCTGCCGCTCAGCATCAGGCCGACGCGGCCGTCGGCGAAGGTGTCGCTGAAGATGCCCGAGAGCTCACCGGTGAAGTCGGAGCCCTTCAGGGTGCGCGGCAGGTTGTCGTTGGAGGTGTCGTTGACCGCCTTGACGCCCACGCTGACCACCGGCGCGGATTCCAGCGGGCGCAGGGTCTTGACGTTGATGGTGGCACCGATGCCACCGGTCGGGTTGTCGGCACGGGTGGTCTTGAACACTTCCACTGCCGAGATCGACTCGGATGCGATGTTGGCGAAGTCGAACGAGCGCGAGCTGGAAAGCCCGCCGCCGCCGTTGCCGAGGTTGGACGCCGGCATCTGGCGGCCGTTGAGCAGCACCAGGTTGAAGTCCGGGCCGATGCCGCGCACGGTCACCTTGGAGCCTTCGCCGCTGGAGGTGCGGTCGATGGACACGCCGCTGATGCGCTGCAGCGATTCGGCCAGGTTGGTGTCCGGGAACTTGCCGATGTCCTCGGCCACGATGCCGTCGACCACGCCCTGGCTGTCGCGCTTGAGGTTCATGGACGAGGTGAGGCTGCCGCGGATGCCGGTGACCTGCACCGTGTCCAGGGTGGACGGGTCGAGGCCCTGCGACGACGAGGCAGCGCCGTCGCGGGTCGTATCCTGGGCCCACGCTGGCCCGGCCAGTACGGCGAGCAGCGCGGAAGTGAGCATTGCCTTGCGGGGTACGGCCTTGTACGTCTTCATGAACACTCCCTCCCCAGGGAAATCGGTAATGGCGGTCCTACGGCGTCTGGCACGAAGCAACAACGATGTGGGGCGGATTGGGCCCACGCCTGACAGCGTTGTCAACAAACTGCCATGCAGCGCGTCGTCGGCCTCGCTCACCGTCGTCCCCAAGCCGTGCCAAATGCGACTGCGCGCATTGCCGGAAAGCGCTGCAATGCAGGCCTTCGCGGCGGTTTTCGATGGGACGTGTTGATCCCGATTCAGTCTGGTCAGCCCGTTGTGCAGTGCAGAACGAAACTGCGCGAAACGGGATGGAGCGCGTGTCGGGAAGGCTGTCGCGCGATCTGACCGATTGTCTGACAGCGCTGGACAAAGAAGCCGCCAGCGGGTTCCATGTCTGGCCGCCGCGTGGCTGGCAATCCCTTCCAGGAGGACACGCAATGGACACTTCCACCGCAGTTCGCGGGCAACACGTACACAGCACGCGCACGGCCCTGGCCGTGGTGACGGCGATCTTCTTCATGTGGGGCTTCATTACCTGCCTCAACGACATCCTGATCCCGCACCTGAAGGCGGCGTTCTCGCTGACCTGGGTGCAGGCGATGCTGATCCAGTTCACTTTCTTCGGCGCGTACTTCCTGATGTCGCTGCCGGCCGGGCGCCTGGTCGCGGCCGTGGGTTACAAGCGCGGCATCGTCGCCGGCCTGGCCATCGCCGGCGTCGGTGCGCTGCTGTTCTGGCCAGCCGCGGCGCTGCACGTGTACGGCCTGTTCCTGGGCGCGTTGTTCGTGCTGGCCACCGGCATCACGGTGCTGCAGGTGGCGGCCAATCCCTACGTGGCACTGCTGGGCCCGGAGCAGACCAGCTCCAGCCGGCTGACCCTGGCGCAGTCGATGAACGCGCTGGGCACCACCATCGCGCCGCTGTTCGGCGGGCTGCTGATCCTGGCGGCGGAACCGCGCAGTGCGGAGCAGCTGGCGCTGCTGCCACAGGCGGAAGCGCTGGCCTACCGCGCCGCCGAAGCCCAATCGGTGCAGGTGCCATACCTTGGCCTGGCCATCGCGCTGTTCGTGCTGGCCGCGGCGATCTGGATGTTCCGCCTGCCCAGCATTGCCGGGGTGGAAGACAGCACCCGGCACGGCACCCTGGGCCAGGCGCTGCGCCATCGGCACCTGGCGTTTGGCGTGCTGGCGATCTTCTTCTACGTGGGCGCCGAAGTGTCCATCGGCAGCGTGCTGGTCAACTTCCTGTCCATGCCCGGCATCGGCGAAGGGCTCAGCGAACAGCAGGCCACGCATTACGTGTCGCTGTACTGGGGCGGCGCGCTGGTCGGGCGCCTGGTCGGCACGGTGCTGCTGGCGCGCTTCGACCCGCGGCGCCTGCTCGGGCTGTTCGCGCTGATCGTGATGGGGCTGCTGGCGGTGACCATGCTGGGCAGCGGCAACCTGGCCAAGTGGAGCGTGGTCAGCGTGGGCCTGTTCAACTCGATCATGTTCCCCACCATCTTCGCGCTTGCCATCGGCGGCCTCGGCCCGCTCACCGGACAGGGTTCGAGCCTGCTGGTGATGGCCATCGTAGGCGGCGCGGTGGTACCCCTCGCGGTCGGTTGGCTGGCAGACCAGCATGGCCTGCAGGCGTCGTTCCTGCTGCCGCTGCTGTGCTACCTGTTCATCGTGTTCTACGCCTGGCGCGGTTCGCGCCGGGCCACCTGAGCGATCAGCGGCGGCGCGGTGCGTGGGTGGATTCACGCACCAGCACGGCATGGTCCACGGTGACCATGCGGCCGGCGCCGGGCGTACGGATGCGCTCGATCAACTGTTCGGTCGCCAGCCGTCCCATGGTGTCGGTCGGCTGCCGCACGGTGGTCAAAGCAGGGTAGATGTGGCCGGCGATCGGTGTATCGTCGAAGCCGCACACCGACAGGTCGCGCGGCACGCGCAACCCGCGTTGCCCGGCCACGCGGAACACCGCTGCGGCCATGTCATCGTTGGCCGCGAAGATGGCGGTGGGCGGCTCCGGCAGGTCGAGCAGTGCGTTGGCCGCGTCGATCCCCGATTCGAACGAGAACTGTCCGTTCACCACCAGCGCGGGGTCGTACTCGATGCCGGCATCGCGCAGTGCCTGCCGGTAACCGGCAAGGCGCCACTGGCAGGCGCCGTGCGCGCGCGGGCCCTTGATGTGCGCGATGCGGCGATGGCCCTGCCTGACCAGGTGGCCGATCAGTTCCACCACGGCCGTGGTCTCGTCCATGCGCACGCCGATGATGCCATCGGCATGGCGCGGCGCGATGCTGGCGAACGGGATGTCGTTCTCTTCCAGGTAGGCCAGCACCACTGCATCGTCGGTAAGCGGCGGAATCAGCACCACGCCGTCGGGCCGCGAATTCTCGAACAGGGCCGACAGGTCGGGCAGGGTGCGACGACCGATCCCGACCGGTCCGAGGATCAGGTTGTAGTGGTGCGCATGACAGGCCTCCAGCATGCCGTTCTGGATTTCCATAAGGTAGTTGCGCGACGGATTGTTGTACACCAGCGCCAACGCATACGAACGCTGTCCGGCAAGGCTGCGCGCCGACAGGTTGGGCTTGTAGCCCAGCCGCGTGACCGCCGCGAGCACGCGGTCGCGGGTTTCCTGGCGCACGTTCGGCTCATGGTTGAGCACGCGCGACACGGTCTTGATCGAAACGCCCGCAACCGCAGCGACATCCTCGATACGACTACGCATGGTGCGATGGTTCCTCTGGAAGACCCGGTCGGCCGCTGCCGATGGTAATGCGCCTGTGTCGTTTCGGGGTTACCCAAGCAGGCGGATGGTGCCACGACGCGAGGCGCTCGTGCACGAGCTGGCAAAAGTCATGCGGCGTTGCAACAGCAGCCGCACCAGCACGGCGGGCCGTACCGGCGCCAGCCCAGCAACCACGGTGAGGCAGGACAATGCGCTGCGCCAGCGGTTGACAGCGCCCCGTCCGGCTTATATGACAGCGCTGTCAGCGGATGCGCCGGACCGGCCCGCATCGGCTTCCCTGTCCCTGGTTTTCCCTGGAGGTAGTTGTCCGTGAGCCGCGCCCGCAAGACTCTTCTCGCCGCCTGTGTCATGACCGCCCTGGCCGCCCAGGCACACGCTGCCCCCGCCACGGAACGGCTGCAGGACTGGCCGCGGGTGACCAGCGCCATCGCCAGCGACCCGGCCATCGAGAGCCGCGTGCGCAGCATCCTGGGGCAGATGACCCTGGCGCAGAAGGTCGGGCAGATGACCCAGCCCGAGATCAAGCAGATCACCCCCGAGCAGGTGCGCACGTACTACATCGGTTCGGTGCTCAACGGCGGCGGCTCGTGGCCGGGCATGGACAAGCACGCCCGGGTGGCGGACTGGGTCAAGCTCGCCGACGCCTACCACGCCGCGTCGCTGGCCACCGATGCGCGTACCCCGGTGCCGGTGATCTGGGGCACCGACGCGGTGCATGGCCACAGCAACGTGTACGGCGCCACCCTGTTTCCGCACAACATCGGGCTGGGGGCCACCCGCAACGCGGCCCTGATCGAGCGGATCGGTGCGGCCACCGGTACCGCGACCCGCGCGACCGGCATCGGCTGGGTGTTCGCACCCACCCTGGCGGTGGCGCATGATCCGCGCTGGGGCCGCACCTATGAAAGCTTCTCCTCCGACCCGTCCATCGTCCGCGAGTACGCCACCGCCTACGTCAGGGGCGCGCAGGGGCGCTTCACCGGCGACGGCAACGTGGTGGCCACGGCCAAGCACTACATCGGCGACGGCGCCACCGACAACGGCCGCGACCAGGGCGAGGCCACGGTGGACAAGGCCGCCATGATCAACGTGCATGGCCAGGGCTACTTCGGTGCGCTGGGCGAAGGCGTGCAGACGGTGATGGCCTCGTTCAACAGCTGGAACGATCGCGCCGCTGGCGTCGACTACGGCAAGATGCACGGCAGCCAGGCCCTGCTGACCGGCGCGCTGAAGGAGAAGATGGGCTTCGACGGTTTCGTGGTGTCGGACTGGAACGGCATCGCGCAGGTGCCCGGCTGCCGCAACGACAGCTGCGCGCAGGCGATCAACGCCGGCATCGACATGGTGATGGTGCCCGACGACTGGAAAGCCTTCATTGCCAACACCATCGCCCAGGTCGAGAGCGGCGAGATCCCGATGGCGCGCATCGACGATGCGGTCGCCCGCATCCTGCGGGTCAAGCTGCGCGCCGGCCTGTTCGAGCACAAGCCCTCCGACAGCCGCTTCGCCGGCGACGACAGCGCCGTGCAGCATCGCGAACTGGCGCGCGAGGCGGTGCGCGAATCGCTGGTGCTGCTGAAGAACCAGGACCGCGTGCTGCCGCTCAAGCGCAACGCCCGCGTGCTGGTGGTGGGCAGCAGCGCCGACAACCTGTCCAACCAGGCCGGTGGCTGGTCGCTGACCTGGCAGGGCACCGAAAACACCAATGCCGATTTCCCGCATGCCGATTCGGTCCTGGGCGCGCTCCGCGCCGAGCTGGGTGCGGGCCAGGTCACGTTCAACGCGGACGCCAGCAACCTCGATGCGTCGGCGTTCGACGTGGTCGTGGCGGTGGTCGGCGAAACCCCGTACGCCGAAACCAACGGCGACATCCTCGCCTCCGACACCGTCGGCCACACCCGCGCGCAGCCGCAGGACCTGGCCGTGCTCAAGGCCGCTGCCGCCACCGGCAAGCCGCTGGTGACCGTGTACTTCTCCGGGCGCCCGATGTACACCAACGACCTGCTGAACCTGTCGCAGGCGTTCGTGGCAGCGTGGCTGCCGGGCACTGAAGGCAAGGGCATCACCGACGTCCTGGTGGCCGGCACGGATGGCAGGCCGGCGCATGACTTCCGCGGCCGCCTGAGCTTCCCGTGGCCGGGCGTGCCGTGCCCGGCGCCGATCGACCGCCCGGACCCGAAGCGGCCGGACCTGTTCAAATTCGGCTATGGCTTGAGCTATGCCAGGCCGGCGCAGGTCGCACGCCTGCCCGAAGCCAACCCGGACCACTGCGGTGAAGTGACCACGCTGCCGATCTTCAACCGCGTGGACACGGTGCCGTTCTCGCTGCACATCGCCGCCAACGGCGCCACCCAGCCGCTCGGCAATGACCTCAACGCCAGCCTGCGCTGGCCGAAGGAGAAGCCGGTGGCCGAGGTGCGCACCGTGCAGATCAACACCCAGCAGGACGCGCGCGAAGTGACCTGGCTCGCCCCGGCGCAACTGATCGCACGCAGCACCTCGCGGCGCAACCTGGGCGCGCTGGCCCGCAGCAATGGCGCGCTGCAGTTCGACGTGATGGTGCAGCGCCAACCCGCCGCGGCAGTGAAGGTGACCATGCAGTGCGGGACTGGCTGCGAAGGCGGGGTCGACATCGCGCCGGCGCTGGCGTCGCTTGCGCCGGGCCAGAAGCGCACCGTGACCATCCCGTTGGCCTGCTTCGCCAGCAGGGGCGTGGACCTGGGCGCGGTGGAAGCCCCGTTCGTGGTCAGCGCGGACACGCCGTTCTCGGCTGCGTTCACCCAGGTGCGGGTGGCGACGAACGCGGACAAGGCCGAGGGTGTGGTGGCGTGCCAGTGAAGCGCCAGGTGACGCGTGGGCCGGCCAACGGCCGGCGCTACCACGCCAGGATGCGTCGGGTTTGCCGCGAAAATGGGAGTTGTTGCAGGGGATTCCTGCCGGGTGACGGGTAGCGTGTGAGCTCCACGGGCGCGGGGGAATCGATGTGACGCTGATGCATGTCCTGGGAGGGCTGTCGCTGTTGATCCTGGTCGCGGTGGCGACCATGGTGCGGGCGGGGATCGGGTTCGAGCACGGGGATCGGGCGGCAGTGCAGGAGGAGGCCGCCGAGGTCGATGCAGGGGAGGTGGAGGAGCCGCCGCTGGAGCCGGTGGTCTCGCTGGGGCCGGTGGGGCCGCTGCATTTCGGACCGTTGCTGGATCGCATGCGGCCGTGAGGCGTGCCGATCAACGGTCGGCACCTGCCGGAAGGTGCGGCAGCCACTACGAAAAAGGCCCCGCAATGCGGGGCCTTCCGGTTTTCGATTCCGCGCCGGTCAGCGCTTCATCGAACCGAAGAACTCGTCGTTGGACTTGGTGTTCTTCATCTTGTCGAGCAGGAACTCCATCGCAGCGATTTCGTCCATCGGGTGCAGCAGCTTGCGCAGGATCCAGATCTTCTGCAGCAGCTCCGGTTCGATCAGCAGGTCTTCGCGGCGGGTGCCGGAACGGTTGATGTCGATGGCCGGGTACACGCGCTTTTCGGCGATGCGACGGTTCAGGTGCACTTCGCTGTTGCCGGTGCCCTTGAACTCTTCGTAGATCACCTCGTCCATCTTGCTGCCGGTGTCGACCAGCGCGGTGGCGATGATGGTCAGGCTGCCGCCTTCTTCCACGTTGCGCGCGGCACCGAAGAAGCGCTTCGGGCGGTGCAGGGCGTTGGCGTCGACACCGCCGGTGAGCACCTTGCCGGAGCTGGGCACCACGTTGTTGTAGGCACGCGCCAGGCGGGTGATCGAGTCGAGCAGGATCACCACGTCCTTCTTGTGCTCGACCAGGCGCTTGGCGCGCTCGATCACCATTTCGGCAACCTGCACGTGGCGCGCGGCCGGTTCGTCGAAGGTGGAGCTGATCACTTCGCCGCGCACGGTGCGCTGCATTTCAGTCACTTCTTCCGGACGCTCGTCGATGAGCAGCACGATCATGTGCACGTCCGGATGATTGGTGGTGATCGCCGTGGCCACCTGCTGCATCAGCATGGTCTTGCCGGCCTTGGGCGGGGAGACGATCAGCGCACGCTGACCCTTACCCTGCGGTGCCATCAGATCCATGATGCGGCCGGTGATGTCTTCGGACGAACCGTTGCCGCGTTCCAGGGTGAAGCGCTTGCGCGGGAACAACGGGGTGAGGTTCTCGAACAGCACCTTGTTCTTCGACGCTTCCAGCGGCTCACCGTTGATGGTGTCCACGATCGACAGCGCGAAGTAGCGCTCGCCGTCCTTCGGGAAGCGGATGCGGCCGGACAGGTGGTCGCCGGTACGCAGGTTGAAGCGGCGGATCTGGCTGGGCGAAATGTAGGTATCGTCCGGGCCGGCCAGGTAGCTGGCTTCGGCCGCGCGCAGGAAGCCGAAACCGTCCGGCAGGATTTCCAGCACGCCGTCGGCGGCGACGCCGTCGCCATGGCGGGTGAGCACCTTCAACAGGGCAAAGATGACGTCCTGCTTGCGGGCACGGGCCACGCCTTCGGAGATCTGCAGCTGCTCGGCGATTTCCAGCAGCTTCTGTGCCGGCATGCGCTTGAGGTCGCTCAGCGAATAGACCGGGAAGCCCTCGGGTACGTTGGCCTGCTGGCTGCGCACGAACGGCTGCTGCTCGCCGTTGTCCTGCGGCATGCCGTCGTCGCGGTAGCCGCCACCGCCGCCGCCACCGCGGTTGCGGTCGCGGTCACGGCGATTGCGGAAGCGGTCGCGGCGGTTGCCCTGGCCTTGGCCCTGGTTCTGGCCGCCCTGGTTCTGGCCCTGCTGGTACGGGTTCTGGCCGCCCTGCGGGTTGTTGTTGTTGTTGCGCTGGCCGCCGTCGCCGGCGTCCTGGCCACCGCCCTGCGGGGCCGGGGCATCGCCACCGGATGCGGCCGGGGCCTGGGGTGCCTGCGGAGCCGCCGGGGCTGCGGGTGCAGCCGCTGCTGCCGGCGCCGGCGCGGAAGGCGCGGCAGCCAGGGGCAGGGCATTCTGGGAGGGGGGGGACCCGGCGTCGGCGCTGCTGGCAGCGGCCTTGGCGACGCGCGGCTTGCGCACGCGCTTCTCGGCGGGCGCGTCGGCGCTCCCGGGTTCGGAAGTAGTGATATCGGACAAGTGCTGGATTCCTCGCTGAAAGGTGCGAGCGCCCTGCAGGGGCGGCGAACGTTGGGAAGGGATTCTGGAAACGAACGTCATCCAGAAGATGCGGCGCGCGAATGCGGCCGGATGTGCCGACACTAACACCGGCTCGCGGCGGCGCGCAAGCCGGGTGGGGCAGGGTCATTCATGCGGGCGTGGGGCCCGCGGGGCAGCCGGGGACCGGCTGCCGGGGTACAGGTCAGGCCAGGGCCTTGTCGAGCAGACCCGCCAGCTGGGCCTTGCCGACCGCACCGATCTGCTGGGCCTTGACCTCGCCGTCCTTGAAGACAAGCAGCATCGGGATCGAACGCACGTGGTACTTCGCCGCCAGTTCGCGCTGTTCGTCGACGTTGACCTTGGCGATCTTGGCGCGCCCGTCATAGGCGTCGGCCAGCTCATCCAGTGCCGGGGCAATCATCTTGCAGGGGCCGCACCACTCCGCCCAGAAATCGACCAGGACCGGTTCCTTGGAGTTCAGTACGGTGCTTTCGAAGTCAGCGCTGCTGACATGTACAACCTTGTCGCTCATCTTGGTCTCTCGTGTTGGAGTGCACCCGGCGGGGCCGGAGGGATGGATGCCTGGACGCTCACGGCCGGCAGTGTACCCCTATCGTCGCGGGGTGGCAGGCGCAGGGTGGAAAGAATCGTCCTGTGACCGTCATCGCGCTTTGCCGGGGCTGGCGGGAACGATATGTGGTGGGGGGCGGAAGGGTTCCAGCGCGGCACGACCCGGTGTTCAACTGGGGGTTGGGGCGGTGAAGGGTGGGGATTCGACCCTTCACGAGGCAGCCACGCAGGGCGTGGCTCTACGTCTCACGAAGGGTTGCGACGGGTGGGGCGCGGCTTTGCGCTAAACTGGGGCATTGTGCGGCGCCCCGGGACCGGTTCGGTCCGGCCTCCGCCCTTCCCGGCGCAGGGCCCGCAGTGGCGACGGTGCCCCCCAAGATTGCAAGCCAGCCACCCGCGCTTCCGTCGGCTGGCCTTACCAAGACGGACTCATGAGCGACAAACCGCTGACCGATTTGACTTTCTCCTCCTTCGAGCTGCATCCGGCCCTGCAGGCGGGCCTTGAAGGCGCTGGTTTCACCCGCTGCACCCCGATCCAGGCGTTGACCCTGCCGGTGGCACTGCCCGGCGGCGACGTGGCCGGCCAGGCCCAGACCGGTACCGGCAAGACGCTGGCGTTCCTGGTCGCGGTGGTGAACCGCCTGCTGACCCGCCCGGCGCTGGCCGACCGCAAGCCGGAAGACCCGCGCGCGCTGATCCTCGCGCCAACCCGCGAACTGGCCATCCAGATCCACAAGGATGCGGTGAAGTTCGGCTCGGACCTGGGCCTGCGCTTCGCGCTGGTGTACGGCGGCGTGGATTACGACAAGCAGCGCGAACTGCTGCAGCAGGGCGTGGACGTGATCATCGCGACCCCCGGCCGCCTGATCGATTACGTCAAGCAGCACAAGGTCGTCTCGCTGCACGCCTGCGAGATCTGCGTGCTCGACGAAGCCGACCGCATGTTCGACCTGGGCTTCATCAAGGACATCCGCTTCCTGCTGCGCCGCATGCCCGAGCGCACCACTCGGCAGACCCTGCTGTTCAGCGCCACGCTCAGCCACCGCGTGCTGGAGCTGGCCTATGAACACATGAACGAGCCGCAGAAGCTGGTGGTGGAAAGCGAGTCGATCACCGCCGCGCGCGTGCGCCAGCGCATCTACTTCCCGGCCGACGAAGAGAAGATCCCGCTGCTGCTGGGCCTGCTGTCGCGCAGCGAAGGCGCGCGCACCATGGTCTTCGTCAATACCAAGGTGTTCGTCGAGCGCGTCGCGCGTTCGCTGGAAAAGGCCGGCTACCGCGTCGGCGTGCTGTCGGGCGACGTGCCGCAGAAGAAGCGCGAGAGCCTGCTCAACCGCTTCCAGAAGGGCCAGCTGGAAATCCTGGTGGCCACCGACGTGGCCGCGCGCGGCCTGCACATCGACGGCATCAAGTACGTCTACAACTACGACCTGCCGTTCGATGCCGAAGACTACGTGCACCGCATCGGCCGTACCGCCCGCCTGGGCGAGGAAGGCGATGCGATCAGCTTCGCCTGCGAGCGCTATGCGATGGGCCTGCCGGACATCGAGGCCTATATCGAACAGAAGATCCCGGTTGAAGCGGTCACCAGCGAGATCCTGACCGCGCTGCCGCGCCCGGAGCGCGCTCCGGCGGCGCCCGGCGAAGAAGGCGACGAGAACGAAAGCGTCGGCCAGATCTTCCGCGAGGCCCGCGAAGCGCGTGCCGCCGAAGAAGAGCGCCGCGGTGGTGGTCGTTCTTCCAGCGGCAGCCGCTCCGGTGGCGGTGCTGGCCGTGGCGAGCGCAGCGGCGAACGCCGTCCGCGTGGCCCGCGCAAGCCGCGCGTGGAAGGCGAGCAGGCGGCCGTGGCAGTGGACGGTGCCGCGCCGGCAGTGGCCGCCCAGGCCGCTCCTGCGCCGCGCCCGCCGCGTGCCGAGGGTGCACCGGAAGGCGCACCGGAAGGCGAGCGCGCACCGCGCAAGCGTCGTCGTCGTCGCAACGGCCGTCCGGTCGAAGGCGCCACGATCGAAGGCGGCGCCAGCCAGCCGGTGACGCCGGTGCAGGTCACCGCCAAGTCGATGCGCAACACCGCGACGGCCGCTGACCCGGGTGCAGGCTTCCTGACCCGCATCGGCCGCAAGATCCGCCGGATGCTTTCAGGGGCGTAACGACCAACGGTCGTTACCTACCGCGTAGCGCCCCACCATTGGCGGGGCGGCATTCCAAAACCGATCAACGGTAGCGCCCGACCGTTGGTCGGGCGACACGCCATCCCCACGCCGCCATCCTCCTCCTGCATAATCGGAGGAATGAGCGTCCTGCGTTTTGACAATGTCAGCAAACAGTATGCGGGCGGCCACCAGGCACTGGTGGACGTCAGCTTCGATGTCGCGCCCGGTGAAATGCTGTTCGTCACCGGGCACTCCGGTGCCGGCAAGAGCACCCTGCTCAAGTTGATCCACCTCGACGAGCGGCCCAGCCGTGGCGCGGTGGTGTTCGACGAGCGCAACCTGCTGAAGGTGCGGGGTGGCGATATTCCGCACCACCGCCGCGCGGTCGGTGCCGTCTACCAGGACCACCGCCTGTTGATGGACCGCAGCATCGCCGAGAACGTGGCCCTGCCGCTGATCCTGCGCGGTACCCGGCGTGGCGACATCGGCAAGCGCGTGCGCTCGGTGCTCGAGCGCATGGGCCTGGGCCACCGCGAGAAGGCGCTGCCGTCGCAGCTGTCGGCCGGTGAGCAGCAGCGCGTCGGCATCGCCCGCGCGATCGTCGGCGAGCCCAAGCTGCTGGTGGCGGACGAACCGACCGGCAACCTCGATCCCACCCTGGCCGCGGAAATCATGGCGCTGTTCGCCGAGCTGCCCGCGCGCGGCACCAGCGTGCTGGTGGTCAGCCATGACCTGGCGCTGCTGCGTGCGATGCGCAAGCGCGTGCTGATCCTCGATCACGGCAGGCTGATCGACGACATCTCGCCGCAGGATCTGGCCGAATGACGACGCCCACCAACAAGGAAGCTGCCGCGCCGTCGCGGCTGGGCGTGTGGTTGCACCACCACGGCCACAGCGTGGTGTTCAGCCTGGGCCGCGCCTGGCGCAAGCCGTGGGCCACCCTGCTGACCGTGATGGTGATGGCGCTGGCGCTGGCGCTGCCGCTGGGCCTGTCGATCGCGCTGGACAACCTCAAGCATTTCGCCGGCAGCGTGCAGCAGTCGCGCGACATCAACCTGTTCCTGAAGACCGACGTCGACGCCGCAGCGGCAAGGCAGGTGGCCGACACGCTGCGTGGCCGCGCCGACGTAGCGAGCGTGACCCTGCGTTCGCCCGATGAGGGCCTGGCCGAACTGCGCGACAGCGCCGGGCTGAGCGAAGCGATCGATGCGCTGCACGACAACCCGCTGCCATCGCTGCTGATCATCACCCCGGCCAACGGCGCCGACGACGGGCGCCTGGCGCAATCGCTGGAAGGCCTGCCACAGGCCGACCTGGTGCAGCACGACGCGCTGTGGCGCAAGCGCCTGGATGCCTGGCTGGGCTTCGGCACGCGCCTGGTGCAGGTGCTGTCGGTGCTGCTGGGCCTTGGCGCGGCGCTGGTGGTAGGCAACACGGTGCGGCTGGACATCCAGGCGCGCCGCGACGAGATCGGCGTGCTGCAGCTGCTGGGGGCCAGCGACGGCTTCATCCGGCGGCCGTTCCTGTACCTGGGCGCGTGGTACGGCCTGGGCGCCGGCGCGCTCGCGCTTGCGCTGGTCGGCATTGCCGGCCTCGCGCTGCGCCCGCCGCTGGCGGCGCTGTCGCAAAGTTATGCCAGCCCGTTCGTCCTGCATGGGCTGGACCTGCTGCATTCCTCGCTCGTGCTGGTCGGCACCGTGGTGCTGGGCTGGCTGGGCGCGTGGCTGGTGACGGGGCATTTCCTGCGCCAGACCCGTCCGACCGAAACCTGAGGTTCCTCCTGCATGCGTCCGCAAGTATTGAAGCACCTGGTCGACGACGCGCCGCGCGTCATGGTGGTCGACGGTTCCAGGCTGGTCCGCAAGCTCATCGCCGACGTGCTGCAGCGCGAGCTGCCGGCCGTGGAGGTGGTGGGCTGCGCCAGCATCGAGGACGCACGCATGGCACTGGAGGCCGGACCGGTCAACCTGGTCACCACCTCGCTGACGCTCAGCGATGGCGACGGCCTGGCGCTGGCGCGGCTGGTGCGCGAAACCGCCGGGCAGGCCTACGTGCCGGTGATCGTGGTTTCCGGCGATGCGCAGCAGCACCTGGAGCAGCGTCGCTTCACCGAGTACGTCACCGACTATTTCGACAAGGCGCTGGGGCATGAGGCGCTGGCGACCTTCATCCGCGGTTACGTGCAGCCGGAAAGCATTCCCGGCGCGACCATCCTGTACGTGGAAGACAGCCGCGTGGTGGCCGAAGCGACCAAGCGCATGCTCGAGCGGCAGAGCCTGAACGTGCTGCACGTGATGACCGCGGAAGAAGCCTTCGCGCTGCTCACCGCCGAATCGCTGGGTCGCAGCAGCCACCGCATCGACCTGGTGCTGACCGACGTGACGCTCAAGGGCGAACTCAGCGGCCTGGACGTGGTCGAGCGGGTACGCGTGGACTTCGGCTACGGCAAGCGTCGCCTGCCGGTGCTGGTGATGACCGGTGACGGCAACCCGCTGAACCAGTCCAGCCTGCTGCAGGCCGGCGCCAACGACCTGGTGCAGAAGCCGATCGAAGAGCGGCTGCTGGTCACCAAGGTGCTGTTCCAGCTGCGCCTGTCACGCCTCAACGACCGACCCGCGGTGCGATGAACGACGACGCGCACGCGGGCATCCAGCTGGAACCCGGCTGGAAGGCCCGCATCGGCGATTACCTGCTGCGTCCGGAGATGCGGGCGCTGTCGGCCTACCTGCGCGAACGCAAGGCGGCAGGGGCACATGTGTTCCCGCCCGGGCCGCAGATCTTCGCCGCCTTCGACGCCACCCCGTTCGAGCAGGTCAAGGTGGTCATCCTCGGACAGGACCCGTACCACGGCGCCGGCCAGGCCCATGGCCTGAGCTTTTCAGTGCTGCCGGGGGTACCGGTGCCGCCGTCGCTGCTCAACATCTACAAGGAACTGGAAGCCGACCTGGGGCTGCCACGCCCCGACCATGGCTGCCTGCTGCCGTGGGCGCAGCGGGGCGTGCTGCTGCTCAATGCGGTGCTGAGCGTGGAAGAAGGGCAGGCCGGTTCGCACCAGAAGCGCGGCTGGGAAGGATTCACCGACCACGTGGTGGACACCCTCAACCGCGAGCATGAAGGCCTGGTGTTCCTGCTCTGGGGCAGTTACGCGCAACAGAAGGGCAAGGTGATCGACACCCGGCGCCATCGCGTGCTGAAGGCGCCGCATCCCTCGCCGTTGTCCGCGCACCGCGGATTCCTCGGCTGCGGACACTTTTCCGCAACCAACGACTACCTGCAGCGGCGCGGCCAGGGCGGCATCGACTGGTCGTTGCCGCCGCGCGCGGCCCTGCACATCCCGGGGTAACGACCGACGGGTGCCTTACCCGCCGAGCATCAGGATGATGTCGTGGGCCACCTTGCGCTTGCGCGGCGGCAGGCGCCGTACCAGCGACAGGATGTTGCCCTCCAGGTCGTTCTGCACGTAATCGGCGTTGGGCTGCACGGTGCCGTGCAGCGCGTCACCATCCGGCTTGGCACACCCCCTCCCGGTCGCCAGCCATTCGAATCGCACGCGGGTGACCACGGCGATTTGTGCCAGATGCGACACGCTTGGGGTAGTGCCCTCCTTACGCTCCCATTGCGCGACCGCACTGCGTTTCACTCCGGTTTCCAGGGCCAATTGCGTCTGAGAAAGCCCCGCCGTTGTCCTTGCTGCTCGAATTCGATCCGACATCGACAGCATTGGAATCTCCCTTGCCTGTCCATTTTCCCGATGGGTAGTTATCGATACTGCCCGGGCAGTGATTCTTTTCCACGGATGTACAGAATCACTACACGTGCCTGCCGCCCAAGGGTTTCCCATCTGCTCCCCCGTGAACGTCAGTGCTGCTAACTGGCGTCTTCACCTCTTCCCGTTTGCGTCTATCCGATTGCCGACGTAATTAAAGCATTAACCGGCCAACGATGGCTGGCAATTCAAAAAACGTCGAAAAAGCAGGCCCCGCATGCTGCTCATGGTTGGTTAGCCGGCCGTGCTGGAGCAATGCGGCTCGGCGAAGGGGGACGGAAGATGGATAAAGTCTGGGGTGTGAATGCCGCGTCAGGGCGATTCAGCTTGGTGAGAATATTAACCCTGATTGTGATGGGGCTCTCATTATTTGGCGCAGTTTCCAATGTGAAGGCGCAGGACGCCTGCACCGCGAATGGCGCGTGCGTTTCCGCAGGGCCGCGGCTGGTGCAGGTGACCAGCGCCGAGAGTCCGGTGCTGAATCTGCTGTTTTCCACGCTGCTTCCGGGCACCAATATCAATCTGACGGCATTGGACTGGAACAGCCTTGCCGGCGCCGATGTGAATCTGAATGCGCTGCTGACCCGACTTAATGGCGGCGTTGTCGTAAGTGACCCGAGCCAGGTGCTGAATGCGAACATCACCCTCGGTCAACTGCAGGCCGCGCTGATTTCGGTGCTGCAGGCGGACGGACAGACCGCTGCGGCCAACGCGCTGAACCTGCTGACCCCCGCGATCAGCGGCCTGACCGGCACCATCCGCCTTGCCGACCTGCTCCAGGTGAGCCTGCCGCCCGGTTCGCTCGCCAACGTCAACCTGGACGTGCTCGACCTGATCACCGGCGGCGTGCAGCTGTACAACTTCCGCAACGTGGTCACCACGCCCACCCCGATCACCCTGACCACCGCGCAGCTCGCGCCGCTGGGTCTCGGCGGCCTGGCCAACGTCCGCGTCTGGGCGCAGGTGGTCGAACCGCCCACCTACAACTGCGGCCCGGTCGGTACCGGCTTCCACAGTGCCGCGATCCGACTGAAGTTCGACTTCGATATCGCCCAGGGCCTGACCATCGCGCCGCTGGTGAATGCACTCAATGGGCTGAACATTGCCGGGCTGGTGTCGCTGTCCGGCACCACCATCACCGCTTCGCTGCTGCACCTGTCGGTCTATGCCGACATCGCCCGCGCCGAAGGCACCATCAATGCCGTCAACCTGGCGAGCAGTGCGGTGACCCTGCAGGCCCGTCCGGGCCTGGTCAACCTGTACATCGGCACCATCAGCGATGCCGTGTTCTTCAACCGCACCGCAGTGCTGACCCCCGCCAGCGTCACCCCGATCAATGCGACCACGCTCAACGTGACCGTCGCGGTAAGCCTGCTTTCCGCATTGAAGGTGGCCGACGTCGACGTGCCGCTGACGGTGTCGCTGCGGGCGGTTGCAACGGGGACGCCGTCGACGCAGTCGGTGGTGTTCACCGGACCCTACCCACAGACGCGCACGCTTTCGGCCGGCACCGTCAGTGCCACCGCACTGGTCACCAGCCTGGTCAACAGCCTGGACATCAGCATCACCAGTGGCACGCCGGTGGTGCGGTTGGTCAACAACCTCGTGCAGCTGCCGCTGCCGGTGAACAGCATCGTCAATGCGGTGGTGCAGACACTCCTGCCGGTCCTGCGGCCGGTCGTAAACACGGTGGTGGCGCCGGTGCTGAGCGCGGTGCTGGGCGGCGTGGTGGACAACCTGCTGGGCCTGCTCGGCATCCGCATCGGCCAGGCCGTGTTCACCGTGGAAAGCATTTCGCAGAGCTGCGCGGCTACCGTGCAGCTGGTCAAGACGCTGGCGCCGACCACCGACCCGGGGCTGTTCAACCTCAGTGTGGCGCAGGGCGCCACGGTGCTGGCCAGCGTGGCCAATGTCAGCAACAACGGCGCCACCACCGCAGTGGTGACCACGCCCGGCACGGTCTACACACTGGCTGAAACCGCCGGGACCGCCACGGTGCTTGCGCGTTACGCCAGCACCTGGGAGTGCAAGGACCAGGCCGGCACCACGCTGACCAGCGGTACCGGGCAGAACTTCAATTTCACCTCGCCGGCATTGTCGGCGCAGCCGCTCAACGTGGTGTGCCGCATCACCAACCGCACGCGCCAGGCCGATCTGTCGATCACCAAGTCCGATGGCAGCGGTTCCTATACCCCCGGCGGAACCGCCAGCTACGTCATCACCGTCAGCAATGCCGGGCCCGATCCGGTCACGGCGGCGCAGGTGACCGACACCTTGCCGGCCGGCGCCACGCTGAGCGCGCCATGGAGCTGCATCGCGTCGGCGGGAAGCGTCTGCAGCGCCGCCAGTGGCGGTGCGGCGGGAACCAATGGGGTGAGCCTGGGTGTGGACCTGATCAACGGCGGGCAGGCAACGATCACCGTGCCGGTGATCTTCAGCGCCGACCCTGCCGCGTACTAGCCGTATCCACCCGGCGCGCCCGGTGGCGCGTCGACAGCAACGTCGCAACACGTGGTGCGCGGCCGAACGCCTGCGCGCTGCTTTCGAGGATTCCTGCATGTCGACCGCCAGCGCCCGACGCTTCCTTTCCCAGCTCGCTGCCCGCTGCCTGCGCGCCCGCGCGCTGCCGCTGGCCGGCATCCTGCTGACGACCCTGGTCGCAAGCGGAGCGCAGGCGCAGGCCTACCGCAACCCGCTGGTGAACACCGCCACCGTCGCCGCACCGGCCGACATCTCCGATCCCACCCCCGGCAACAACACCAGCAGCGACAGCAATACATTGGCCGCCAGCGCGCAGCTGAGTGTGTCCAAGACCATCACCACGCCTACGCCGGTCGCCGCCGGCGGCGCGGTGCAGTACCGCATCGAGCTGCGCAACCTGGGGCCGTCGCAGGCGGTGGGCGCCACCCTGGTCGACAGCGTGCCGGCGCAGCTGACCGCCGTCAGCTGGACCTGCGCAGTGGTCTCGCCCAGCACGCAGTGCGCGGCGGCATCGGGCACCGGCAACGTCAACATCGGCGTCAACGTCGGCGTGGGTGAGGTCCTGGTGGTGCTGGTCAACGGCACCGCGCCGACCACCACACCGTCCACCATCGCCGCCAACGTGGCCACGATCACGCCGCCGCTGGGCACCACCGACCCGACCCCGGGCGACAACACCGCCACCACCCCCACCATTCCCGTGCAGGCGGCCGCGCTGCTGGCCAACGACGACGACTTCCGGGCCGCGCCGTTGCCGCCCGGTGCCGGCGGCACCACCGCCAGCGTGCTGACCAACGACACCCTCAACGGGGTCGCGGTGGTGGCCGCCAACATGGTCTTGTCGCTCACCAGTGCGCCGTCGGGTTACAGCATTGCCGCCGATGGCACCGTAAGCGTGCCGGCCACCGCCGCCGCCGGCCCGGTGAACTTGACCTACCAATTGTGCGAACAGGCATCACCGGCCAACTGCGATACCGCCAACGTGCTGCTGGTGGTCGGGCCCAATGCCGTGGACGACAGCTACGCCGTGCAGGCCGGAGCGCAGCTGATCGGCAACGTGCGCGACAACGACAACTACGTCGTCGACTCGACCTTCACCCAGATCGGCACCGCGCCCACCCAGGGGACCCTGCAGCTGCTTGGCGACGGCAGCTTCACCTATACCGCCAACGCGGGGGCGACCGGCACCGACACCTTCAGCTACCAGCTGTGCCTGCCCGCACCCAATGGCGCCGCCTGCGATACCGCCACGGTGACGCTGAACATCAACGCCAGCGTCATCGACGCGGTGGCTGATGACTTCACCGCAACCCCGGTGCCGGCGCAGAGCGGCGGCACGCTGGCCACGAGCGTGCTGGTCAACGACACCTTTGACGGCACTCCGGTGGTGGCGGCCAACCTGACCACCACGCTGATCACTGCCCCGGCTGGCTACGTGATGGACGCAGGCGGCTTCATCAGCGTGCCCGCAGGAGCCAGTGCCGGCGCGGTGACCCTGGCCTACCGCATCTGCCTCACCAGCGCGCCCACGCTCTGCGACACCGCCAACGTGCAGCTGGTGGTCGGGCCGGATGCGGTTGACGACGCGGTGACCACGCCCGGTGCCGGGCAACCCGCGCTCGGCAACGTGGGCACCAACGACATCGCCGCGCCTGGCGCAGCGTTCTCGCTGGTCACCCAGGCCACCCAGGGCACGGCGGTCATCGATGGCGATGGCGCCTTCACCTATACCCCCAACGCGACCGCCGCCGGTACCGACACCTTCAGCTACCAGGTCTGCCTGCCGGCACCCAATCCGGGCGTCTGCGATACCGCGACCGTCACCGTCACCCTCGGCGCGAATGCGTTGCTGGCAAACGACGACACCTTCGCCACCCCCGTCCCGGCGGCCGGCGGCACCACGCCCAGCGTGCTGGGCAATGACACCCTCAATGGCAGCGCGGTGGTACCGGGGACGGTCACCGCGACCCTGCTCTCGACCACGCCGGGCTACACCCTGGACCCGACCACCGGCACCATCGCGGTGGCCGCGAACCTTCCCTCCGGCTTTGTCACGCTCAGCTACCGCCTGTGCGAAGTGGCCGTGCCGGGCAACTGCGACGATGCCGACGTCCAGCTGCTGGTGGCGCCCACCGCGCTGGCAGACACCTTCAACGTGCAGGCCGGCCAGTCGGTGAGCGGCACGGTTGCGTTCAACGACAATGCACCGACCGGTTCGCAGTATTTCGCGCTCACCGCGCCGACGCTGGGCAGCATCGACCTGGCCGGCAACGGCGCGCTCACGTATACCGCCAATCCGGGCACGACGGGTACCGACACCTTCGACTACCGGGTCTGCCTGCCGGCGCCGAACGGTGGCACCTGCGCGACAGCCACGGTGGGCGTGATCATCGCGGCCAACACGATCGACGCGGTGGACGATGTGTTCACCGCCACGGTGATCTCGCCGGTGACCGGTGGCAGCACCGCCAGCGTGCTGGGCAACGACACCTTCAATGCCACCCCCGTGACGGCCGCGCAGGTCACCCTGAGCCTGGTCAACGCGCCGCCACCGGGATTCACCATCACCCCTGCCGGGGTGATCAATGTGCCGGCCGGTGCCGCCGCCGGCGCACTCAGCATCACCTACGAACTGTGCGAAGCCGGCGCCACCGGCAACTGCGACACCGCGCAGGTGGCATTGCTGATCGCGCCCGCTGCCGCCGACGACACCTACACCACGCCGGCCGGGCAGCCGCTGGTGGGCGACGTCAGCCTCAACGACAACGCACCGGCCGGCGCCAGCTACACCCTGCTGACGCCGCCGACCGCGGGCACGTTCACCCTGCAGGCCAATGGCGGCTTCAGCTACACGCCCGCCGCCGCCGGCGCGCAGACCGCGCAGTACCAGGTCTGCCTGCCCGCCCCGGACGCCGCGACCTGCGATACCGGCACGGTGAACATCACTGTGGTCGCCAACACCCTCGACGCGCTGGACGACAATTTCCGCGCGCCGGTGTTCGCGCCCGGCGTGGGCGGCACGACGCCCAGCGTGCTGGGCAACGACACCTTCAACGGTGCCGCGGTCAACCCGCTGCAGGTCACCGTGAACCTGGTCGGTGCACCGGCCGGCTTCAGCATCGATGACGCTGGCGTGATCACCGTGGCCGGCTTTGCCCCCGCGGGTGCCACCACGCTGAGCTATGCCCTGTGCGAACTCGGTTCCACGACCAACTGCGACACGGCCGGCGTCCAGGTGCTGATCGCGCCGGATGCGGCCGACGACACCGCCAGCGTCACCGGCACCCAGCCGGGCAGCTTCAACCTGGCCGCCAACGACAATGTGCCGGCCGGTGCCACCTTCACGGTGACCCAGCTGCCGACCAAGGGCGCTGCCGTGCTCGCCGCGGATGGCACCCTGCAGTACACCGCCACCGCCGGGCAGAGCGGTGCGGACACGCTCACCTACCAGGTGTGCCTGCCCGCGCCGGATGGCACCACCTGCGATACCGCACAGGTCGCGATCACCATTGCCGCAGGCGCCCTGGTCGCGGTCAACGACGACTACAGCGCCAGCCCGATCCCGCCCACGGGTGGCAGCACGCCCAGCGTGCTGCTCAACGACACCTTCAACGGCGTGACCATCGTGCCCGGCACCACCCCGGTCACCGCCTCGCTGGTCACGCTGGCGTCGGGCTACAGCATGGCCGCCAATGGCGTGATCTCGGTGGCGGCCGGCACGCTGCCCGGTTCCATCGCGCTGGATTACCAGGTCTGCGAAACCGCGCTGCCCGGCAACTGCGCCACGGCCACCGCCGTTGTGGTGATGAGCCCCGACGCGGTCAACGACGTGCTGCCGGCCGCCGCCGGTGCCACCACCGTGCTCAACGTGCTGGCCAACGACGCAGCGCCGCTCACCCCCGTCCTGAGCGTGACCGCAGCGCCGGCAAACGGCAGCGTGGTGGTCAACGCCGATGGCACGCTCAGCTACACGCCCACCGGTGCGTTCGTCGGCGCCGATACCTTCACCTACCAGCTGTGCCTGCCGGCGCCGCATGGCAGCGTGTGCGATACCGCGACGGTGGCGCTCACGGTGACGGCGACCACGGTCACCGCGACAAACGACGACTTCACCGCGTCGCCCATCGCGCCGGGAACCGGCGGCAGTACCGCGAGCGTGCTGCTCAACGACACGTTCAACAACGCACCGATCGTGCCGGGCACCACCCCGGTGACCGCCACGCTGATCAGTCCGGTCACCGGCTACACGATGGCCGCCAACGGCGTGGTCAGCGTGGCGCCAGGCACCACGCCGGCTGCGGTGACCTTGAGCTACCAGGTCTGCGAGACCGCCCTGCCGACCAACTGCGCCGCTGCCACCGCGGTCGTGGCGGTCAGCCCGGCGGCGAACGATGACACCCTGCCGGCCACCGCCGGCACCGCCAACGTACTCAATGTGCTCGCCAACGACAGCGCACCACTGAACCCCGTGGTCACCATCGTCGGCGCGCCGGCCAACGGCACGGCCGTGGCCAACGGCGACGGCAGCATCACCTACACCCCGACCGGCGCCTACATCGGTGCAGACAGTTTCACCTACCAGGTGTGCCTGCCGGCGCCGGGTGCCGGTGTCTGTGACACCGCCACGGTGTCGCTGACCGTCAGCGCCACCACGCTCACCGCGACCAACGATGACTTCACCGCCACGCCCATCGCGCCGGCGACCGGCGGCAGCACCCCCAGTGTGCTGCTGAACGACGCCTTCAATGGTGTCGCGATCATCCCCGGTACCACGGCGGTGACGGCCTCGCTGTCCTCGCCGGTCACCGGCTACAGCATGGCGGCCAATGGCGTGATCACCGTGGCCGCCGGTACCACGCCGGCAGCGGTGACGCTCACCTACCAGGTCTGCGAGAACGCGGTGCCGACCAATTGCGCCGGTGCCACGGCCGTGGTCGCGGTCAGCCCGGACGCGGTCGACGACGCGCTGCCGGCCACTGCCGGCGCTACCACCGTGCTCAACGTGCTGGCCAACGACACCGCTCCGCTTGCACCGACCGTGACCGTCGCTGCCGCGCCGACCAACGGCACGGCGCTCGTCAACGGCGACGGCACCATCAGCTACACGCCCACGGCCGGCTTCACCGGCGCGGACAGCTTCACCTACCAGGTCTGCCTGCCCGCGCCGGCAGCCGGTGTCTGCGACACCGCCACGGTCGCCGTTACGGTGGGGGTGACCTCGCTCACTGCTGCGGCCGATGACTTCACTGCGACGCCGATCGCGCCTGCAGCCGGTGGCAGCACCGCCAGCGTGCTGCTCAACGACACGTTCAATGGCGTGACGATCGTGCCGGGCACCACCCCGGTGACCGCCACGCTGCTGACCGTGGAAACCGGCTACAGCATGGCCGCCGACGGCGTGATCAGCGTGGCGCCGGGCACCACGCCTGCCGCGGTGACCCTGAACTACCAGGTCTGCGAGACCGCCGTCCCGACCAACTGCGCCGCCGCCGCCGCTGTGGTGGCGGTCAGCCCGGTCGCGGTGGACGACGCCCTGCCGGCCACGGCGGGCACCGCCAACGTGCTCAATGTCGCCACCAACGACACCCTGCCGGCCAACCCGTTGATCGCGATCGCGGTTGCCCCCGCCAATGGCGTCGCCGTGGTCAATGGCGACGGCACCGTCACCTATACGCCCACGGCCGGCTTCACCGGCGCAGACACCTTCACGTACCAGGTGTGCCTGCCGGCCCCCGGCGCGTCCGTCTGCGATACCGCCTCGGTGGCGGTCACCGTCAGCCTGACCGGCCTTGCCGCGGTCAACGACGACTTCACCACCGCGCCCATTGCACCGGCGCCGGGTGGCAGCACCGCCAGCGTGCTGCTCAACGACACCTTCAACGGCGCGCCGATCGTGCCGGGCACCACCCCGGTGACCGCCACGCTGCTCACCGTCGAGCCCGGTTACAGCATGGCCGGCGACGGTGTCGTCACCGTTGCCGCCGGCACCACGCCCGCTGCGGTGACGCTGAACTACCAGGTGTGCGAGAACGCAGTGCCGACCAACTGCGCCGGCGCCACCGTGGTGGTGGCAGTCAGCCCCGATGCGGTGGCTGATGCGCTGCCGGCCACCACCGGCACCACTACCGTGCTCAACGTGCTGGCCAACGACGCCGCGCCGCTGAACCCGGTGGTCACCCTCCCGGTCCCGCCGACCAACGGCACCGCCGTGGTCAACGCCGACGGCACCATCAGCTACACCCCGAGCGCCGGCTACACCGGCCCGGACAGCTTCACCTACCAGCTGTGCCTGCCCGCACCGGGCGGCAGCGTCTGCGACACCGCCACGGTGACCCTCACGGTGAGCGCCACCACGCTCACCGCGTTGGCCGATGACTTCACCGCGGCACCGATCGCACCGGCGACCGGCGGCAGCACCGCCAGCGTGCTGCTCAACGACACCTTCAATGGTGCCGCCATCGTGCCCGGGACCACGGCGGTGACCGCATCGCTGCTGACCACTGCGCCCGGCTACAGCATGGCCGGCGACGGTGTCGTCACCGTTGCGGCCGGTACCACGCCCGCTGCAGTGACGCTGAACTACCAGGTGTGCGAGAACGCGGTGCCGACCAACTGCGCCGGCGCCACCGTGGTGGTGGCGGTCAGCCCCGATGCGGTGGCCGATGCACTGCCGGCCACCGCCGGTACCACCACCGTGCTCAACGTCCTGGCTAACGACGCCGCGCCGCTGAACCCGGTGGTCACCCTCCCGGTCCCACCGACCAACGGCACCGCCGTGGTCAATGGCGACGGCACCATCAGCTACACCCCGACCGCCGGCTACACCGGCCCGGACAGCTTCACCTACCAGCTGTGCCTGCCCGCACCGGGCGGCAGTGTCTGCGATACCGCTACGGTGACCCTCACCGTGAGCGCCACCACGCTCACCGCGGTGGCCGATGACTTCACCGCGGCGCCGATCGCGCCGGCAACCGGCGGCAGCACCGCCAGCGTGCTGCTCAACGACACCTTCAATGGTGCGGCCATCGTGCCCGGGACCACCCCGGTCGCGGCATCGCTGGTGACCCCGGTGACCGGCTACAGCATGGCCGCCGACGGCGTGGTCAGCGTCGCTCCCGGCACCACGCCGGCGGCGGTGACGCTCAGCTACCAGGTGTGCGAAGTGGCCGTGCCGACCAACTGCGCGCAGTCCACCGCCGTGGTCGCGGTCAGCCCGGTCGTGGTCGATGACACGCTGACCGCGGCGGCCGGAACCACCACGGTGCTCAACGTGATCGCCAACGACACCCTGCCGGTCAATCCGACCATCACCGTGCCGGCTGGTCCGGCCAACGGCAGCGTCACCGTCAACGGCGACGGCACCATCAGCTACACGCCCAACGCCGGCTATACCGGCGCCGACAGCTTCACCTACCAGGCCTGCCTGCCCGCGCCGGGTGCCGCTGTGTGCGACACCGCAACGGTCTCGATCACCGTCGCCGTCACCACGGTCACTGCCGTGGCCGATGACTTCAGCAGCGCTCCGATCGCACCGGCCGCCGGTGGCAGCACGCCCAGCGTGCTGCTCAACGACAGCTTCAATGGTGCTGCCATCGTGCCCGGCACCACGCCGGTGACGGCCTCGCTGTCGAGCCCGGTGCCGGGCTACAGCATGGCCGCCGACGGCGTGGTGACGGTCGCCGCGGGCACCACGCCGCAGGCGGTCAGCCTGGCTTACCAGGTCTGCGAGACCGCCGTGCCGACCAACTGTGCGCAGTCCACCGCGCTGGTGGCGGTCAGCCCGGCCGCCGCGGACGACACGCTGTCGGCTGCGGCAGGCGCCACCACGGTGCTTGCGGTGACCGCCAACGACACGCTGCCGCTCAACCCGACGATCACCCTCCCGGTGCAGCCGGCCAATGGCACCGCCGTGGTCAATCCGGATGGCAGCATCAGCTACACGCCGACCGCCGGCTTCACCGGTGCGGACAGCTTCACCTACCAGGTGTGCCTGCCCGCACCGAACGGCAGCGTGTGCGATACGGCATCGGTGAGCCTCACGGTGACGGCCAGCGCGCTGGTCGCACAGCCCGATGACTTCAGCGGCGCGCCGGTTGCGCCGACCGGCGGCACCACCGCCAGCGTGCTGCTCAACGACACCTTCAACGGTGCCGCGATCATTCCGGGCACCACGCCGGTGACCGCGTCGCTGGTCGGCAGCGTGCCGGGCTACAGCATGGCCGCCAACGGCGTGGTCACCGTGGCGCCGGGCACGCTGCCGGCAGCGACCACGCTGACCTACCAGGTGTGCGAGAACGCCCAGCCCAGCAACTGCGCCCAGGCCACCGCACTGGTCGCGGTGCGCCCGGATGCGGCCGACGACGCGCTGCCCGCCGGGACCGGCACCACCGTACTGGCCGTGGGTGCCAACGACACCCTGCCGGTCGGCGCGGTGTTCACCGTGCCGGTGCCGCCGTCCAACGGCACTGCCGTGGTGAATGGCGACAACACCATCAGCTACACGCCGAACGCCGGTTTCACCGGGACCGACAGCTTCACCTACCAGGTGTGCCTGCCCGCGCCGAACCTCAACGTGTGCGACACCGCCACGGTCAGCGTGACCGTCACGGCCGCGCTGCTGGACGCGGTGGACGACAGCGCCAGCAACGTGCCGGCGACCGGTGCGCTCGGCGTGCTCAACGTGTTCGCCAACGACACCTTCAACGGCGCCGCGCTCGACCCGGCCACGGTGGTGCTGACCCCGAACAACACCACGGCGCTGACCATCCAGCCCAACGGCAGCCTGGACGTGGCGGCCGGTACCCCGGGGGTCACCTACACCACCACCTACCGCCTCTGCCTGGTGGCACAGCCGACGGTGTGCGACATCGGCACGGTGTCGGTCACCCTGGCCACCACCCCGGGCCTGCTCGACGCGGTGGACGACACCGTGGCGAATGTGCCGGCCGCCGGTGCCAACGGCGTGGCCAACGTGCTGGCCAACGACACCTACAACAGTGCCGCGCTGGATCCGGCCACCGTGGTGCTGACGCCGGTCAACACCGCCGCGATCACCATCCAGCCCAACGGCAGTGTCAACGTCGCGGCGGGCACGCCCGGCACCACTTACACGACCACCTACCAGATCTGCCTGGTGGCACAGCCGGCGGTGTGCGACATCGGCACGGTCTCGGTCACGCTGGCCAGTGCGGGTGTTCTGGTGGCCAACGACGACAGCGTGCCCGGCGTGCCCCCGGGCGGCGCGACCGGGGTGACCAACGTGCTGACCAACGACACGTTGAACGGCACGCCCGTGGACCCGACCACGGTGGTGCTGACGCCGACCAATACCCCCACGCTGACCATCCAGCCCGACGGCAGCGTCGACGTCACTGCCGGCACGCCGGGGACGACCTACACCACCACCTACCAGATCTGCCTGGTGTCGCAGCCCACGGTATGCGCGGTCGGGACGCTTTCGGTCACTCTGGCGGCGGCGCCGAACAGCGTGCCGGTGGCCAACAACGACCAGGCCAGCACGCCGCAGGACACCGCGGTCGACGTACCGGTGCTGGCCAACGACCTGGCCAATGGCGTCCCGCTCGACCCGGGCACGGTGGCGGTGACCATCACCACCGCGCCGACCATGGGCACGGCGGTGGTACTGCCGGACGGCAGCGTGCGCTACACGCCGATGAGCAACTTCAGCGGCACCGACAGCTTCGGCTACACCGTATGCAACCAGGCCACGCCGACGGTCTGCAGCAGCGCCACGGTCAATGTGCAGACCCAGCTCAACGACGTGGACGTGGTGGACGAGAACATCACCGTGCTCAGTGGCACCACCACGACCGTGCCGCTGCTGGACAACCTGACCACCAGCGGCGCGCGCATCAATCCGGCGTCGATGCGACTGGGCCGGGTGGCAGCCAACGGCCGTGCAACCTGCGGCAATGGCGAATGCGTCTACACGGCCTTCGTCGGCTACAGCGGCCTGGACAACTTCAGCTACAACATCTGCGATGCCTCGATGCCGACCCCGGTGTGCGTGGAAGGCTGGGTCAACGTAGTAGTCACCGCCGATGCGGTGGTGCTGCGCCTGACCAAGCAGGCCACCCAGCGTAGCGTGAAGGTGGGCGACGTGGTGCGCTACGTGGTCACCGTGGAGAACATGGGCGACTTCGACGCGCTGGGCGTCACCCTGTTCGACACCCTGCCCAGCGGCTTCACCTTCATTCCGGGCGGGTTCGAAGCGCAGGACATCGACAATTCTGCACGCGCCAGCGGCGTGGCACCGCTGCGCATCGACGGCCTGGACATCCGCGCCGGTGGATCGGCCACGCTGGTGTACTACCTGCGGGTGGGGGCGGGTGTGGGGCTGGGCGTCCACACCAACCGCATTACCGCCAATGACGTGCTGGGTACCACCATCAGCAATGTGGCCTCGGCCGACGTGGAGGTGATCGGCGATCCGCTGCTGGACGAAAGCCTGGTGATCGGCAGCGTATTCAATGATCGCAACGGCAACGGCGTGCAGGACGCAGGCGAACGTGGCATCCCCGGTGTCCGCGTGGCATCGGTGGAAGGCCTGGTGATCGAAACCGATGCG
>Ga0209256_1000639_pt1 | contig 47642 bp, 39 predicted proteins | sample AraplaCol_mCL_r2_2_FD_184270 | JGI IMG/M metagenome (GOLD analysis project Ga0209256, IMG submission 184270) | Arabidopsis root microbial communities from North Carolina, USA - plate scrape MF_Col_mCL_r2 (SPAdes) (version 3) | ecosystem: Host-associated > Plants > Roots > Endosphere | place...
CGGTCGGGGGCTTGCCTCAGCGCCAACGGAGATGTCGAGTGTCGCATGTCTAAATGGCTGACGACGCGCCGCCCAAATTGACATTTTAACTTTGCGCCAAAGCGGACAGTTCAACTTGGCTGCCACAAAATCTGTAGCCACCACCGCAAAGTTAAAGTGTCCTGATCCTGCAAAGTTGGAATGTCACTCTCCCCGGGTTTTGATGAGCTGGGAGATTGCGGATGGGATTGATTGCGATGAGCGAGCGCGATCTGCAGCGGATTGAGGTTTTGTCGAAGGTGATCGCCGCACGCATGACGTTGGCGTCGGCGGAGCACGTGCTTGAGCTGAGCACCCGCCAGGTTCGCCGGTTGCTGGAGCGGATCAACACCGGCGGTACGGCGTCGACCCGGCCCCACGCTATGACCGTGCGCACCGTATGTTCGGCATCTTCCTAAGACATGTAGTCTTCGAGCTCCCCTGAAAATCGGGTAAAGGGCGCGTGGTGGCTCGGTCGGTCGTCGAGCGCGCGCCGGAGCGGGACGTAAGCTAAAAGATGGCCCGCAAACAGGCGCTTACGATTGTCAACATCAGCTGCGCAACGGAGGCCGACGTCTCTCAAAAGATGACCCGAAGCCTCTGATAAGGCAAGCCAATTGCAAAGCGGCATCGACTGCGGATTGACAGTCGACGGAAATGGGCGGATAGCCCGGATGCCATTTTAAGGCTTCAAAGCACCCTGCTCCCGGTTCTAGGGCTTTGGCAGTGATGCCGTTGACGGTTAGATGGGGTTGCGAAGCCGACCCCGGGCTCTCGGCCGCCCGGCAAAGCCACAAGAATTTTTCCACACGGACAATCAGAGGAAATCATGGAAACGGTAGAAATCAGCGATCGTAACGACTTTGCCCTTTGGGCCATTCAGCGCGCTCAGGAAATCGTGACGGGAGAAGGCGCAGCCTTCGCAATCGCAGCCCAGGGCGCAGACGAGGAAGCCCTGTCGCAAACCGCGGCCGCCCTCGGCCAGGCAATCAGCGATGCCATGCTCGAGGTTTTCGACGGTCTCGTCGCCTCATAAATTCTATCTGCGCCGATTGGCTCTTGCTACCGTCTCGCAGCCCGGACCAGCCGGCAGCATGGTACGGCCTCCCCATAGGAGAGCGCGCCATGCTCACAAAACTAGCCGTGACCGGTGGCACTACAGTCTCAGCCCCAAGAGCTTCGACGAATTACTGAAGGAAGCCAGCGCAAGCCGGCTCCCTCCAGCAGAAGCATTAGATGACGCCGAGCGCGTCCATCGCTTCGGCGACCCTCACGAAGCCGGCGATGTTGGCTCCGAGCACATAGTCGCCGGGGTTCCCGTATTCCTCGGCGGTCTCGGCGCAACGGTCGTGGATCGACTGCATGATAATGGCAAGCCGTGTTTCGGTTTGCTCGAACGTCCAGCTGTCGCGAGAGGCATTCTGCTGCATCTCGAGAGCCGATGTCGCAACACCGCCCGCATTGGCAGCCTTGCCAGGGGCAAACATGACCCCTGCATCCTGAAAGATGCGAACCGCTTCCGGGGTCGACGGCATGTTTGCCCCCTCGCCTACTGCGATGACGCCATTCTTCACCAGAGTGCGGGCATCCTTGCCCGTGAGCTCGTTCTGGGTCGCCGAGGGCATCGCGACATCGCAAGGAACGTCCCAGACGGAGCCACCCTCGACATAGTGTGCCCTGGAACCTTTCAGCCTGGCGTACTCGGATATCCGCTCACGGCGAACCTCCTTGATCTGCTTGACCAATTCAAGATCGATACCGTCCTCATCGACGACATAACCGTTGGAATCGGAGCATGCGACGATCTTGCCACCGAACTCCGCGACCTTTTCCATGGTGTAGATAGCGACGTTTCCGGATCCCGATACGGTCACGCGCCTGCCTTCGAAATCGAGGCCCTTGGTGCTGAGCATCCGCTGGACGAAGTAGGTCGCACCGAAGCCCGTTGCCTCCTTGCGTGCGCGCGAGCCGCCGTAAATCAGCGCCTTGCCCGTCAGCACCCCGGCCTCATACCGGTTGGTGAGCCGCTTGTACTGGCCGAACATATAGCCGATCTCCCGGCCTCCGACGCCGATATCGCCGGCAGGAACGTCGGTGTATTCGCCCAGGTGTCGGTGGAGCTCGGTCATGAACGACTGGCAAAATCGCATGATTTCCCCATCCGTTCGCCCTCTCGGGTTGAAGTCGGAGCCGCCCTTGCCGCCGCCGATCGGCATGCCTGTCAGGGCGTTCTTGAAGGTTTGCTCGAAGCCGAGGAACTTGATGATCCCGACGTTGACTGAAGGATGAAAGCGTATCCCGCCCTTATAGGGCCCAAGTGCGGAGTTGAATTGCACGCGGAAGCCGCGGTTGATCTGTACCTGCCCGGCGTCGTCGACCCAAGGCACCCTGAAGATGATCTGCCGCTCGGGTTCGCAGATCCGTTCTATAAGGGCCTGTTCCGCATAGCGCGGATGCTTGGCAATGACACGCCCCAGACTTTCAAGCACTTCCCGTACGGCCTGGTGAAATTCCAGCTCGCCGGCGTTGCGCCTCAGCACTTCCGTTAGAATTGGTTCCAGCTTCTCATCGACATTCAAGATGGTTCTCCTCATGCGCGCAGGTTCTTAGGCGCAGACCCCTCGCGCATTATCGGAAGCTAGGCGGCAAGTGAAGATTTATTTCCCGCGGCCATGCAATTCGTGATTGCTTCCCTGGACGCCGTTTTCCTTGGGAAAAACAGGCCGCCTCTATGGCCCCTGCTCAAGGACAAAGTGCGGGCGCGTTCCCTCCACGGTGAAGCACGCAATCATTCCTCGCGGAAGGCTCGAAGCATTTGGTCGGTGAAGGGCTTTGTTAGATAGGAGATGGCCGTGCGCTCGTCCGTCTGGACATAGACTTCGACCGGCATGCCCGGCATCAGCTTGCGGTCGCCAAGCCTGTCCAGCGCCTGGGTGATGTCGACCGTGGCGAGATAATAGGGTTGTCCGGTGGCGCGATCGATGGTTGTTGCGGCGGCAACCACACCGACCTGGCCATCGAGTTCCGGGGTGGTGCGCTGATTGAAGACGGTGAAGCGCAGGCGGCTGGCCTGGCCCGGCGCGATACGGTCGATGTCGGCCGGCGGGATGCGGATTTCAACGGTCAGGTCGTCATCCTCGGGCACGATCGACATCACGCTGGCGCCGGGGGCGATGATGCCGCCGATGGTATGGACCTGCAGGTCGTAGACGAGCCCATCGACAGGCGCGCGCACCTCCATGCGCGACAGCCGGTCGCGGGCGGCGACCTCGCGCTCGCTGAGTTCGGCGATCTTGGCCTCGATGCCGACGATCTGGGTCTGGGTTTCCTTGCGGGTGTTCTGGTCGATGGCGAGCAGCTTGATGCGCAGTTCGCTGATCTGCCCGACGGCCTCGGCGATCCGCGCCACGAGTTCGCCCTTGGAGCCGTCGATCCGGGCCATCTGGCGCAGGAGATCACGGTGTTCGGAGACTGGCACCAGGCCGCTCTTCAGCAAGGTCTCGAGTTTGGCGATCTCCTTCTCGACGATCTCCCTTTCCGCGTCGCTCGATCCGGTCTGAGCCTTGAGGCCGCGGATCTGCTCTTCGAGCTGGGTGATCTGCAGGCGCATCTGCTCTTCCTGGCTGGTGATCATCCGGCGATTGGCCTCAAACAGCTTGAGCTCGCTGACCTTCAGCACCTCGCTGACATCGAGGCCATCGAAAGACACGCCGGCCTCGCCATCCCGCTCGGCCTTCAACCGGGCGCGCATGGCGTAGAACTGCTGCAACTGACCGCGCACGATCGCGAGCTCCACCCGGGTTTGCGTCTCGTCGAGGCGGATCAGCACGTCGCCCTTCTTGACCTGGTCGCCGTTGCGCACCGCAATCTCGGAAACGATGCCGCCGTCACGGTGCTGGATGAGCTTGACCTGCTGGGAGATGGCGACCTGGCCCTGGGTGATGACGGCCCCGGAAAGCCGGGCATTGGCGGCCCAACCGCCGACGCCGAAAAGCAGAGTGGCGGCAAAGGCAGCGGAGACGACGATGCGCGAGGTGATGCCGAACTGGCTGCTGTCCCGTGCGATCTTGTCTTCGATCTTGGTGGTCTTGGTCTCGTTCTCTCTACTGATCATGGCCTTCTCCCGGTAACGCGTGACAGCTCTGGTTGATGCGGGTGGTGTTGCTTGCGATTGCTTAGACGGCGTCTCTCTGCTGCTCCGCGGCCGTCTCAATGGCGGCGAGAATGAAATCCTGCTCGGTCAGCGCGTGGCGGCCGGCGATCAGGAATTCGAGATCTTCATCGCGCTCGAGATCGATGACGGCGCGCACGACCGTGCGCTCGCTGTCGCTGAAGGTCTCGTGGTAGAAGGTGATGCGGTTGACCGGCGTCGGGCTGCCGTCATCGGCAAACGGCGCAAAGGCGAGGCCGCCGATGGCTTCGGCAATCTTCGACAGATCGATGCGGTCTCCGACCTGGAAGTCGCGGATCTCATCGCGCCCCTCCCCGCCATTGGCAAGGGCAGCGAGGCTGCGGAAGACGAAGATATCTGCGCCTGCGCCACCGGCCAGGAAGTTGACGGCATTGCTGGCGACGATGATGTCGTTGCCCTTGCCGCCGATCGCGGTCTCGACGGAACTCAAACTGTCGTTGCCTATCTCGACACCCGTGGCAACGCCGCGGTCGAGATCGATCACCACCGCCTGTGTCGCTGCGGAGGCATCGTAGCGATCGACGCCGTCACCGCCGTCGATCGTATCGTCTCCGTCGTCGATGCCGGGCAGGAGAACGACGACGAAGGTGTCGTTGCCATCTTCGCCCTTCAGTTCGTCGTCGCCAGCACCGCCGACGAGCACGTCATCGCCGTCGCGGCCGCGCAGCCTGTCGTCGCCATTACCACCGAATAGCATGTCGTCACCGCGGCTACCGGAGATCCGGTCGTTGCCGCGCCCGCCGACGATGATCTCGAAGTCCTCGATGCGATCCTCGCCGATCTCGTCGCCTTCGGCGATGCCGGCATCCATGTCGGCGAGAACCGCCTTCACCAGCGCGGACAGATCGAGCGTGTCGATGCCATCGCCGCCGCTATAGCTGTCGTTGCCGTCATCGTCGGCCTCGCCGCTGCCATCGAAGGCGACGACCACGATCGTGTCATTGCCGGCGCCTCCCGAGACGACATCGTCGCCATTGCCACCAATCAGCGTATCGTCCCCGGCATTTCCGGCAATGACGTCGTTGCCGTCATTGCCGATCAGCGTGTTGCAGTTCTCGTCGCCGGTGATCCGGTCGTCGCCGGAACCGCCGATCACGTCTTCGATGCTCTCGATCGTATCGGAGCCTATTTCCGCGCCGGTGGACGTACCTGCGACGAGATCGATGACGACCGTCTCCTGTGCGCTACTGGCATCGATCGTGTCGTGGCCTTCGCCACCGGAATAGTGATCGTCGCCATCGCTGGCGGGCGGCGATGCGTTGCGGGTTTCATCGGCGGTGAGGCCAGTGACGATGATGTCATCGCCGGCGCCGGCAAGCACCGTGTCGTCGCCGGAGCCACCGGTCAGCCGGTCGTTACCGACCCCGCCGTCGACGAGGTCGTTGCCGGCATCGCCATCGATAACATCGGTACCTTCCTCACCGAACAGGCGGTCATTTCCCGCGCCGCCCGAAAGATAGTCGTCACCGGCCTCACCAAGCAGGATGTCGTCCCCCTCTTCCCCATAGAGGTGATCGTCCCCCATCCCGCCGAACAGAATGTCGTTGCCGCGCCCGCCATAGAGACGGTCATTGCCGGCCTCACCGTAAAGCGTGTCGTTGCCGTCGCCGCCGATGAGCGTGTCGTTGCCGCTGCCCCCCAAAATGGTGTCATCGGACTCGCGGCCATAGACGATGTCGTCGCCACCAAGGGCCGCAATGATGTCCTTTTGCGGCGTGCCGCGCATCACGTCGTCACCTTCGGTGCCCCTGATCTCGTTCGCCGGCCAGTCCATCAGCGTCATCAGCGCACCATTGACGGTACGGCCGGTGCCATCCGAGACCGAATAGGTGAAAGTGACCTCACCGAGATCGCCGCGTTCCGGCGTATAGAGCCACATGCCCTCGCCATAGGCGCGAATAGATCCATTCGATACCGTCAGGTTGGCGATCGACAGCCTGTCGTCGTCCGGATCGACCGTGTTGGCGAGAAGATCGTTCAACAGGATGACGGCCGAGAGGTTCATCAGGCCGTTGGCGAGCACATTGCGTCCGGTGACGACAGGAAGGCGATTGCTGCGGGCACTGCCGTCGTCGTCGTCACCATCGCCGGGACCACCAGGACCACCCGGCTCGCCATCGTCGTCGTCATCGTCGTCGTCATCGCCGCCACCGGGACTGCCGTCATCGTCATCAGCATCGTCGTCCTCTACCCGGCCGGACGGCGAACTGCCGAAGGACGCCAGACCGGGGAAATCGAAACCCTGCGGGCCGTTGTCGTTGGCGGGGCGCGCGCTTGTCTTATAGGGCCGCTCGTCGATGAGATCGGTTGTGGGCAGGCCCTCGTCGAAAGCCAGCCGCACCGAGGAGCGCAGGCGGCCGAGCTTTGACGGCAAGGCCTCGTCCGGAAACGCCAGGTCTTGCAGAAGCCCCTGCACGTAAGCGGCGGCATCCTCGATCGCCCCGAGTGCCCCGGACATGTCGAGCACATCGCTCGGCTGGCCGGGACCGACCGGCTCGGGATTCGGATCGTGCTTCGCCGGTTCGCTTTCGCCTTCCTTGCTGCCGAACACTGAACCGAGCGCGCCGAGGAACAGCGCCGACTGCACCAGCCGCCCACGCTTGCGCCCGGGCTTGTCCGCGATCTCGTACCGGTTCATCGGCGCGATCGCCTGCTGGCTGTCGGGGCGCTTCAGGATGAGCTTTTCGTCCATGACATCCTCCTCGGCCTGCGGCCGAACCTCTTAAGGTCTCTCACTCAGCCGCCGCCGACACCCGTTGCGGCGGTTGTCCGCCGGCATCCGCACGCCGGGTCTTTTCGACCACCAATGGCCGGGTCTTTTGCGACGGCAGGATCTCCTCCTTCGGACCGAAGGCGACCAGCCGTCCGCCCTGCACCAGGCCGATCATGTCGACCGTCTGCAAGGCGCTCGGGCGATGGGCGACGATGACGACGATGCCGCCGCGCTCGCGCACATTGAAGATCGCCCGGTTGAGCGCTTCCTCGCCTTCGGCGTCCAGGTTGGAGTTGGGCTCGTCGAGCACCACGAGAAAAGGGTCTCCATAGAGTGCGCGTGCCAAGGCGATGCGCTGTCTCTGGCCCGCGGACAGGGCGGTTCCATGGGGACCAAGCTCGGTCTGGTAGCCATTCGGCAGGTGCACGATCATCTCGTGAATGCCGGCGGCCTTGGCGGCGCGGATGATCGCCCGCGCATTCGGCGCTTCAGCGAAGCGCGAGATGTTGTCGGACACGGTGCCATCCATCAGCGCCACGTCCTGCGGCAGGTAGCCGACATGCTGGTTGAACAGCCCCTCCGGCCACTGACTGAGATCGGCGCCGTCGATGCGCACAGCCCCACGCAGCACCGGCCAGATGCCGAGTATGGTGCGAGCGAGCGTCGTCTTGCCGCCACCCGACGGGCCAATCAGCCCCACGGCCTGGCCGGCCTTCAGTTCGAGGCTCACCTCGCTCAGAAGCACCGCGCCAGTCGAAGGCGCAACCGTCGTCACCTTGTCGAGACTAAGGCTCTGCTGCGGCGCCGGCAGGTCGAGATTGCCGCTGCGTTCGTCGAGCACTCCGAGCGTCTCGTTGAGGCGGTGATAGCTGCGGCGGGCGGCGACGACGCCCTTCCACTGCGCGATTGCCAAGTCGACCGGCGCCAGTGCCCGGGCCGTCACGATCGACGAGGCAATGATCGAGCCGGCCGACATCTGTCCGCGGATCGCCAGATAGGCGCCGAGCCCGAGGATCGCCGATTGCAGGATCATGCGCAGCACCTTCGACAGGCCCGACAAGGTGCCGCCGATGTCCGAGGTTTTGGTCTGACAGTCGAGGTGGCGACGATTGGCCTTCTCGAAGCGCGCCACGGCCCGGCCGGTCATACCCATGGCGTGCAGCACGTCGCTGTTGCGGGCATTGCTTTCGGCAATCGAGCTGCGCGCCACGGAGGCCTTGATCGTCGGGCTGGAATGGCGCCGCGTCATCACTTCGGCGATCACCGTCAGCAGCGCCAGAACCAAGGCGCCGCCGAGCGTGAGGTAACCCAGCATCGGATGCAGGAGCCAGACGAAGGCGAGATAGATCGGGATCCAGGGCAGGTCGAACAGCGCCACCGGGCCCTGGCCGGCGAGAAAGCCGCGCAGCGTGTCGACATCGCGGCCGCGTTCCGTCGCCTCGGCGGTCGAATAGCCGAAGCGCGGCATTTCGATCACCACCTTGTGGGCGAGCGGTGCCAGTTCCGCATCGAGCCGCGCGCCGAGACGCACCAGGATCTGCGAGCGGATGACATCGAACAGGCCTTGGAACAGGTAAAGCCCGACCGCGAGTACCGATAGCGCCACCAGGGTGGAGATGCTGCCGCTGGTCAGCGCCCGGTCATAGATCTGCAGCATGTAGAAGGCGCCGGTCAGCGCCAGGATGTTGATGATGCCCGAAAGACCGAAGAGATAAATCAGGATACCGCGCATGCCGCCGATCTTGTGTTGCGGCTCTTTCTTCTTGCTCATGATGAGATCCCCTTTTGCCCGCCCCGCATGCCGTCCCGGCCGATGTCAGTCGGCCGGGACGTGTGCTTCATGTTCAGGAGACGCCGTTGAAGTCGGCGACCTTGAGGTTGTGGGTGCCGTCGAGCGTCAGTGCGAACTCGGCATCCGGGTCGCCATCGACGCTGCCGCGGATCACGGTTACGTCGGCACCGTCGCGAGTCTCGTGCGTAACCACGATCTGGCCGGCCCCTGAAAGCGTCGTGCCGCTGGAAAGCGTGAAGCCCTGTTTGCCGGCCTGCCCGCTGTTTGCATCGATCGCCGAGAAGTCGATCCGGTCGCCCGGCGAGAAGCCGTAGATCGTGTCGCCGTCGGCCGCCGCCACCGAGGTGAAGCGGAAGACGTCGTCGCCAAGCCCGCCGTCCATGATGTTGACGGCCGTCGAGGCGGTGATCTCGTCGTGACCCGAACCGGCGATGATATTCTCGAACCCGTAGATCGTATCGGTGCCGACCTCGCCCCCCACCACCTGGCCGCGGCCCATGAAGCCGTTGCCGAGATCCACCTTCAGGTTGCCGGTCGCCACCGAATAGTCGAGCGTGTCGACGCCATCGCCGCCCCAGTAGCTGTCGGAACCGTCGTTGAGCGTGGCAAGCACGATGTCGTCGCCGTCGCCGGCCCAGACTTTGTCCGCCCCGGCGCCGCCTTCGATGATGTCGTTGCCGGCATCGCCGTAGAGAAGGTCGTCGCCGCCATTACCGAACAGCATGTCGGCGCCAGCCCCGCCGTGGACTTCGTCGTTGCCGGCCCCACCGGAAGCGACGTCATCGCCGTCGCCGCCACTCAGCACATCGTCGCCATCCTCGCCGCGCAACACGTCGTTGCCGCTGTCGCCAGAGAGAATGTCAGCCGATGCCCCACCGAGCAGGATGTCGCCGGCGGCCCCACCGAGCAGCACATCGGAGGCCGCCGTGCCGATCAGCGTGCGGGCCGCAACCGGCAAGGGTGTGCCGTCGGCGTCACCCGAGCCGCAGTGGTCATCATCGCCGCCATCGTCCGAGCCGCCTTCGTCATCATGATCATCATGATCATCATCATCATCATCATTGTCTCCGCCGGAAACGAGGGTCGGCGTGTCGCCGACGAAGGTGATGGAGTGCGTGCCGCTCGAAAGGGTTCTGGTGCCGTCGCCGTTGTCGGTTTCAGCATAGTCGGCAGGATTGGCAGCCGTCGGGATCTCGATGACATCCTGAGGCCGCAGCGCGCCGACGATGGTGTCCTGACCGCCATTGCTGCGGAAGATGATACGGTGCGCCGAAGACAGGCTCGAAATGTCGATCACGTCGTTGCCGGCGGAGCCTTCGACGGTGATCGTCGAGTAATTCAGGCTGGTCGTGTCGAAATTCCCGATGACCTGGATCGTGTCGCCCTGACTGACGCCCTGGTCCGGGCCGCCATTGTTGTTGTTGTTCGTCACGTTCAGGGTGTTGACGCTGATCTCCTCGATGTTGTCGAGCTCGGCGATCACGCTTTCGACGCCGCCGACGGTGCGGGTGATTACGATTTCCGTCGAGGCCAGGAACGTCGTGTTCAGGCTTGTTGCCAGGTTGGCGTTCTGGCCGGCGGTGATGGCATAGATGCGGAACAGTTCGGCGCCGGCACTGCCCGAAAGCACATAGGTGTCGCTGCCCGCACCGCCGTCGATGATATCGCGTCCTTGAGTGCTGCTTTGGTTGATCGTGTCATTGCCGCCACCGGCAAAGACAATGTCATTGCCCGCGTTGCCGTTCAGCGTGTTTGCCGCATTGTCGCCGACGAGAATGTCGTTGCCGGTCCCGCCGTCGATTGTGCCCAGGATATCGCGCACCACGTCGATGGTTGCCGTATCCGTACCGGTTCCGCGGTAGGTGAAGCTGCCACCGACAGCAACGCCGTTGTCGTTGATCGTGACGCCATCCGGGCTGAGGGTTGCCGTGAGACTGTTCGCCTGCGTGATCGCCGAAATCGCCATGGCGCTGTCTGGATCAACATCGTTGGCGAGCAGCGCCCAGCTCGGGATCGTGAAGGGATTGCCATTGGTCCAATTCGTCACGATACGATCGTTGTTGGCGATCATGGGATCGTCCACGGCAACGACGCTGATTGTGGCGGTCGCCGGCTGGCTGTCCCGGAAGCCGTCATTCACCGTCACCTCGATGGTCCGCGCCGTGATGGCTGGGTTATCCGAGGTGTTCGAGAACCGGACGGCGTCCAGCGCGCGCTGGTAATCGGCTGCACTCGCCTCGCCTGTGAGCAGCAGCACGAGTTCCCCGGCAATCACTGCCTGCGACACCGCGATTGCCGCGGGGCGACCGTTGGCCGTCGTTGCCGAGAGCGCGTCGCCCGCTGCCATGTTCTTCAGCACGACGCGTGCCGAGACGATCGTCTCGTCCGTGGTGATGCCCGAGAGGCTCGAGATCCCGACGGCTGCCTGGTTTTCCGTGAAGGTCGCGTTCCAGGCCGTCGTTCCGTCGTCGACGGGCGTGGTGTATTCGACATTCACATTGTCGATCCGCACGGTTTCGGTGTTGCCGTTCACGCCGCTGAAGACGAAGCGGATCGCAGAAGCGGCCGTGAACGGACCCGCAAGCGAGAGGTTTGCCGTCCCATCGTTCGATGCGCCGGTAATCGTCTCTATGGTCGTGAAGTTGTTGCCATCGGCGGAGAACTGCACCTGCAAGGTTTCGCCGTTGTCGAGGCCGCTTTCTTCGTAGCTGAAGCTCAGCGTCGCAGTGCCGGCGCCGACCATGGAAAGATCGACGGTCCGGGTGATCGTGGCGCCCGCTGGCGTAGAGCCGGCGCCTGTGTCCTGGCGGAATTCGAGCTGTCCGCCAGTGACGCGGATTTCGCCCGTCGTCGCCACGTTTGTCGTGCGGTCGTCCGTCTCAATCCATGGCGAAGTCCAGGTCGCCGATCCGTTTGAGTTGGCGTAGTTCGCGGAACCGAAGGCATCGCGATAATTGCCGCTGTCGAAAGCGTGCAGGTCGAGCGAAGGACCACGAAGGTCGAGGACCCGATCGGCAAACTGGATGCGTTCGATGTTGAAGAGGCGGTCGGTCCCCTCGGCCTCGAGATTGCGTCCGGTTACCGGGTCGATGACGCCGGCGGTGGGGTCTGTGTGGGCGACCGTCACGCTGCCGTCGGCATTGAAGGTGATCTCGTAGTTCTCGAAGTTGTCGTAATAGACGGCTGTGTCGACATCGCCGGCCTTGCCGCCGTCGACAATCTCGCGGATGACCTGCAGCTGGCTTGGCTTGATCTCGCCCGAAAACAGGCGGCTCTGGATGTCGGCGATCGAGTCGACGCTGAAGGCAGACCAGCCCTGACCTTCACGCGGCGAGACGAGGATGCGTACGTTCAGCCACTTGTCGCCGTCGATGATGTCATTGCCGCCCATGCCGCGGATCGTGTCCGAACCGCCGCCGCCGAGGATGATGTCCGACCCGTCGGACGTATCCATCACGGCGACCTCCTTTGCGCCCGCCGGGTTGATCGGAATGCCGTTCGCATCGAGGTTGTGCGGATTGTAGAGGTCGAAGCGCTGGAGGTGGGCGACGAGCTCGCGCAGCCCGGCGATCCGGTCGACATTCTTTTCGAGCAGCGCGTTCGAGAAGCTCTCGATCGGAGCGTCGGCGTCGACTTGAGCAGCATTGCCGTTCGGATCGTAACCGCCGATGACCACGTCCCGGCCGGTGAGCGTATCGTTGCGATCCCACCCAGAGAGCCCTTCGACCAGATCATAACGGTCGCGCAGGATGTTGTTCTGCTGGTTGACGAAAATGCTGATGTTCATGTTCGCATCGGCGTCGTAGTTGTTGTTCTTGAACGTCGTCCAGTCGAAGCCGGCCATGCCGTTCGAGCGGTTGACGCCGATGCCTTGCACCATGATGTCGTCGCCGGATTCTGCATCGAAATCGGTATCGTTCTCACCCGCGATCATCACGTCATGGCCGATGATGCGGGAGTTGAAGAACAGTTCCGAATTGTCGCCCGTGAGCGTCGTCATATTGCCCTGGGCTTCCATCCAGTCGTCGCCCTCGTTGCCGAGAATGGCGCCGCCACCCCCGGTGGGCGCCCGGATGAAGTCGTTGCCCTGGCCACCCGAAAGCGTCTTCTGATCCTCCCCGCCGGCCAGCACGTCGTTGCCGTCGCCGCCGAAGATCAGGTCGAGGCCCATGCCGCCATTGATGACGTCGTCGCCGGCTTCGCCCTTGATGACGTCGCTTGCGCCGATGTCGGTGCCGCTGTCCGTGATGATGTCGTCGCCGTCACCGCCGTGCAGATGGTCGACGCCGAAGCCGCCCTCGATGCGGTCATCACCGCCCTCGCCCCAGATCGTGTCGTCGCCTGCACCCCCGATCAGGGTTTCGCCGGTGTTCGTGCCGCCAAGCACCACGTGCTCTTCACCGGTAAAGCGCAGGTAATTGGTGCCGCGAACGACGAGGGAATCGGTGCCCGTAACCGCAGAAATCACGTCGGCTTCACGGGTCGGGTCAGCATTGCCGAGCCCGTGGTTCCACTGCTTGGTCTGATCCATCGTGATGATGTAGTCGGCCGTCTGGAAGGCCGAGCCGTTGATGTGAAGGCCGCTGTCCTCAGTGTCGGTATTGCGGCGGATCAAGTCGGCGAAACTGTCGGCCTCGAGTTCGTTGAGCAGGTTCTGCCCTTGCGTGCGGCTCAGATAGTAGAAGCGGTCACCGTTCTGGAGGTTCTGGATCTGCAGTTCGAAGACGAAAGTGAAGGTCGAGCCCAGCATGCCGCCGAAGGGCATCAGCGCCTCGGCTAGGCCGCCGATCCAGAAGTCCACCTTGTTGAGGCCGGTTTCCCGCGCTGCCCATGTGCCGGTGGAGTTCAGATAATCGAGCCGCGCCTGGCGGTCCGCCGGCGTTTCACCGGGCGTGCCGAACACGAGGTCCCAGGCGGCATCCCGCTTTGCCTCGGCCGTGGTGGCGGCGAGGACCGTTTCATGGGTGCCGTAGGCGGCGATGAAGTTGACGATCGAAAGCGGGTTCTTGATGTGCAGGGCGAAATCCGCCCAGCTCTCATAGGGCTTGAGGTAGCTGTCGTTCGTCTGTTCGTAGATCTGGCGTCGCGCCTCGTTGAGCGAGGGAATGCCGGTTTCGCGCGCTCGGGTGATGTTGACCGCCGCGAGGTCCAGCGGCAGGCCGACGAGGTTGTTGCGCAGCGCGCTGGTCACGAATTCGTCGATCTCGTTGCCGACCTGCTGGGTCATGCCGCGAATGATGGCGCCGGAGGCAGCGTGAGCATCGACGCCTGCATTGTTGAACGCCAGCGGGTTGAGGAAGGCTTCGATCAGGCCGAGCTCCTGCGGTGTTGCCGCGCCTTGAGCGTTCAGCGTGAGCATCTCGACGTTTTCGGCAAGCATCGAGTGGCCGAAGCGATAGACGACCTGGGCGAATTCCTCGAAGATCGCACCGTCGATCTCGACGGAGTGGGAGAACACGAAGGCATCGATCTGCGGCGCCACGGCGCGGACGAACTCCTCGAATACGAGGTGCTGGTAGACCATTTCCGTCGAGAAGCGCGCCGCCTGGAAGAGACGCTCGCCATCCCATACGAGGCCTGTGGAACTGGTCGGGAACGTGGTCACGTCGACCAGCAGCCACTCGTTGAGCAACGCCAGATCTCCTTCGGCCAGCACCGTCGCCTTGATGGCGCTGACCTGCCGGTTGTGCTCGCTGTGGAAGACCGAATGGGTCGCCGTCAGCGCGATGTTCTCGTTGCCGCGGCCGTCGCCGACGACGAAGTGGGCGTCGAGCAACTCATCGTCATAGGTGACGTTGACGCCGAATGCGTTCGGAAGGATCGGATTGCCGGCAACATCGTCGTCGTCCGCGACAACAGCAACGGGAGCAGTTTGCGGGTTCCGGTCGTGATCGACAGGACCGCTCGGTACGGCGCTGTGGGCGATGTCGTTGAGGAAGGCGCGGCCGGCGCTCAGCGCCGTGACTGCATCGATCGGGTTCGCGAGATTGCCCTCGACAGGTCCGTTGACGGTTATCATCAGCGGCAGGCCGTTGGGTCCGCGAACGAATTCGCCGTAGAGGTCCGTCACCAGGAGCGGCACACTATGAACGTTCAGGTCGCTGAGCTCGATGCCGAGCAGGTCTCTTGCCTGGTTCTTGATATCAGCCCAGGTCGGCGGTCCGCCCGTTGCGCCGTGTAACATCTCGCCCGTTGCCAGGGGCTTGCCGTCCACAAGCACATACTGGCGCAGGAAGACCTGGTGCGATGGATTGGACGTATAGACCTGGTTGAGATCGATCCACGGTGTGGTCTCGTTGCGGTGATCGCGGATGTCGTCCGACGTTCCGAGTACACCATCAGCGCCCGGGTCATTGGTCGCGCGGGTAAGGACCATGAAGTTGGTCGCACTACCCGGGACATAGAGCGGATCATCCGGCTGCAGGGGAATGATGACGTTGCCGCTGCCGCCCTTCGAGGTCAGGTCGAGGCCGTGGTCGAAGAACTGGCCGAAGATGGTCATGAACCCGTTGAACGAAGCGGTGTCGCCGAGGTCGGCGGCAACGTTCTTGATGAAGACGTTGTCGCCATCCATCGTCACACCGTGAGACGAAAGTTCATCGATGACAGCGGCATCGGCCGCGGCGGCCGCGGCCTCGGCGGCTGCCGTCGCGGCACTTCCAGTCGGAATTGCGTCGCGCGCGGCAATCGCATCATCGAGGGCATCTGTTGCGTCCGCCAGGTCCCCCGCTGCCGCGTCCAGCACCGCATCGGCGGTCGCCAGCGCCGAAGAGGCGCTTGCTGCAGCGCTTTGGGCACCGTCGACGGCGCTTGCCAGGCTTTGTTGCTCGGCCACAGCGTCTTGCAGGACGATCACCGCGGTCGCGTGCTCCGCCTGTGCAGTCGTCAGTGCCGCCGAAGCGTCTTCCAGATTCTCGACCGAAAGATCGTAGGCGATCTGGGCGTCCTCTCGTGCATCCACGGCCGCGAGATACAGCGCGCTGTTTTGCGGTGTCGGCGCATTCTGGAACGCCGTGAGGGCGGCGCTCTCCGCCTGCTCGGCCAAGGCCAGATTGGCAAAGGCGATGTTGCGTGCATCCGTTGCATCGGACACCGCCGACGCTGCGGCCTGGCTGGCTGCAAGTGCCGTGGCGGCAGCCGCCTGGGCGGTCGCGACCACAGGCGCATGGGCATCCCGTGCCGCGATTGCCGAGGCCAGAGCGGCATTGGCGCTTGCGAGTGCCTGCGTTGCTCCCGACTGGACGACGACGGCTGCGTCATAAGTCGCCTGCGCCGTTGCCTGCGCCGTCTGAGCATTGGCGACGACGACATTGGCGGCAGCGACGGCGGCGGCAGCGTTCGCAGCCGCCGTCGCCACGGCGGCATGCGCTGCGCGTGCAACTGCCTGCAGATCCATAACCGTGCGGACAATGCCGAGGGCTTCCGCCCCCTTGATGTCGACGGACGCAAGCGCTGCCGCTATCGCGGCGGGATTGTCGAGCGACTGGTCGGCAACGATGTTGGAGATCAGCCGTGGCTGGCTATCGTAGACGGACCCCGTCGGATCGGCATAGCTCGTCTGTTGCCCGTTGCGCGGGTTGATTTCGGCCGGCGCGTAGTTCGGCGTCAGCAACCGCACCATCGTTTCATCGGATGAGCCGAATTGTGTCATGTTCGGCTGGAAGTTGTTGAATGAGCCATCGACCGTGCGGAGGCCGTAGGGAAGAAGGGGGCTCGATACCAGCTGTTCGAGAGCGGCACGCGGATCGGCGCCGCCGTTGATGGCTGCCGTGTGGGCTTCGGCGATCTTGATCTGCGTCAGGATGAAGTCGAGGTCGTTCCGGTTAAGCTTTACCATTTTTCCCTCCATCGGAGCACCCCGCAATCGCGGCCGCCCGTTTTCAAACAAAGTTCCATGGTCCGGCGGCGAGGCTGTCCTCCCCGGCGCGCCGGTTGCTTTTCGTGTCTCGTTCGTGAGCCGAAATAGGCCTTCTGATGCTCGTATGGTGAGCCGCGGCGCCGACGAAAGAAACGGCGCAAGGTCGGACGAGATTGTCGACGAAGGTTGGAGCGGATTTCGGACTAGTGGACGTGCACTCATGGCATTGGTCCAATGAAAAACCTGGACTTAGGTCCAGTTCTTCTTTCTCCCGTAGAAATTGACTGGAGAAGGTCTTTCAATTTGCCAGAATAGTGCGATCATCGCCTGGGCGGCTTGGCCGGGGCACTGCATTTCCGCGGCACGCAATCCGAGAGGAAATCGCGCAGCGTGACTGAGCATTCAGGGGGTATTTCGCATGAGTTCGCCGCGCCAGCGGAGCCGGCGCTAGTGGGCCGCCGTCGGTTGCTGCTGCCGATACGACAATGGTTTGGCCGGCAGACCCTCTCCATGCAGTTCCTGCTTGCCTGCGGCGCGCTGATCTTTCTGGTCGCAGCCGTCTCCGGCTATCTCATCTCTCGCGAAGTGTCTCATAATGCGGCGGTCGATCGCGCGGCTGCGACGGCTCTCTTCATGCAGAGCATTCTCGAACCGGCCGGAAACGAGATTGCCCAGTCGGGCCAGCTTTCGGCAGAACGCCGGCTTCGTCTCGACAAGCTTTTTGCCGAGCCGCAGTTCAAGGATCGTTTTCCCTACTTCGAGCTGTGGCTGCCGGATGGGTCGGTCGCCTACTCCACCTCGAAGGAGTTGATTGGCCGCCGTTTCAACCCGCCGCCGGGGCTTCTGCGCGCGCTCAAGGGCGACGTTGCCGCGGAATATGCGGACCTGACGGCCAGCGAACATACGCTGCGCAGCCTGAGCACGCGTTATCTGGAAATCTACAGTCCGCTGCGCCGGTCCGATACCGGCGAAGTCGTTGCGGTCGCGGAGATACACGAAGATACGGATACCCTGCACTGGGAGATCTTCGAGGTTCGCCTGATCGGCTGGACGGTCGTTGCCGGCGCATCCACCCTCATCATGCTCGGGCTGCTCGCAATCGTTCATCGTGGCAGCGCAACGATCGAGCGGCAGCGTTTGCGGCTGGAGCAGCGCGCCGAGGAGGCCGAACGGGTTTCGGAAGAAATTCGCGTCCTGCGCGATCGCGCAAGGCTCGCTTCCTTGCGCATGACGGACTCCAACGAACGTCTGACGCGCGGAATTGGTGCGGATCTGCATGATGGTCCGGCGCAGCTTATCGGCTTTGCCATCCTCCAGACGGAGCCTGTACGCGTCGCACGGTCCAGATCCGAGCGTGAAGAGGCGCTGGAGGTGATATGTGGCACGCTGGGAGAAGCCCTGAAGGAAATCCGCCTGATCGCGCGATCGCTGCTGCTACCGGATATCGAGCATCTGGACCTCGACCAGGTGATCGGGCGGGCAGCAAAACTTCACGAGGCGCGGACGGGAACCCAAGTTGCCATCAAGGGCAGCGGCAGCAAGTTGCCTCTCCCGCCTGTTATCAAGACCTGCATCTACCGTTTTGTTCAGGAGGGCCTGAACAACGCCCACCGGCATGCGAACGGCCGGGGCCAGGCTATCCGTTGCCGCATCGATGGCACCGTTCTGAACCTCAGCGTTCGCGACAATGGTGGCCCGTCTGCCAAGAGCAGTTCCAGCGACAAGCCGGATGGCAGCGGTCTCGGCATTCACGGTCTTCAACAGCGGGTGGAGAGCCTTGGCGGCACGCTGAAGTTCGTACATCGACGGGACGGGGCGGAGCTCCAGATGACACTGGATCTCGGAGGAGGAATGCTCGATGGATGAACCATCTTCGGTCATCGTCGTCGACGACCACGCACTCTTTCGAATGGGCGTCCTGCAGGCACTGTCAGCGCACAAGCGCTTTGCCGTCGTCGGCGAAGGAGGCTCGAAAGAGGATGCCCTCCGGCTCGTGGAAAACTTTCTTCCGAACGTGGCGCTGCTCGACATCTCGATGCCCGGCAGCGGGATAGACGCCGCCCGTGAAATCTCGACGCGATGGCCAACCACGAAGATCGTGATGCTGACGGTGTCGGAGGAGGACGATGACGTGCTGGAGGCACTTGATGCCGGTGCGGCCGGCTACGTGCTCAAGGGTGCTCCCGCACTGGACTTGATTACGGCGATATCAACCGTTGCCGAGGGGCGAGCCTATCTTTCGCCCGCACTTGGCATGCGCCTGTTCGGCGTCATTCGCAACCGCACCGAAGGCCACCGGGTGGAGCGCCTTGTCGACAAGCTGACGCCGAAGGAGGCGATCGTCTTCCGCCTGCTGGGACGCGGCTGCACCAACCGGACGATCGCCGAGGAAATGAGCGTGCAGATCAAGACGGTGAAATTCCATGTCGGTCGACTGCTCATCAAACTCGGCGCCAAGAACCGGGTCGAAGCGGCGCTGCTGGCGCAGCGACATCTGAAGCTTTCGACAAGCCGCAAGACGTGAGCCGGACCGCCGGCAGGGTCGGTGCATTCCTCTCACCGAAGACGCGGTCTCGGAAACGAATTTGCTGGCCGTTCACCGGTTCACCAGCCGCCGGATGCCCTAAAGGGCGTCGCGATCTTTCAGACTGGCTCGGTGCGTTGAATTATTGATTTGTCGAATGTCGTTATCGCAAAACCGCTGCGCACTTTTGCGCGCCGTTCTCTAGTTGATCCGCTCGCGCTCGCCGGCAACCTTCGGGATCACGTCGAGCCGCTGGGCGGCCAGCACGACTTCAAGGCGGTTCCTGGCATCGAGCTTCTGCATGAGCACGCTCATGTAGTGCTTGACCGTCTTTTCGCTGATATCGAGACAGCGCGCGATCTCCCGATTGGTGCTACCGCGCATCAGATGCCGAACGATCTGCTCTTCACGAAGACTGAGGCGTTGTTGCGCCTGTTCGCGCCGGCGCATCTCCGCGGTCTTCATCGCCATGATGACCTTTGTGGCAAACCCCGCCGAGATGAAAGTCTCACCGTCATAGACCATGCGGATCGCCTGATGCAGATCGCTGGCCCTGCTGCCCTTGAGCACATAGCCGGCAACACCGTAGTTCAGCACCTGGATCGCCGTTTCTATGCTTGAATTCGCCGTGAAGACGATGATGCGCGTGCCCTGGTACTTTCGAGCAATCAACTCGATGGCCGCAACGGCATCCCCCGGCATGCTGAGATCGAGTACGAGCACGCGCGGAGAATGATCTTCGACAATTCTTAAAGCGTCAACCGCGTTCTCGCCCTTCGCAACGATCTCCAGATCGCTCTTACCAGAAAAAACACTGATTAAACCATCAAGAAGAATAGGGTGATCATCGACAAATGCCACGGAAATACACATGGAAGCCAGCCCACAATTAGATACTAAAAAAAACCCACATTGCAAAATCGCAGAGATATTACGCAGTTAAATTTATGCAGCTAGGAACGAATACATTTGACATCGAAATTCAATACATACAGAAACGACCGCGCATCCCACAAAGCGCATCGCATCCTCGTTCATTCGGTAGAGAAGACGCGAATGAGCCCCACACCCTCCCATGCCGCGAATACTATTACAGAAGAACTCAATTTTAAAGCGCATGCTTAAACATAGGTTAATTTTAGGGGGTTGAACCTCCTCGCGACACGGAGTTCCGCCGCCCGAAGTAGGGCGACAAAGCCCCTGCCCACCGATTGGCGCAACTGTCGCCACAAAGCCGGTCCTCAGCGGCCTTGCCGTCAGCATGACGGTAGATTTGAATGCGCTCTGGCTACTTTCCTTCCGGCTGCGGAATGCAGCGGACATTCACACGGTGGGTCGTCAAACGCGGAAAACTCGCAAAGGATCTCGTGATGCCCAGAGCCGCCATTGTTGGGGGAACCGGACAGATCGGCCGGGCGACGACCCGTCGGCTGCCGGGAGCGACATCGATCGCCTTTTGAAGCAGTGGCACCGGTAACGCGACACGTGCCGAACCAAAACGCGGATTTGGAACCGCCCTCCTGATCTTGGCAGCAGGAGTTCCTATATTACAGTCCATCTCCCGCGCTGGCCCGCAGCCAGTGGGAGAAAAAGCGAATTCGCGCTCACGAACCAGGTGGAGGATATCTGAATGACCGAGAGAGCTGTTCTGGCCGGCGGTTGCTTCTGGGGAATGCAGGATCTGATCCGCAGGCTCCCCGGCGTCACCGGCACCCGTGTGGGCTATACCGGCGGCGACGTGCCCAATGCGACCTATCGCAACCACGGAACACATGCCGAGGGCATCGAGATATTCTACGATCCGGCGAAGACCTCCTATCGGCGGATTCTGGAGCTGTTTTTCCAGATCCACGACCCCACCACGAAAAACCGTCAGGGCAACGACATCGGCACCTCCTATCGTTCGGCGATCTACTACGTCGATGACGAACAGAAGCGCATTGCCGAGGACACCATTGCCGATGTGGAAGCCTCTGGCCTGTGGCCGGGCAAGGTGGTGACGGAACTGGAACCCGTCGGCGACTTCTGGCAGGCGGAGCCGGAGCACCAGGATTACCTGGAGCGCTATCCGAACGGCTATACCTGCCACTTCCCGCGTCCGAACTGGGTGCTGCCGCGACGGTCCGCCGCGGAGTAACAAACGCCCCGGCGAGCGTCTGGCGAACCGTGTCCGCATGCATCCGCCAGGTTCGGCGGACATGGACGCCGGCCGCATCATTCGAATTCAGGACAGTCGTTGCGACCTTGGGATGATTGTTCTCCTTCCTGGAGCATCACATGAACTTCAATAGTCAACGACTTGAATTTACCGGCCATTCCGGCGCCACCCTTGGCGCCAGACTCGACCTTCCAAACGGCCCGGTGCGGGCCTATGCGATTTTCGCCCACTGCTTCACCTGCTCCAAGGATCTGGCGGCGGCGCGTCAGATCTCGGCCGAACTCGCGCGCGAAGGGATCGCGGTCCTGCGCTTCGATTTCACCGGCCTCGGATCAAGCGAGGGCGAGTTCGCCTCGACCAACTTTTCGTCCAACATCGCGGATCTTCGTTCGGCCGCCGACTATCTGCGGCTACACTTCGAGGCGCCGTCGCTCCTGATTGGCCATTCGCTTGGCGGTGCAGCCGTCTTTGCGGTTGCCAACGAAATTCCGGAAGTTCGCGCCGTGGCCACGATCGGCGCACCCGCGGACGTCGGCCATGTGCTCAAGAACTTCGGAGCGAGCCTCAAGGAAATAGAGGAAAGTGGTGCCGCCGAAGTCGATCTTGCCGGTCGCAAATTCCTGATCAAGAAACAGTTCGTCGACGACGCTTGCGCCCAGCGCCTTCATGAGGCTGTGGCCACGCTCAGGAAACCCGTTCTCATTCTCCACGCGCCGCTGGATCAAACGGTCGGCATCGAAAACGCCAGCGACCTCTTCCATGTGGCCAAACATCCGAAGAGCTTCGTTTCGCTGGACAAGGCCGACCATCTGCTCACCGATCCTGCCGATGCCGCCTACGCCGCCCGGGTGATTGCGGAGTGGCTGAGCCGCTATCTCGTGGCCGACAGTCCGCAGGGCACGGAGCCGGTGGAACAGGTCCAGGTGACGGAAACGGGCGAAGGCAAATTTCAGAATTCGGTTCAAGCCGGCAGGCATCGCCTCTTTGCCGACGAGCCGCAAAGCGTCGGCGGGTTCGATTCCGGGCCATCGCCCTATGACTACCTGTCGATCGGGCTTGCTGCCTGTACCTCCATGACGCTGCGCCTCTACGCCGACCACAAGAAGCTGCCGCTCGGGCGCATCAAGGTGGAGGTCTCGCATTCCAAGATCCATGCGCGGGATTGCGAAGACTGCGCTGCAACGGAGCGCGCCGACAGCGGGAAGATCGACCGGTTCGAGCGGGTCATAGCGATCGAGGGCGAGGTCACAGACGAGCTTCGCTCCAAGATCGCCGAGATTGCCGACAAGTGCCCGGTCCATCGCACTCTGGAAGGGATCGCCAAGATAACGACGGCCGTGAAATAGTCCGCGGCCCTGCCCGGAATTTTCCTTTGTAGTATTCCGCTAGTACCCGTTGCCTCAGCCGGATTGCTAAGCTCCGCCCATTGGTTTTGGGAGGAAACAAATGGCAAACTCGAAAATTCTGATGATCACCGGTGATTTCACCGAAGACTATGAAACGATGGTTCCATTTCAGACCTTGCTCGCCTGCGGCCACACGGTGCATGCCGTCTGCCCCGGCAAGAATGCCGGCGAGACGGTTGCGACCGCGATCCATGATTTCGAAGGCGACCAGACCTATTCCGAAAAGCGCGGTCACAATTTCGCGCTCAACGCCACCTTCTCCGCCATCCGCGCTGAAGATTACGACGCGCTGGTCATACCCGGCGGTCGCGCGCCCGAATATCTGCGTCTCAACCCGGATGTCATCAAGGCTGTCCAGCATTTCTTCGCGGCGGGAAAACCAGTGGCGGCCATCTGCCACGGCGCACAATTGCTGGCAGCGGCCGGCGTGTTGAAGGGCCGCACCTGTTCGGCCTACCCGGCGTGCCGTCCGGAGGTCGAACTTGCCGGCGGCATTTATGCGGATATCGCGATCAGCGACGCGGTCGCCGACGGCAACCTCGTTACCGCGCCGGCGTGGCCCGCCCATCCGTCGTGGCTGCGCCAGTTCATGGCTGTGCTCGACGCCTCGGCCCTGCTACAAACGGACGCCGCCTGAGAAGGCAGCCACGGGAGGGGCGAGATGTGCGAGTTGTTCATAAAGGCGGATGCGCGGCTCTGGGAGAGCACCACCCGGTCGCTGCGCATCGATGGCATGGTGACGAGCGTCCGGCTGGAGAACTTCTTCTGGTCGAAGCTTGAGGAGATCGCGCGGCGCGATCGTATGAACGTCACGCAGCTGATCACCAAGCTACACCACGAGTCCATCGATGCCGGGCATGATCTCGGGAACTTCACATCATTCCTGAGGGTCTGCTGCGCGCGCTATCTCGACCTGCAGCTGTCAGGTGACATTCCGACGGATGTCAACCAACCGATCGCCGGGCTGAACGCTCCGGCGATCCTCACGCGCGAGCAGGAAAAATATCATTGAACTGAGGCAGGCTGCCCCTTCGCGGGGGCAGTCCCGGCTCAGCGCGCCCCTCGCCTGCCCGTCTGCTGCCGCGGATCCAGGATCGTCAAACCCAAAGTCGTTTGGTTCAAGCCCCGGCGACAAGACTATGCTATTCAGGGGGCCAGCGATTCTGAGTTTGTAGTGCAATGAGCCCCAAGACCCGCGGTTATCTGTTTGCCTTCCTTGCCATTTGCATCTTTGCTGGCCAGGACGCCATCACCAAGTATCTTGGCGACCGCTACCCCGCTTTGTTCATCACGATGATCCGATTCTGGGCGTTCGCGCTCTTCGTGTTCGCTTTCGCCGCCTCGTCATCGGGTGGACTTCGCAAGACCGCTCACACGCGCCATCCCTGGCTGCAGGTCGTGCGGGGCCTGCTGCTCGTCGCCGAAATCGTCGTCATCGTCATTTCCTACGTTCACGCCGGGCTCGCCATGAGCCAGTCGATCTTTCAGGCGACACCACTGATCATCACCATCCTCTCGATCCCTCTTCTCGGGGAGACCGTGGGATGGCGGCGCGGTGCGGCCATTCTGATCGGTCTGATCGGCGTTCTGGTGATCATCAATCCCGTTAACGTCCACTTCGACATGTCGCTGCTTCTGCCGCTCGCAGCCTCCGTGCTTTTCGCGCTTTACAGCATTGCCACCCGCGCCGTCAGTCGCGAGGATTCGGCCGTCACGAGCCTCTTTTATGCCGGTGTTGTCGGCGCCGTGGCGATCTCGCTGGTCGGCCCGTTCTACTGGACAGAGGTGGTGCCGTCCGATTGGTTTGCCCTTGCCGCGCTTTGCGTCTGTGGCACCCTCAGTCACTTTTTCCTCATCAAAGCCTACGGACTGCTGCCGGCAGCCGAAGTCCAGCCCGTTACCTATTTCCAGCTGGTCCTCAATGTGATCTTCGCCGTCATGCTCTTCGGCGAGACAATCACTCACAACATGATCGTCGGCGCGCTCATCGTCGTCGGCGCCGGTCTCTTCACGATCTGGCGCGAGCATCAGCTGGCGAGACGGTCGTCGGTATCGCGCGCCTAGTCCTGCTCGCTGACCGGCCGCTCAGGCGCCGCCAGCGATATGAGAGCAGCCAGCGTCTTTCGAAGGCCGAGATCAAGCCGCTTGTCCTGCCGGACGATCATGCAGAGCCGCCGGCTCAGTTTTTGGCGAAAGGGCCTGACCACAAGCTCGCTCGATCCTGCCGCTTCGCCGGCTCATCGCACACATGCGTGGCGCCTTCAGGCTTGATGATCCAGGTGCGTTGCCCGCTGAGACCCCGCAGCATCCTTCATCGCACGCTCCGCAATCGTTGAAAGCCTGAGTTCGGCAAACTCCTGCAGCAGGGTCCGCTCCGCTTTTTCGAAGGCGTCCACCAGCGCCGCATTCGCTGCGCGCTCCACCGGGCAGGTCGGATGGTCCTCGGACACGCCTGCCGCCAGAACCTGCCCATCGTCCAGCGCCCGCTGCACATCGAGCACCGTCAACTCCTCAAGCGGCCGCAGAAGCGCCCAGCCCCCTCCCCGGCCGCCTTCGGAACCGACGACACCCTTGCGCTTCAACGCCCCCATCGTCCGGCGAACAACCACCGGGTTGGTGTTCAGCATCTTGGCGATGGTCTCTGACGTCTCCCGTCCCCCGAGCAGTGCCATGTGAATGAGCACATGGATCATCCGCGCCAACCGGCTGTCTTGCTTCATTCGACTCCCCATAGCGTAACAACATAAGTTACACACTCTTGACGCGATCTGTTTCCGTAACTTATACAATTACGGTATAAGAGTGTCGAGAAGGAACGAAGATGCAGGCCCAGACAATCCAGACCCGAACCATCCGCATGGGCTTTATCGAACAGGGAAACGGCCCGGCCGTTCTGCTCTGCCATGGCTTCCCGGAGACCTCCCATGCCTGGCGGTACCAGATAGCGGCACTTGCGGAGGCGGGCTTTCGCGCGATCGCGCCTGACATGCGCGGCTACGGCCTCTCGGAATGTCCTCCATCGGTCGACGAATACAGCGTGTTTCACAGCGTCGGCGACATGATTGCTCTGCTGGATGCCCTCGACCTATCAACGGCCATCCTCGTCGGTAACGACTGGGGCGCGACCGTTGCCTGGCAGGCGGCACAGATGCGGCCCGACCGTTTCTGCGGCGTCGTCGCCATGAGCGTGCCGATGATGGGCCAGCCGCCCGTTCCGCCGACCCGGATCTTCCCGCGGACCGACGACGCGGAATTGTACACGCTCTATTTCCAGGAGCCTGATGTCGCCGAGGCGGAGCTGGAGCGTGACATCGGCCAGACGCTGCGAAAGATCCTCTTTGCGGCTTCCGGCGACGCGGGCGCGCGACAGGCCGGAGACCAGACGCCCAATCCGTTCGGCATGGTATCGCGCCGGCATGGACTGCTTGCGCCGCTGCCCGACAGCATGCCCGACTGGCTCACCGCTGCAGACCTCGACACCTACATCAGCGCCTTTGCCACGACCGGTTTTCGCGGAGGGTTGAACTACTATCGAAACCTCGATCGCAATTGGCAGCTGCAGGCCGCTTTCGCCGGCGTAAAGGTCGAAATTCCTGCCCTGTTCATGGTCGGCGAGCGCGACACGGGCCTCGCCATCCCCGGGATGCGCGAAATTGTCGATGCGATGCCGACGCTCGTCCCGCAGCTCAAGGAAAGCATCATCGTGCCCGGCAGCGGCCATTGGCTGCCGCAGGAGCGCCCCGATGTCGTGAACGAGGTTCTCATCCGGTTTGCCCGGAATGTTTGAAAGTCACGTGATCGACGAGCGAAGGACACCCCCTGTCCCCCGAGACCAAAAAATGCATGATCGCACACGCAAAACGTGTGGATCCAAGGGGTGCATCTCGATGAAACGGGTGCGGCCCGGGCCCTCATGCGACTTAAATCCAAACTTAAAGTATTCTCAGGATTGCTCATGAAAACCTTTAGATATCTCTTTTTGCCCGTAATCGTTGTCGCTTTGTCGGCTTGCACCACAACCTCCGACGATTCCCGGCAGCAGGCGCTATCGATCACGGCGCGCAGCGGCGTGAAGACGCTCGTCGCCAAGAACTGGCATATCGACGATAACTGCAGCCAGATCGACTATCCGGCGATGACGATTGCGGAGAAGCCCAAGCATGGCCACCTGGAGATTGTCCACGAGGCGGTCTATCCGAAACTGGTGGGCAAGCAGTCAAAATGCGCGACAACCAAGGTGAATGGCGTCGTCGCCTACTATACGCCGAACCCCGGCTATACCGGCCGCGACCGGCTTGTCATTCGCTCCCCCTATGAAGACGGAAAGATCGAAGAAGGCGTATTGAGCGTGACTGTCGTCAAATAGACAGCCGCTTGGTCGGGCGGCGGAAGCACCTGGAAAACGAAGTGCTATCGAACCGGTTCCGCGCTATAATCGGGCGCGGGGTGGAAAGAAGGTGAAGCCAATGAAGAGGCTAGCAATCTTTGCCTTGTCACTGGCGACGGTGGCTACGAGTGTTCCGCCAGCCATGGCATTTCCTCCAGCCGTTACGGCGGAGATCCAGGCATCTCAAGTCCAACCGGTTCAGTACAGGCACCACGGCGGCGGCTATCACGGCGGCTACAACCACGGGCATCACCACGGCGGTGGCGATGACTGGGCATGGGCGCTCGGCGGATTGGCAACCGGCGCGATCATCGGCGGGCTGCTCGCGCAGCCTCGCTACTATGGCCCGGGCTATTATGACGAAGGCTATTACGGCCCGACCTATTCCGCCCCACGCTACTATGCGCCGCGCTACTATCGCCAAACCTATTACGGAGGCAGCGCCCACACCCGCTGGTGCTACGCTCGTTACCGGTCCTACAGGGCCTATGACGACACGTTCCAGCCGTATTACGGTCCGCGGCAGGCGTGTGTCTCCCCCTACTACTGAAGCGTTGAAGCTCAACTGACACGGGCTTCATGACTTGGTGCAGATCCCTCGGTCCGGCACTTGCCGGATCGACGCGGCAGGCCACCTCTAATTGTCTGCAACTTTTATTCTTTTTGTCGAAGCCGATGAAAGGAAAGTTTTGCAACCCTAATGTACGCAATGGTAGAGTGCATTGTTTGCGCTTCCCGCGCAGCCTGATTTGTAGCGTTTAGAGCACTTTAAGAGGGCTGTGCCCCCGGGGACCGTCAGCATGCTGAACCTGCCTCGCCTGCCGCTTCTGGACAACCTTAAGGGGTATCAGGGAAGTTGGTTGCGCAGTGACATTTCCGCAGGCGTCGCCATTGCCGCGGTCGGATTGCCGAGCGCCATCGCCTATCCCGCCATCGCCGGGCTGCCGCCCGAGACGGGCCTTTATGCGAGCATCACGCCGCTTGTCGCCTACGCCCTTTTCGGTCCGTCGCGGCAACTGATCGTCGGACCGGATGCGGCGACGATGACGGTGCTGGCGGCCGTGCTGACGACGGTATTCGCCTCCTCTGCCGGTGGCGCTGACCGCGTAACGGCGGCGGCCCTGCTGGCCCTGATCGTCGGCATCCTCTGCCTGATTGCACGCCTCGTCCGTCTCGGCGTGCTCGCGACCTTTCTTTCGCGCCCGATCCTCACAGGCTTCTTTGCTGGAATTTCCCTCTCGATTCTGGTTGGACAGATCAAGCGCGTCACCGGCGTCCAGATCGAGTCGGACGGGCTGATCAGCCCTATTCTCGAACTTCTGAGGCAGGCCGGCTCCATCCACTGGCCCACTCTGGTGTTTGCCTTGGCGTGTTTTGCGCTGCTGCAGGTCGCCCGCTTCTATCGCTCACCCGTTCCAGGTCCTGTTATCGTCGTCTTCGTCGCGGTGTTGTTGTCATATCTCTTCGACTTCGAAGGGCGCGGCATGACGGTCGTCGGCAACATTCCCGACGGCTTGCCGACCTTCGTCCTGCCTCGTCTCGAGGGTCTGCCGATCGATGGATTGCTGACCGGCGGCGCGGCAATCTTCCTCGTCAGTTTCGGTTCCGGCGTCATCGCAGCGCGCAGTTTTGCGGCGCTCGGCGGCTACCGCGTCGATCCGAACCGTGAACTGAGCGGCTTCGGCGCCGCCAACATTGCGGCAGGACTGTTCGGGACGTTTCCGGTGACCGCCTCGGATTCACGCACGGCCGTGAACTTCGCCGTGGGTGGGCGGTCGCAGATCGCGAGCCTCGTTGCGGCAGGGACCCTGATGGTGGTGCTGCTCTTTCTTGGTGACGTCCTTCGCATTCTGCCGGTCGCCGCGCTCGGGGCGATCCTTGCGGCAACGGCGCTCAGCCTGATCGACATCGACGGCCTCAGACGGATCTGGACCGTCAACCGCATCGAGTTCATTTTCGCGCTGATTGCCCTTTGGGGACCGATCGGCCTCGGCGTGCTGAACGGCGTGGTCATCGCCATCGCTGCAACACTGGTCTACCTCATCTTGCAGACCATGTATCCGCACGACGCCATGCTGGGCCGCATCCCCGGGCGCGACGGCTTCTACAAGCTGCACCGCATGACCGAGGCACGCCCGGTTCCAGGCTTCGGTGCCTGCATGGTTCAAGATAGTCTGCTTTTCTATAACGCCGATTACGTCCGCGAGCGCCTCGAGGTGATCGCCGAGAACCTGCCGAAACCTACCCGCTGGCTGGTGATCGATGCGAGCGCCATCCCGCAAATCGACAGCACCGCCGCGGACATGCTTGGAGAGTTGCAGAGCGACCTGAAGAACCGCGGCGTCACGCTCGGCCTGGCCGAGTTGCACACCGATGCGCGCGCCCTGCTCGAGCGCTCCGGGGTCGTCGAGAAGATCGGCCTGGGCATGATCTTCGAGGGAATGGAAGATGCGCTCGACGCTTACGAGACCAAGTACGGGCGGAACGACGGTCAGCCGACCGGTTCTGTCGAGATCAAGCCAGATGACCATGTCCGAACGGGAGGGAAAAATGGGCAAGCATGACGGCAAGAAGAAAAAGGGCAAAGACAAGAGCGAAGGCGAAATAGCCGATGACACGACGACTTCGGAGGACTCGTCGTCCGAAGGCTATGCCAAGGAGCTCGCCCGGCTGCAGCAGGAAACCGCCCATCTGCAGGCCTGGGTGAAGAAAACAGGCGCGCGCATCGTCATCGTCTTCGAAGGCCGCGATGCGGCCGGCAAGGGCGGTGTGATCAAGCGGCTGACCGAGCGTGTCAGCCCACGCGTCTTCCGCGTGACCGCGCTGCCGGCGCCGACCGACCGCGAGAAGTCGCAGATCTACATGCAGCGCTATATCCAGCACCTGCCCGCCGCTGGCGAGATCGTGATCTTCGATCGCTCCTGGTATAACCGCCCCGGCGTCGAGCGCGTTATGGGTTTCTGCTCGGATGACAGTGCCCGACGCTTCCTCGAGCTCGCGCCGCGTTTCGAAGCGGCCATGGTCGAAAGCGGCATCATCCTGCTCAAATACTTCCTCGACGTCAGCGAGAAGGAGCAGGAAAAGCGCTTCCGGCAGCGCATTGCCGATCCGCTGCGCCAGTGGAAGCTCAGCCCGATGGACGTCGAATCCTATCGCCGCTGGTGGGACTATACCCGCGCCTACAACGAGATGATCCGTATGACGGACACCGATTTCGCGCCCTGGTGGATCGTACCGTCGGATGACAAGAAGCGTGCCCGCATCAACTGCATCTCGCACATTCTCTCGTCGATCCCATACGAGCGCGTGAAATTCTCGGAGCCCGATCTCGGCAAGCGCCAGAAACGGCCGGATGACTTTGCGGCGGACGACCACGTGCGTAGAAACGTGCCCGACGTTTTATAAGACTGAAAAGCCCGCACCAAAGGTGCGGGCTTTGAACGCTTTCGATCGGGACGGGCCGCAGCGCGACAACGCGATGCGACGCCGGGACGGTCGTACTCAGGCTTTTTCGGGAGCCCAGTTCAAGAAGAACCCGACGTCACCGGGCACGCCACCCGGGAAGTTGATGATCATCGCCTTCAACTTGTAGCCACTTGGCTTGCCGAAGGCCTGATAGCGGTCAAAGAACTCTTTTGCTTTTCCCTGCAGCGTGTTCGGCCAATCCCGGTCGCCGCTGTTGATCGCGCGGCCGCTGTCGGTGCAAAGCTCGGACGGGAAGCTGTAGACCATCGCTTCGAACTTGCCGGCCTTCACGGCGTTCGCGACCAGCCGGCGAACGATGGCGATTTCCTCTTCCGTTACATGCTTCTTGAGAAAATCCGCGGCAAAGTCGGCGAGCTTTTGCTCTTCGATGGATTTTAGTCGCCGCTCCTTGTCCATCTCGTCCATTTCACGCTGGAGCATCTGCATTCTGAGGTCCTGTGCACTCGGAGGTGCGCCGGCATTCTTGTTGTCAGACATCACGTCGATCCACTTCAAGCAAATGGGCGCTCTGTGACGAAGCGATACACGGCTTCCGTGCATCACATGACCAGGGACGTCCCGCAGTTACATCCAAGGAAACCCAAATGGCAGTGCAATTCGGGGACGAAACATTTTCGAATGCGAGCCGCTATATCTCCGATGGCCCTCTATTCATTGGTCTTTTCACTGCAAAACGAAAGAACCGCGACTGGCTCTCCCGATGCAAGGCTATCCTAAAATACCACAACCGCAAGAGGACAGTGACAACTTAACAGGGGCGACAAGATCAGTCGAAAATCCCTGCGCATGCAAAGCACTCGCGGGCCTTACATAACGATCAGGCCACGGATGCCGGGGCGCATCCTAGAGCGCGGAATGCGCCTGCGCGCTGCCATGTGTTTCCGGCGAGCCATAGCGGGCCGGCAGGCCGCAAATGGCCTCCATCCTCGGGTCGTTCTCGCCAATACGCTCATCAATCCATGATTTCGCCCAATAATAAGCTTCGGCAAACAGTTCGGAGTGCCGGCTCCAATCCATAAAGCTTATCGCCGCCGAGACTGGTGGGGAAATCAGGATGTCCTTTTCCCCGAGAGCGATCTCCTGCGGCCGGTGCGCCAGCATGCTTGCGGCAATGACCTGGATCAGGTTGGGGATTTTCGGCAAGCCCGAGCGGCCGAAGGGGTTGAGCAACCGAACGGTCAGTTCGGACGCGCCGGGAATACTGTCATAGTCGATGTGTTGTTTTCCCGGACCGCCCCCACCCAGGCTCACGACGACGTTCGGCCCTGTCTTCAGTTCCTTCATCTGTTCCAGTGGCAGATTGTTCATGATCGCCCCGTCGACCAGCATGTCACCGTCGGCTGTGAAGAAGGGCGGCAGTATGCCGGGGATCGAGCCCGACGCTCTGACGGCCTGCCACAGTTTTCCGCGGCGATGGACATGCGCTTGCCCTGTGCTGAGATTGGTCGACAGCGCGAAAAATGGCAGCCAGAGGTCTTCGATAAGAACGTCGCCATATTCCGCCTGCAGGGTGCGGTCGAGCACCTTGTGATCCAGCAGCGCATATTGCGGCACGGTCAGGCGACGGAACGCGCGGCTGCGGACGAAGATCTCGTGCGTCCCACGATTGATCTCGTCGGCGTTCATGCCGCGGGCGAAGCCCGCCATCATGGCCGCCCCCGAACTGGTGCCTCCCAGATAGTCGAAGGAGGCGCCGGCCTCGATAAAAGCCTTGTGGACGCCAAGATGCGCGCATCCGAGCGAGCCCCCGCCGGCTGCGACAAAGCCCCTCGCCTCGCCGGCAATGAAGCGGACCAGACGCTCGACATCCTCAATGTCGTCGAGCGCCACGTGATGATGCTGCCGGAGTCCGGGGCGCTCGTTCAGCCAGCCGCTGGTGCCGGCGACCGTTGCGGCGCGCTTGTCGTGCACCAGAACGAGCCGCACGCTCGATGGCGAGTGCACTGACAGCGCCAGTTGCTCTGACGGGTTGAGTTTTGCAGAGCCGGACGGCTCGCCGACCAACAGGACACCATCGGCCTGGCGGATGCAGACACGCGTCCAGTCGCTTGGTTCGTCGTCGGCGATGTAGACGATGCCTCCGGTCTTGGCTTCCAATTGGTTGAGCCAGTCCAGCACCGGCTGATCATCGATCGGAACGCCGGGAAAGCGCTCTTCGATGTCGGCCCTCGCCAGGAAAGCCGTGCGCGTGGATCCGGAAAAAGCCTTGCGCAGCAGGTCGATGAAGCGGGGAGAAACCCGGCTGCTTCCGGCAGCAACAATTGCGAGCGTCCTTATCCGGCAGGCGCCCTTGGCATGCGGCGAAGCCGGTGCCTGCTTGGCAAACCGTCGCGCCAGAAACGTGGTGACCGATTGGCGCAGGCTCGGCAGGGCACTCGCCGCCTTTTCGAACTGGTGGTCACAGATCGAAAGAACAATGGAATCGCGAGCAGCAACGACCGTAGCCATGCGCGGCAGCCCGGCGAAGAAACCGACCTCGCCAACGAGTTCGCCCTGCCCTATCTCGGCAATAGGGTCGGAGACGTCATCCCGGTGCACGGTAAAGCGGCCGGACAGGACCACGAAAAACCGGTCCGACGGCTCGCCTTGGCGGACCAGGATCTCGCCACGCCGCACGATGCCGCGATCGGAATTGGCGGCCAAGGCTTCCAACGCAGCCAATGACGTCTGGTCGAACATCAGGGTCTCCGACAACAGCTTGGCAGCAAGGGAACCGGTGGCGTCCATTGAACCTTCCTTGGAAACAGGCCGCTTACGAGCTTAGCCGTTTCGATCGGGATTGCCGAACACATTTCCTCGCCACGCCATATGGCGCAGGCGGCCTTCACCGGACCATAAACAGATGGGCTCGCCCCTGAAGACACGATAGCGACGCCGGGTCGAGGGTGCCAGCGAGATGCAACCTTTACATGCATATTAGCATTGCGTTGCACCTAGCCTGGGACGGCAGGATATTACCCTAAGACTTGCAGAACCCGCCGCGAGACGGCGCTCAGGACTATCGCAAACCTTTCGTTAGGCTTGCTTCTTGCCGCCCTCGTCGCTCGCCTTACCCTCCGGCTCCAAGTCAGGCTTTTGGTGCCGCACGGCCTTGGCTTCGAAGTAGCCGATGATGGTGAGAACGGCGAAGGCGGAACCGACCGCCAGGCCGGCAACGATCCAATGGCCGAAGCCGACCGATATGCCGATCGCGCCGGCAAGCCAGAGGCTGGCCCCGGTCGTCAGGCCCTGAACCTCGCCGCGAGACAAGACGATTGTGCCGGCCGCAAGAAAGGCGACACCGGCTGTAACCGCCTCCACCACGCGCAGAGGATCGATGCGGACGCGTTCGTCGAAGAAGCCGCCGAGGCGGACGCTTTCAATCGAGATGATGCCGAAGGTGCAGGCTGCGAGGCAGACGAGCATATGGGTCTTGAGGCCGGCTGGTCGTGCCTTGACCTCGCGCTCGAAGCCGATGACCGCGCCCATCAGCAGCGCACCAAGAATGCGCGCAAAAATGACCGGATAGGGAATTTGCGATGGCGGGAACAATTCGGCAGTGATCTGATCCATGCGGAACCAACGCGAATGCTTCGCATTGGTTCCGCATGATGGCGCCCGCGCCTCACCCAGTGCGCAGACGCCAGGAGCGGCCTGTCCCCACCCCGCTCCGAAGCGCTAGAAGTCGCTTAGTTACCGAGGGCCGCGAGGGCTGCGTCCAGGCGTTCCTGAGCCTTCTTCGGGTTCTTCGCTCCCTTGACCGCTTCCAGGTTGGCCGGCGCATCGCCGACCTGAACGACGCCGACCATGCCCATGCCGTAGTGCGGCGTGCACTTTACGCCGTAGACGCCCGGCGCCGTGAAAGTCACCTTGTAGTTTTCATTGATCTTGCTTTTGAAGGCCTCGGCACCATCGGGGATCATGCCCTTGATGGTTTCGACGTTATGTCCCTTGTCTGTCGGGATGAAAGTGACCGTGTCGCCAGGCGCAACCTTCAGTGACGCCGGCTCGAAAACCATCGCGCCGTCCTTGCCCTTGTTCAGCATGTGCACTTCGAAGTCCGCGGCGGCTGCCGGTGCGGCGACCAGCATTGCCGCGATCGCGATACCAAATCCGCTCTTGATTGCATTCAACATCGTCTTCTCCATTTGAGCGACCAGCCCGTGCTCGGGTTGTTCGAGAAGAGGATTAAGCCTGAGACGCCCCCTCCACTTTGATGCGCGTCAAATTCGCGCCGCTTTTTTGTCGGCATTGACAATACATAGGATTCCTATATTAATGACCACATGAGCAAGGAACCTGACACGACACCGCCCCTGATCGACCGTATCGGCGACGGCCTTTCCCGCGTAGCGACGGCCATGCGCACGGAGGCCTGGTCGAGTGCGGAAGCGATCGGCCTCAATCCGACGCAATTGCAGATCCTGACCTTCCTGGTTGCCCGTAGACGCGGCGGAATGCGGGTAAAACAGATCGCCGGTTATCTCGGCGTCAGCCAGCCGACGACGACGGACTCGGTCAACGCGCTCTTGCGCAAGGGGCTGGTCGAGAAGCGGCCGGATCCGAGCGACGCGCGCGCCCTTTCGGTTGCCACCACGCCGGCCGGCGAGGACGCAGTGCGACAGGCGGGGCGGCTCGCATCGGCCACGGAGGATGCCATCGCTTCGCTTTCGAGGCTGGAGCAGCAGGATCTGCTCATGCATCTCGTCAAGATCATCCGTAGTCTGCAGGCGGCTGGCGCCATCCCGGAACAGCGCATGTGCGTCAACTGTCGATACTTCCGGCCGCATGTCTATGACGACCCGAAGGCGCCGCATCACTGCGCGTTCGTCGATGCTGCGTTCGGACCGGCGGAACTGCGCGTCGATTGCGGCGAATACGAAACGGCAGAACCCGAAGCACAAAGGGCCGCCTGGCGTCTCTTCAATCGCGAGACGGTCTGATCATGCGAAACGATCCAGCCGCCGGCGCCAATGCCGGCGGTCCCGAAGGCGTCGCTAAGCCCCCCGGCGCCTCGCCACAAGCTTCACCATCGGAATTCGCGAGCGCTGTTTCCTGCGTCGCAAGCGGACAGACGATGATGTCGGCGCCGGTCCGACGACTGCCATCGGCGGACCGGCAATTTTCTCCCTCCAGCAAATAGAAAGAGAAAACCATGAGCAGAATTAATCTAGTCGATCCCGTTTCGGCAACTGGCGCCAGCGCCGAACTGCTTGGCGAAATCCGCTCCGCCTTCGGGGTAGCACCCAACATGTTCCGCGCCGTCGCCAATTCACCGGCGGCCCTTGCCAGCATGTGGGGCTCCTTCGGCGCGCTCGGCAAGGGACGCCTCGGCGCCAAGCTCGGCGAGCAGATCGCCGTTGCCGTCGCGGATCGCAACGATTGCCACTATTGCCTGGCGGCTCATACTGCCCTTGGCCGCAAGGCCGGCGCGACCGCCGAGGAGATGACGGCAGCGCAGCACGGCAAGTCCGCCGATCCGAAGACGGCGGCGGCCCTTACCTTTGCACAGAAGCTCGTCGAGGCGCGCGGACAGGTATCCGACGTGGATGTACGCACCTTGCGCGACGCCGGATTCGATGACGAGGACGTCGTCGAGATCATCGCGCATGTCGCGCTCAACCTGTTCACCAACTACATCAACGTCGCGCTTGCCGTTCCGGTCGACTTCCCCGGCGTGAAGCTCGTTCGCGAAGCCGCCTGATCCGCACATGTCGCAAAGGCCGGGCGACGAGCGTTCGCCCGGCCGTCTTGGAGATGAGAACAATGAACAGCAATCACAGGACCGCGGCTCCGGAACTCGCCGTTTCGACCTGGTTCAACACACAGGAACGTCCGAGCCTTGCGCAGCTTCGCGGCCGGGTCGTTTTCCTTCATGCGTTTCAGATGCTGTGCCCGGCCTGCGTTTCGCACGGACTGCCGCAGATGCAGCGCGTCCAGAGCATTTTTCGGGATACCGATCTTCAGGTCCTCGGCCTGCATTCGGTGTTCGAGCATCACGCGGTCATGACACCCGAGGCGCTGAAGGCTTTCATTCATGAGTATCGCCTGACCTTCCCGATCGCCGTCGACCAGCCTTCCGAGCAGGGACCGATACCGAAAACGATGGAGCGCTACGGCATGCGAGGCACGCCGACGGCAATCATCATCGGACGCGACGGTCATGTCGAACACCACCGCTTCGGCATCGAAGACGACATGGTCATTGGCGCGCGTCTTGCGACACTCCTTTCCGCCCCGATCCCCGATTTCAGCGGGGCCACCGCCACTTCAGCCGGGTGCACGAGCGAAGGATGCGTGCCCGACGCGCGTGCCGGCTAGAACCTCTGAGCATGGGAGAACAGACGATGACGACCAGAAAGGCGCTCGCCCTCAGACATGTGCATTTCGAAGATCTCGGCAGCTTTGCCGGGCCGCTGCGGGCGGCGGGATTTGAAATCGAGTACCGCGATGTCGGCGACGAAAATTACCTCTCTTTCGATCCGTTGGAGCCCGATCTCGTCATCGTGCTCGGCGGCCCGATCGGGGTCTATGAAGACGAGGCCTATCCCTTCATCGCCGGGGAAATCACCATGCTTCAGGCACGTCTTGCCGGCAACCGGCCGACGTTCGGAATCTGCCTCGGCGCCCAGCTGATCGCCCGCGCGCTCGGTGCCCGCGTCTACCCTTCCGGCCTGAAGGAGATCGGATTTTCGCCGCTGAGCCTTAGCGCCGCAGGCGAGGCCTCGGCCCTCCGCCATCTCGCCGACGTCTCCGTCCTGCATTGGCACGGTGACACCTACGACCTGCCCGCCAGCACTGACCTGCTGGCCTCGACATCGCTGATCGCGCAGCAAGGCTTCGCGCGCGGCAATACAGTGCTCGCCCTTCAGTTTCATCCGGAGGCCCAAGCCGGCGCGGCCTTTGAACGCTGGCTCGTCGGTCACGCCTGCGAACTGGCGTCCGCCGGGCTCAGCGTGCCGGGCCTGCGCGCCGACGCCCGACGTCACGGGCCTCGCCTGGAGGCGGCGGCCGCGTCGATGATCGGCGAATGGCTGGAGAACGTCGATGGTTGAGCAGGTCCCGATTGCGCTCGACGCCCTGCTCATCGGCACCCTCACGCCGATCGACGACCGCGGAACCTTAAGCGGTATCGACAAACATCCGGCTCTCGGGCCGATACATCTCGGCACAACCGGCTTTGCCGGCGACCATCAGGGTGATCTGAAGAGGCACGGTGGCCCGGATAAGGCCGTGCATCATTACCCGCGCGACCACTACGAGGCTTGGGTCAAGGATCTCGGAAGCGTAGCCAGGCTGGAGCAGCCGGGCGCCTTCGGCGAGAACATCTCGGCCTTGGGATTGACGGAAAGAGATGTCGCGGTCGGCGACCAGTTCCGCCTTGGTAAAGCCCTTCTCGAGGTGAGCCAGGGCCGGCAACCCTGCTGGAAGCTGAACCGCCGTTTCGATCTGCCGGATATGGCCCGCCGCGTCCAGCAGACCGGCCGAACGGGATGGTACTACCGGGTCATCGAAACCGGCTTGGTTTCGCCCGGTGAGCGGATGCAACTCGTCGAGCGGCGCTATCCCGAATGGACGATCGCCCGGCTGTGGCACTATCTCTATGTCGATACGCTCAACTGCGATGCCCTGTCCGAAATCGCCGATCTCGCCATCCTGCCCCCGAATTGGCGGGACTATGCAGCCAAGCGCCTGCAGACGCGGGCTGTCGAAGATTGGTCCCGCCGGCTCGACGGCGAGGCTCCGGCTTCAACGCCTGGCGGCGCCGTCGAGGGTCGTGACCAGTCGTTGCCGAACGGATGACGCCGACCTGCGGCGGGTGGCGACCCTGTCCGGCCGCGCCAGCATCTCGGCGATCTCATCGGCAATGAAGATGGCGTGATCGTTGACCTGCGGCAGGCCCATGAGTTCGCCGAAGGTGCCGCGCGCCAGCGGCCCGGCAACGATGAGCGATCTCTCGGCCACGCCATTCGTCCCGATCGCCCGACTCGCCTCATCGCAGGCAAGCCCCAGTCCGACACTGTCTAGGCGCAGCCAGCCCTTCGACGCCAGATCCGCGAGCCAGTCCTGGCTGGAAAGAATACCCGTATGCGCCGGGCCGGTCGTCACGACGCAGGCATCGAACAACAGGCGTTCCCGGATGCGCGTCTGCCGGTGACGGATATCGACCGCGATGACCTGACCGTAGCGCTCGACGCCCTCGATCGAAGCGCCGAGGACACGCAACTGTCCCGTCTCGATTGCCTGCCGGATCGCGTCATCGATCTGCGGCGCCACGCGGAACCGGTGGGCGTCCCAGAACGGTCGCAGGCGCTGCACGAGGCGGCGTCGCTCTGCAACCGGCAACGCCCGCCAGACTTGTCCGCCCTGGCTACGCAAAGCGTCGAAAACCGCATGCCAGCTGAGCCCCGCCTGAGCGGCCTGCCGCACCGCCAGGCGCACGCGTCGAAGCAGTTCGAGCGCGGTTCGCGCCGGGGTACCGACAAAATCGCCGAAGGGTTCCTGTGCTCTTCCCGCATGGCCTCGCGAACGAAGTCCGCGGCGCGACAGGGCGACGATCGAGCCGCGGTGGTCGGCGAGCCTCAGCGACGCAATCACGTCCGCCGCCGTCAGGCCGTTTCCAAGCACCAGAACGTGATCATCGGGACGAAGGCAGGTAAGAGACCCAGCGACCGTAGTGTCGGCGACGAAACGCGGGTGGCCTTCGAGCGCCTGTGCAACGCGCTTCGGCGCACAAGGCGAGGGATGCGTCGTGGCGATCACGACGATGTCGGCCAGCAGCTCCGTCCCAGCGTCGGAGGTCAGCTTCCAGCGCGCTCCACGCCGCTCGATGCGCGCGATGCGCTCGCGCCGGTGCACGACCTTGCCGCTCCGCACGAACGGCGCGACGAACGCGCCGACGTATCGCCCGAACACCGCCCGCCGCACATAAAGATGGCCATCGGCCGCCCTTGCGTCCGGGTCGCCGCGTGGCTCGCCATGGGCCGCCAGCCAGTTCAAAAAATCGTCGGGATCATCAGGAACGAGGCTCATGCGGGCCGCAGGCACATTCGTGCGATGGGCGGGATTGCCGCTATCATAGGCAAGGCCCGCGCCGAGCCGGTCTCGCGGCTCGAAGACCACGATGGCGGCGCCGTCGCTGGCGGCATGGCGTGCAAGGTTCGCCGCGACCACTGCGCCGGTGAAGCCGCCGCCGACAATGGCAATGACCGGTCGCCGCACAGCTGTCACGACTGGGAGACCTTCAGCTTCGGGCGATGATCGCCGGCGATGGTTTCGCCGAACGGCCCGGTGTTGATCGATGTCTCGCGTGCCGGGACGGCGTGGGCCAGCGGCAGATGCGGCAGAACCAGTTCACCGAAGCGATAGGCCTCTTCGAGATGCGGGTAACCGGACAGGATAAAGCTGTCGATGCCGATTTGTCGGTATTCTTCCATGCGCGCCCTGACTTGATCGGGATCGCCGACGAGCGCCGTTCCCGCCCCTCCGCGCACCAGACCGACGCCGGCCCAGAGATTGGGAGCGATTTCGAGCTTGTCACGGCGACCACCATGCAGGCGGCTCATGCGGCTCTGACCAACCGAATCCATGCGCTCGAACACCTTCTGTGCGGCAGCAATCGTGTCGTCATCCACATATCGTATCAGTTCGTCGGCGGCCTGCCACGCTTCCTTTGCGGTTTCGCGAACGATCACATGAAGGCGGATGCCGAAGGTAACGTCCCTGCCCTCGGCTTCGGCCAGGGCGCGCACTTCGGCGATCTTGCGGGCAACGTCCTCGACCGGCTCGCCCCAGGTCAGGTACTTGTCGATCGTGCGCGCTGCCACCTCCTGGCCCTTGCCGGAGGAGCCGCCGAAATAAAGCGGCGGGTGGGGCTGCTGTACGCACGGAAACAGGAGCTTCCCGCCTTCGATATCGAAGTGATTCCCCTTGAAATCGACCTCTTCTCCGCGAAGCACGGCCTTGTAGACGTTCAGGAATTCCTCGGTCACCTCGTAGCGTTCGCCATGCGCGAGATGTATGCCGTCGCCCTTGTTTTCGATCGGATCGCCGCCGGTAACGACGTTGATCAGCAGCCGTCCGCCCGAGAGACGGTCCAGCGTGGCCGTCATGCGTGCCGCGAGCGTGGGCGAAAGCAGGCCGGGCCGAACCGCGATCAGGAACCGCAACTTTTCAGTGAGCGGCGCCAGCGCCGAAGCGACCACCCAACTGTCCTCGCAACTCCGCCCCGTCGGGATGAGCACGCCATAGTAGCCGAGCGTATCGGCGGCCTGCGCGACCTGCTTGAGATAATTGAGGTCCACGTTTCGGCCGCCGCGCGTGGTTCCGAGATAGCGGCTATCGCCGTGGGTCGGCAGAAACCAGAGCACATTGATCTTCTCGGGGATCTTCTCGGGGATTTCGTCGGGCACAATTCCCATTCGCGCAAGCCTCCTCGCAGGTTCCTTCGGAGGCACGCAAGAGCGTCCCTCGATTGCCAAAAAGCATAAACTCTATAAAATTTATTGACAATAAGAATTCGGACGATCATCCTTGATGTGAGGAAAAATTTTTCCCGCATCAGCCGTGAGCGACCGGGAATTAGATTAAATTTTTCGAGGATTTGGCCATGACCATCGCGCTTGCCGCTTCTCCCGCATTCGATGCCATCGTTCCGACCGCCAATGGTTACGGGTCGATCACCACGCCCGCGCTGAAGGCGGCCATGCGCAACTTCTCAGGTGGCGTCTCCGTCATCACCGCAGGGATAGGCGAAGAGCGTACCGGCGCCACCGTGACCTCCGCAACCGCGCTCGCCGTCGATCCGCCGACCATGATCGTCAACATCAACCGCACATCCTCCACCTGGCCGGTCATCGAGCGCTATCGGCATTTCTGCGTCAACCTTCTGTCGCGCGAACAGCAAAGGGTCGCCGAGCGTTTCTCCGGTGTCGATGGCACCAAGGGCGCCGCTCGCTACGATGGCGCCGAATGGATCCGGCTTGCCAGCGGCGCGTCGGCGCTTGCCGGCGCGCTTGCCGCTATCGATTGCGAGGTCGAGGAGATCATCGAGCGCCATAGCCATGCGATCATCCTCGGTCGGGTCGTGGCGATTACCGCGGGGACCGGCGAACCGATCGTCTACCACAACGGCCGCTACGGCGGCGTGCAGTTCTGACGCTGCTTTCCATGCATGGCACAGAGCGCTGCCACGGATCTCAAATTTGGAATGGGCTCTCTGCAAAGCCACAAAAAGCGGAATAATTTATCTACATAAAATCCATGCTTTTAATCAACATAATGTGAGGACTTCCCGAGGAAGCCGCAACCGTTGAGGAGCATACGATGACGATCCGCAGACGCACCCTTCTTGCCGCCAGTGCCGCCCTCTTGGCGGCGAGCCAGCTTTCCCTTCCAGCCCATGCGGACGAAACGACGCTGACCATCGGCTACCAGCCCATCGTCGAGCCGTCGCGCGTGCCGCAGGCAGACGGGACCTATGAGAAGGTGACCGGCGCCAAGATCACCTGGCAGAAATTCGACGGTGGCGCAGACGTGATTGCGGCACTTGCATCCGGGTCGATCGACATCGGCTATGTCGGATCCTCGCCGCTGGCCGCCGCCGCGAGCCGCCAAATTCCGCTTGAAACAATCTTCGTCGTCGGCCTGATCAGCGACGCAGAGGCGCTGGCTGTCAAGGGAATCGACAAGCCGGAAGAGCTTGCCGGCAAGAAGATTGCAACGCCCTTCGTCTCGACGGCGCATTACAGCCTGCTCACCGCCTTGAAACACTGGAACATTGACCCGAAGGCGGTTGAAATCCTCAACCTCCGGCCACCGGAGATCGCCGCTGCATGGCAGCGCGGCGATATCGATGGCGCCTATGTCTGGGATCCGGTTCTCTCCGAAATCAAGAAGACCGCGACCGTGCTTGCGACATCGAGCGACGTCGCGAAATGGGGCGGCCCGACCTTCGACGCCTGGATCGTCAGCAAGAAGTTTGCCGAGGAACATCCTGAAATCGTCACCGGCTTCGTCAAGGTGACCGGCGACGCCTATGCGGACTACCGCACCAAGCCGGAGGCCTGGAGCGCGGGCTCGCCCCAGGCCGAGAAGATCGCACGGCTCACCGGTGCAAAGCCCGAGGAGGTGCCGAACCTGCTAAAGGGCTATTACTTCCCTTCGCTCGAAGAGCAGGCGAGCGCTGATCTTCTCGGCGGCGCGACCGTCAAGGCGATCGCCCAGACCTCGGCCTTCCTGCTCGAACAGGGCAAGATCCCGGCAGTCCTCCCGGACTACGCGCCCTACGTTTCCGCCCGCTGGGCGCAGGAAGCGGCAAAGCTCTCGTTCTGACGTTCACTCAATTGCTGCCCGCCCGGATGAAATCTTCGGGCGGGCGCACTGCGCCATGCCAGGAGAACAGCATGTCCGTCCTCTCGCTTGAGAATGTCACATTGCGATACGCGGCCGATGCCGGCCGGAACACGCCGGTGCTTGCATCGATCGATCTGTCGATCGACCACGGCGAATTCGTTGTCGTCATCGGCCGCTCCGGCTCCGGCAAGACCAGCCTTCTCAATCTAGCTGCTGGCTTCGTGAAACCAAGCAGCGGCCGCGTTCGGCTCGATGGCGCGCCGGTCGCCGGCCCAGGGGCAGAGCGCGCCGTCGTGTTCCAGGACGATGCACTCTATCCGTGGCTGACTGCCCTCGACAATGTCGCCTTTCCCCTGCGCCTGCGCGGTTTTTCCAAGGCGGATCGGCTTCGGCGGGCGCGAGCCCTTCTCGATCAGGTCGGGCTCAGCGATGCAGCCGAGCGGCATGTCTGGGAACTGTCGGGCGGCATGCGCCAGCGTGTCGGCATTGCCCGTGCGCTCGCCTCCAGCCCGAAGTTTCTGTTGATGGACGAGCCGCTCGGCGCGCTCGACGCGCTGACCCGCAGCCGTATGCAGGGCTTTCTTCTGGACATATGGCAACAGAATAGAGTCGGCGCCCTCCTGATAACCCACAGCATCGAGGAGGCGCTGCTGCTGGCAACGCGAGTTATCGTGCTTGCCCCCAATCCCGGCCGGATCACCAGCGAAATCTTCACGACCTTCGGCCGCGATCACCTCGCAGGGACACCGCTTTCGGAAATCCGCAGCTCGGCCGCCTTTCGCCGCCTGCAGGACGAATTGACCGTGCTCATCCATGCCGAAGAAGAAGGAATTGCCGCATGAGCATCTCGGTTGAAGGCCTGCCGCCTATCATGCCGACGGCACGCCACCTAGACGAGCAAGCGGAACAGAGCGCCGACCGACCACCATTGCCGCTTGTCTGGATTTCGCTCGCGACCATTACGGCACTGCTTTTCCTCTGGAGCCTTGCCTCCAGCTATGGTTTCGTCTCGCCGCTGTTCCTGCCGTCACCGGTTGCCGTCTACCAGGCACTCCGGAGCCTTGCCATCACCGGTTTTGTCGATGCGACGCTCGCTGAGCACGTCGGCGCCAGCTTGCTGCGGATCTTCGGCGCGCTTGCCGTCGCCCTCGTCGCCGGCATTCCCGCCGGCCTTGCCATCGGAGCGAGCCGTCTCGGCAAAGGCATCCTCGATCCGATCGTCGAATTCTTGCGACCGCTGCCGCCGCTTGCCTATCTTCCCCTGGTGATCATCTGGCTCGGCATCGGCGAGGCGTCGAAGATTGCGGTGATTGCACTGGCGATGTTACCGCCGGTCATCCTTTCGACGGCAACGGGCGTCCGTTCCGCGTCGGCCGATCACGTCAACGCGGCGCGCGCCTTCGGCGCGTCGCGGCTACAGGTCCTGCGCCATGTCATCGTGCCGAGCGCCCTGCCCTCGATCCTCACGGGAACCCGTATCGCGCTCGGCGCCGGGTGGTCGACGCTGGTGGCGGCCGAACTCGTCGCCGCAACCCGCGGCCTCGGTTTCATGATCCAGTCCGCCGCCCAGTTCCTTGTGACCGACGTGGTCATAGCCGGTATCGTCGTGATCGCCGCTGTCGCCTTCCTGTTCGAATTGGCGGCACGCCTCATCGAGCGCTGGCTGGTGCCCTGGGCGACGCGGCGCTAAGCGGCAAGCCTTAGCCAGTCTTCAGAGTGACCCGGTTCCGGGTTGCGATCAGTCGCGCCGCGGCATAGGTCTGCGTGACGATTTCCGGCACGAGATCGATGTCGGGCAGGCTGCCGACGCCGAGCGGCCCGATTGCGTAGAGGTTACGCGTCGGACCTCCGCCCGCAAGCACTTCGCCCGCAGGGCTGACGGCAATGCCGAGATCGAGTTCGTCGGGCTCGGCAAGGCCGCCGGAAAAAAGGCTCTGCATCAACGGCGCCTGAAGATCGGGCGCCGAACAACGACAGTCTATCACCTGGTCGGCTGACAGCAGCGTCTCCTGGCTTTCACCGGCAAAGCGCACCATCAACCCTTCCGGACGGCGCCGGCCGGCCCAACCCTTGCGTAACACGGTCCGCTCGCTGGCAAGCTCCTGCCGGAGACGCAGGTAGAGGGGTGCCGGCAGGCGATTGCGATGGCTGTCGTAGATCGACCGCAGGTGCCGGTTAAAGCGATGTTTTTCTTCCTCAGGCAGCGCCTGCCACAAGGACCGCGCCCGTCGACGCAGGCCGTTCATGGCCGCCTGCCAGCCGAGCCCTGCTTCTTCTGCCTCGGCACAGGCCTGCCGGACGAAGCGAACGATCTCGCCGAGCCGCGTCGGCATCGGCTCGACCGGAAATGTCGGCGCTGCCGAAAGACGGGTATGCGGCTGCGGCAGGAAACCATGGCGGGAGAGGATGGTGACCTCGCCGGCAAAGCCGTTATCGCGAAGCTGCAGCAGGCGGTCGACCACCCGGACTCCGCTACCGAGCAGGACCGTGTGGCGCGGCACGACGAGACGACGGGCGCGCACCAGTGGCTTTTCCTCGTCGGCAACTTCCATCTCGCCGCGACGCAGACCAAAACCGGTCGCCAGCACAACGGCGTCGCATTCCACCGTCGCGTTGTCCTGCACCACGAGAAAGCGCCCATTGGCTTGCTTGCGAAGACCAAGCACCGCCTGACAGGAGAGCTGCATCGAAATATCCGGCCGGCGCGTCAGCGCCTCGGAGAAGCGCTGGTAAACATAGTCGCTGAAGATGCTCTTCGGCACGAAGATCTGCTGGAACCCGGGAATGGCGGCCGGCACGGCGGCGCGAAACTCGGCATTGGCCGAGAGCCAGTCGTTGAAGTCTTCGGGCTGACCGGCGGCCACCGAAAGGTCGCGAACGCGGCTGTTGAGGATTTCGCCGCTCTGGGCGGCCGCCAGGACCTGCCCGCCGCTGATCGTCGGTTGCGGGTCGAAGAGATGGACGTGAAAGGCGGCCCGCACAGACTTCATCAGGGCGATAGCCATCATCACACCGGAAAAACCGCGGCCGACGATGGCGATATGCGGCTTGCCCCTGGAACCCATTTCCGTCGGAGACGTCTTGGCAAACAATCCATGGACAGTCATGTGCACTCTCCTATGGCCGGCCCCGCCGGCAAAGTTTGAAATGCATGGCTGTTTCGGTCCTCAACGCAGACACCGACCGAATTGTGAGGGTATCGGCGACCATCTGCAGGGTCGCGAGAAGATATCGTCCGCCGCAAGGACGGTCGAGCCCGTATGTCCTATCCCGGCTGGCCTGGCACCTTGGCGCATGCGCATCCCTAGACGGTATACTCTATAAACTTTGTGCGTTATTAGAGCGCGAAACGGCGCCGACATCAAGGGCCGTGTGACACGACCACGCAAAGCGGTCTGCGTCGCCATGCTCTGGAGCGTTCAAGCCACGCCGTTTGGCAAGGGTAACTGCTCTGAAAATTCGCCCGGCTGCGCACGTGCAAACTCCCGACGCGAAATCCCGTTCAACAGCCTCAATAGGTCATAGCCATGCGACCAGCGGCCAAAACCACTGGCAATGTTGATGTGCCCGGCATGGCCAAGATCGACGAGGCGGCTCCCCCAGCGGGTCGAAAAATGACGCAGGCGGTCGAAAGGCATATAGGGGTCGTTCAGGCTGCCGACGACGAGGCTCGAAAAAGGCAAGGGCAGGTCGGGCATCGACCCGAAATCGATGGCACCCGGATGAAGCCGATCGGTCGGATCGAGATCGCACGGCGCGACGAGCAAGGCGCTGCGCACCTGCCGGGCGAGCGGGCGCCGCACGAGATTGGCGACCAGAAGGCAGCCGAGGCTGTGGGCCACGAGGTCGACTGTTCCATGCCGGAAGATCTCGTGTTCGAGCCTGTCGCGCCAAAGATCGAGCCTCGGGCGATCCCAATCGTCCTGTTCGACAAGAACCGCCTGCGGATTGTCATTGAGCCAATGGCGCTGCCAGTGGCCGCTGCCCGATCCGAACAGCCCGGGAATGATGAGCGTTGTTGCCATGACATCAGCCGCTTACAAGAATGTTTCAAAGTAACGGCCGCGCATTCTGCCGCGCCCGATTCATGGCTTGATTATGGAAGAGCGGGACACAGCGCGTAAGCAAGGAACATTCAATATCTATAAATTCTATAGCATAACTTTTCAGCTGCATCGTTTGCCTTCCATCATTTTAGATGTCAGGCATGGAACAAAGTTGGGAGCAGAGTGTTTCTTGAGACGCGGTCAGAAGCGAAAATCAGTTTCCCTTCCGGCCGCCGAAGCGTCAAAAATTTGCGTTGTTGGAGCCCATGAAATTGGTAGTTTGGCGCCGAAAGATACCGGCGCTCGAACAAGCCGGCCAACCGGCGGTTTGAAGATCGGTTTGGATGAGGGGATAGCGCAGCCGCTCGCGGCTGCGGGGCTAAGAGGTGACCGAAAGGTGACGGAGCGACGCAATGGGAACCGGTGGCGATTTCGCCAGCCGAGTGTTTTGCCTGGATTTGGATTGTCGCTCGGGATCACGCTGAGCTGGCTGGTTCTGATCGTGTTGATCCCGCTGTCGGGTCTGGTGTTTCGCGCCAGCGGGCTCGGCTGGGCGCAGTTCGTGGCGCTGGCGCTTGATCCGCGCACGCTCAATGCCTTGAAGATCTCCTTCGGCACGGCCTTTATCGCTGCCGTTATCAATCTCGTCTTCGGCGTCATCCTCGCCTGGGTATTGGTGCGCTACCGGTTCCCCGGCAAGCGGGTGATCGACGCCATGGTCGACCTGCC
>Ga0209256_1000641_pt1 | contig 47608 bp, 45 predicted proteins | sample AraplaCol_mCL_r2_2_FD_184270 | JGI IMG/M metagenome (GOLD analysis project Ga0209256, IMG submission 184270) | Arabidopsis root microbial communities from North Carolina, USA - plate scrape MF_Col_mCL_r2 (SPAdes) (version 3) | ecosystem: Host-associated > Plants > Roots > Endosphere | place...
CGACGAGCAGAGCGGCCACATCAAGGAGATCGGGGTCGAGCTCTACCAGCAGATGCTGGAGGACGCCGTCGCCGAGCTGCGCGAGCGCCAGGGGGCCGAAGCCCTGCTGGAGGACCGGGGCTGGTCGCCGCAGATCAACACCGGCGCGGCCGTGATGATCCCCGATGACTACGTGCCGGACCTGAACGTGCGCCTGTCGCTGTATCGCCGCCTGTCGGAAGCCGAGAAGGCCGCGGACCGTGAGGCCCTGGCCGCCGAGCTGATCGACCGCTTCGGCCCGCTGCCGCCCGAGACCGACAGCCTGCTGAAGGTCGTGGCCATCAAGGGCCTGTGCCGCGAAGCCAATGTCGCCAAGATCGACGTCGGCCCCAAGGGCGCGGTCGCCAGCTTCCGCAACGACGAGTTCGCCAACCCGCTGGCCCTGGTCCAGTTCGTGGCCAAGAACAGCATCGTCTGGAAGGTGCGTCCCGACCAGAAGGTGGTCGTCAAGGGCGAGTGGGACACCCCGGCCCAGCGCCTGGACGCGGCCGAGAAGATCCTCTCGCAGCTGGTGAAACTGGCGAAGGCCTGAGCGCCTAGATGACCCCGTCCGGATCCCGCCAGCCACGCTGGCGTGGATTCGCCAGGATCCGGGAAACCTCGAATGGAGATTTCCCATGGCCACCGTCACCAAGTCCGTCGATGTCGCGCTCGCGCCCGCCCAGGTCTGGGACGCGGTGCGCGACTGGGGCCACGTCCACACGCGCCTGTGTCCTGGCGTGTTGACCGACTGTCAGGTGGAGGAGGGCGCGCGGGTCGTCACCTTCGCCGGCGGACTGGTGGCGCGCGAACGGATCGTCGCGGTCGATGACGAGACGCGCCGCCTGGTCTGGGCCGTGGTTGGCACGCAAATGCTCAGCCACCACAACGGGGGCATGCAGGTCCTGGACGAGGGCGAAGGCAGCCGCATCGTCTGGACGGCCGACATCCTGCCCCACAACGCGGCCGAGCGGGTGGCGGGTTTCATGGAACTGGGCTGCGCGGCGATGAAGAGGACGCTGGAGGGCGGGGCGTCGGCTTAGGCCGCCAGCGCCTTGTCGATGGCTTCGGCGATGTTCTCCGGGCTTTCCGCACCCACGACCGCCAGCTTGCCGCCGAAAATGGCGAACGGAACGCCGGTGATCCCGCCTTGGACGGCCATGGCGTGCTCGCGGTCGATGACGTCCTTGTCGGCGCCCTCCGACAGGAGTTTCAGGATCACCACCGGGTCCATGCCCGCCGACTCGCCGATATCGGCCAGCACCACGGGATCGCCGATGTCGCGGCCTTGCGTGAAATAGGCCGCGAACAGCGCCTCGACCACCGCGTCCTGCTTGCCCGCGCCGTGAGCCCAGCGGATCAGCCGGTGGGCGGCGCTGGTGTTCGGCGACAGTTCGATGGCGTCGAAATTGAAGACGATGCCTTCCTCGGCCCCGGCTTCGACCAGGGCGGTGTGCACGGCTTTCAGCTTCAGAGCGTCCTTGAACTTGCCGGCCATATAGGCTTTGCGATCAACGCCTTGCTCGGGAAGGCTGGGGTCCAGCTGATAGGGTCGCCAGACGACCAACGGCTCAACGTCCGGGCGAAGGGCCAGGGCCGACTTCACCCGCCGCCAGCCCAGATAGCACCAGGGGCAGACGACGTCGGCGACGAGGTCGATCAGCAGGGGCTGGCCCATGATGCGGTCTCCCGTTAAGCGGAGTGGCGCTGCAGAGCCTGGGCGGCGGCGCGTTCCAGGGCGTGGACGGCGCTCTCGCCGGCCTCGATCTGGGCCACCCCGATATCGAACTCGCAGACGAAGGGCGGACGGTCGTCGCCGGCGTCGAAGGCCGTACAGCCGATGACCGCGGCGATCCGCTCGGCGGCGGCGCGGCCGGCGGCGGCGTTGGTGGCGGGCAGGGCCAGGGCGAAGACCTCGGGCGCCAGGCGGGCGGCGGTGTCCTCGACGCGCACCAGGCGGCCGACCATCGAGCCGATCTGCGGAATGGCGCGGTCCAGCCAGCCGTTCTTGCGCGCCCAGACGGTGTCGGGCTTGTCGGCCACCCGCAGCACGCAGATCGACAGCGGCCGGGCCCGTTCGCGGGCGGCGGTCGCCAGGCGCACAAGGTGGGCGGCGAACAGGTCGCGGGTGAACAGGCCGGTGGCGGCGTCCATCAGGCCCGAGCTGCGGGCCTTCTCCAGGGCACCGCGAATGGCCTCGCCCCGGCGATAGTTGCGGGCCAGCTCGATGACCCGCTTGGCGGTCTCGATCTCGGCCGTCTCCGGCGAGGCGACATCCGACACGCCGCGATGGAAGGCGTCCGACATGGTCACATAGCTCTCGGCCTTCAGATACAGCAGGGCCGGGATGTGGAAGAGCCGGGTGTTGCGCCGCATGCCCGCGGCGATCGACAGGGCTTCCTGCTGATTGTCGCCTGCCCACAGGACCACCGCGTCGAAGGCGCGCTCGTGCAAATAGTCGAAGGCCGTATAGGCGGTGAAGGCGCCGACCACGTCGGCCCCGCTGCGGGTCAGGGCGTTGGACAGGGCCAGGAACTGAGGAGCCGGCTCGCCGATCGCCAGGATGCGGAACGGCTCGGCCTGGGGCTCGGGCAGGTCCAGCCGCCGGCCGCGGTCGCCGAAGGTGGCCAGGCGAAGCTCGAACTCCTCCTCGGCGATGGCGGTGCGGACCAGGCTTTCCAAGCGCAGCACGGCCTGGCTGGGATGCAGCGGCGGCGACAGCGTCAGGTCGAAGGCCTGGGTGTTCGGCTCTGTGCCGGGCTCGCCGATGGCGATGACCGGCAGACGGCGCGGGGCCACAGCGGCCTTCAGGCGGCGGGAGAGGGAATGGGCGTCGGGACCGGCGCTCTCCAGGTCGACGATCACGGCCTCGATGTTCAGGTCGCCCAGGGCGGCGAGGGCGGCGTAGGGGCCACGCGCGGTGATGGTCCGCCAGCCGAGCTTGTCGAGCCCTTCGGACAGCGGCCCGGCGCGAGCATCGTCGCGCGCCACGATCAGGATTCGGGCGTTCACCGCCAACTCAAAAGCCTCCGCCCCGGATACCGGTGTCGCTAGACGACGCCCCGCCGTCGAGATTCGACGTCGCAACATAGCAGAGGCCGCAACGCCTCATAGGTGCGCATCGCCGCAGGCCTGTGAACGGATAAACGCTCTTGCCTGACCGAAGGGCAGGGTCGTTCTAGTGATTTCAGAGACGAAGCGCCGCCAGAGTCGGCCGGGAGGAAACATCATGGCTCAAGGACCCTTGGCTGGCCTGAAGGTGCTGGAATTCGCCGGGATCGGCCCGGGGCCGTTCTGCGGCATGCTGCTGTCGGACCTGGGGGCCGACGTCGTGCGCATCGACCGCAAGGGTTCGGGCCGGAGTTCGCCCGCGGACGTCACGGCCCGGGGCCGCCGCTCGGTGGCGCTGGACCTCAAGTCGCCGGCCGCGGTCGAGACCTGCCTGAAGCTGATGGAAGGCGCCGACGGGATCATTGAAGGCTTCCGGCCGGGCGTGATGGAGCGCCTGGGCCTGGGCCCGGACGTGGCCTTGGCCCGCAATCCCAAGCTCGTCTACGGCCGCATGACCGGCTGGGGCCAGACCGGCCCCTACGCCAAGGCCGCCGGCCACGACATGAACTACATCGCCATCACCGGCGCCCTGGCGGCGATTGGCACGCAAGACAAGCCGGTGCCCCCGCTGAACCTGGTGGGCGACTTCGGAGGCGGGGCGCTCTACCTGGCCTTCGGCCTGCTGGCCGGGGTGATCCACGCCCGCTCGACGGGGCAGGGCCAGGTGGTCGACTGCGCGATGAGCGACGGCGCGGCCTCGCTGATGGCCATGTTCTACGGTTTCAAGGCCGGCGGCATGTGGGGCGAGGGGCGGCGCTCCAACCTGCTGGACGGCGGGGCGCACTTCTACGATACCTACCAATGCAGCTGCGGCCGCTGGATTTCGATCGGCTCGATCGAACCGCAGTTCTACCTCCTGCTCCTGGAAAAGACCGGGATCACCGACCCGCAGTTCCAGCACCAGATGAGCCGCGACGAGTGGCCCCTGCTGCGCGAGAAACTGGCGGCGGTGATCGCCACCAAGACCCGCGACGACTGGTGCGCCCTGATGGACGGCACCGATGTCTGCTTCGCCCCGGTGCTCACCATGGACGAGGCGCCGGCCCACCCCCACAACGCCGCCCGCCAGACCTTCGTCGAGGTTGCCGGCGTCACCCAGCCCGCGCCGGCGCCGCGCTTCTCGGCCACGCCGGGCGCGATCCAGGGCCCGCCGCCCAAGATCGGCGCCGACAACGACGCCGCCCTGGGCGACTGGGGCTTCTCGGCCGAAGCCATCGCGGCCCTGAAGGATCAGGGAGCGCTTTAGGACACCGCTTTCCCTGACGGCGTCATTCAGGTGCGGTTCAGCCGGAGGGGCTTAAACCTGATCCTGCAACCGGCCGTCGCGCCACCCGTCCCTCGATGCGGCGACCGGTTCAGGTTCGTCCTGCGGAGGCCCGCCGCTTTCCCTGAAGCGGCGGGTCTTTGTCTGTGAATCCCATGTTTTTTTGGCGGCGAGCTTGCGTCGAAGCGGCGCCGAGGCCAGTTTCCGGCCCATGAAATCCCCCCAGGACCGTCTTCGCTTTCGGGATCTCGATCTCGATCCGATCCATTGGGTGAGCGAAATCCTGCGCGTTCTGGGCTTGGCTCTGCAGCGCCTGTGGGGCCGCGACGTCATGCTCTACGTCGGCGGCGTATCCTTCTTCGTCCTGCTGGCGGTGTTCCCCGGCCTGGCGATCCTGATCGGCGTGTTCAGCCTGTTGCTGACCCCTGAGCAAGCCGCTTTCCAGGCCGACAAGCTGGCCATCCTGATGCCGTCGGGTGCGCGGCCGATCTTCCAGAGCGAACTGGCTCGCCTGGCCCATGCTCCCGAGCGGGCCGTATCGGTGCAGAGCGTCGTGGTCCTGATCATCGGCCTTTACGCCGCTCATCGCGGGTTCAAGGCGCTTCTGGCGGGACTATCCTTCATCCACGACGAAGAGAACCAGCGCGGCTTCTTCGGCTTCAACTTCATGGCCCTGGTGGTGCTGGTCGCCGCCTTCGTGCTGTTGTTCGTGATGTCGGGCGTCTTCCTGACCTTCCGCTTGCTGGCCAGCACCCTGAACCTCCGCCCCCTGGAGGGCGCCTCCTGGATCCAGAGCGAATGGACCTGGGCGAGTCTTGGCCTGCTGGTCGGCATGACCCTGATCTACCGCTACGCCATGTCACGTGAACCGGTGGGCTGGCGCGCGTCCTCCACCGGCGGCTTCGCCGCGGCGGTGATGTGCGTGTTCATGTCCTGGGCCAGCGCTTTCTACGTCGAGCAGGTGGCCCATCTGGGCGCGACCTACGGCTCGATCTCGGCGGTGATCATCTTCCTGATCTGGCTATCCTGGAGCGTGAACGCCGTGTTCTTCGGCGGCGCCCTGGCCACCGAGATGGAGATCGCGCTGGACGAGCGGCCCCGGGCCCTGCTGGAGGGACCCAAGGCCATTCCGCTCAAGGCGCCTTCGCCACCAGAAAGCTGATCGCGCCGTTCGGGGCGTCGACGACCTCCAGCACCGTCGCCCCGGCGCTGGCGGCAAAGTGGGGCACGTCGATGCGGGCCAGCGGATCGTCGGCCAGCAGGCGGACCAACCCGCCGGGCGGGGCTTCCTCCAGGGCCCGACGCAGACGCAAGGTCGGCACGGGGCAGCGATGCCCCCGGGCGTCCATCAGGCGTTCTCGCGGCTTGGCCTCAGACATCGAAGACCTCCTCGGCCTGGGCCGCCGTCAGGACCCGGTGCTGGCCCGGCTCCAGATCGTCGGGCAGGGCGATCCCGCCGATCCGCTCGCGATGCAGCGCCACCACGTGGTTGCTCACGGCGGCGAACATCCGGCGCACCTGGTGATAGCGCCCCTCGGTGATCGTCAGCCGCGCCTCGCGCTCGCCCAGGACTTCCAGCTGGGCCGGGAGCAGCGGCTTCTCCTCGCCTTCCAGCATCAGGGTTCCGCTGGCGAACGCCGCCCCCTCGGTCCCGGCCAATGGACGATCGAGCGTGGCGCGATAGACCTTGGGCACGTGGCGCTTGGGCGAGATCACCCGGTGCAGGAAGTCGCCGTCGTCGGTGATCAGGATCAGCCCGGACGTATCCTTGTCCAGTCGCCCGACGCTCGACAGCGCCGGGTCGCGGATTTGCCAGCGCTTGGGCAGCAGGTCGTAGATGCGCTCGCCGTCCTCGCGATGCGAACAGACCACGCCCAGCGGCTTGTGCATGATCAGCACCAGGGGCGCCGGCGGATCGACGGGAACGCCCCGGATCTTGAGGTGCAGCGGCAGGTCGGCGGTGACGGCGATCTTCTGGCCGGCGTCCTTGATGGCGACGCCGTCCAGCGTGACCTTGCCCGCGGAGACCAGGGCCTGGACGTCGCGCCGGCTGCCGTAGCCGAGATTGGCCAGCAGACGATCCAGACGCGCCATCAGGGCCCCAGGTCTTTTTGGGGTCACTTGCGGGCCTCGTAGACCTTGAAGCCGCCGCCGTCGGCCACCGGACGGACCGTCTTGAAATGCTCGTTCAGCACGGCCTCGTAGGGCAGGTGCCGGTTGGCCACGATCCACAGCACGCCGCCCTTGCGCAGCATGCCGGCCGCCGAGGTGATGAACGCCTGGCCCAGACCCTTGTCCTCGACGCCAGTCTCGTGGAACGGCGGGTTGGTGACCACGAAGTCCAGTCCGCCGGCCAGTTCGCCGCCGCGCCGGACGTCGGCCTGGACCACTTCGACGCGCGGGTCGTTCACATTGCGCTTGGCCGCCTCGACCGCGCGGCGATCCAGGTCGATCAGGGTCAGCTTGGTCACCTTGGGCGAGGTCAGGACGGCGTGAGCCAGGATGCCGATGCCGCAGCCCAGGTCGACGCCCGCGCCACTCAGCGGCGGCAGCGACTTCAAGAGGAGCGCGCTGCCCGGGTCCAGTCGGTCCCAGCTGAACACGCCGGGCTGAGTCCACAGACCGTCCCCGTCCAACCGGCGCGGCGCGCCCTCGGCGATGGCGGCGTCCAGGCCGGTCGGGTTGGCGGGCTTGAGGGAGACGCAGATCCGCTGATGGCGCTTGGCGCTTTCGCCGACTACGCAGCCGAACGCCGCAAGCTCCTTGTTCATCCGCATGCCGCCGCGATCCTTTGGCGCCAGGGCGGTGAGCCGTCCCTCGACCTTAAGCGCCCGCAGGGCCTGGGCCAGGACATAGCGCCGCTCGGCGACACCGGGCGGGGCCTGGATGACGATCTCGTCCAGCGAGCCCTCAGCCAGATCGACCAGATCGGTCGAGCCCACCACCAGCGGCGACACCTGAACGGCGCCGCCGGGCACGTCGACCACGTCGAAAGGCGGAAAGCCGTAGACGGCGGCGTGGACGGTGTCGGACATGGAGCGGATCTCGAGAGACATGGCGGAAGCGGTGGGATTCGAACCCACGGACGGCTTTCACCGTCGCTGGTTTTCAAGACCAGTGCCTTAAACCACTCGGCCACACTTCCTTGCAGGCCCTGGAGCCCGGAGCAGGGGCCTATATCAGCGGTCGCGCCCCGGCTCCAGTCCGTTTGCGGTCGTTTGGTCGCACCGTTGGTTAACCAGACCTAAAGCCTCCTGAACGACCCTGTTTGCTGGTATACAAGCTTCAGGAGGGCGGCTGGGTCATGGGAGACGAAGCGCGAGGCGACTTCCGTCTGCTGCGCGGCGTGGCCGTGGCCGCCTTGGGCTGCGCCGGGCTCGCCGCTTGCGCCACGCCGATGCCGACTCGCCTGCCGCCCACGGCCTCGACCGCCAAGCCCTATACCGGACCGCCGCCGCCCGGCTCGACCGCCGGCCTGCGGGGCACCGCCAAGCCCTACCAGATCAAGGGTATCTGGTACTATCCCAAGGAAGACCCCGACTACGACGAGAAGGGGATCGGCTCGTGGTACGGCGAACAGTTTCACAATCGCCGCACGGCCAACGGCGAAATCTTCGACATGGACTTGCCGTCGGCGGCCCATAAGACGCTGCCGCTGCCCAGCATCGTCGAGGTCACCAACCTGGACAACGGCCGCAAGATGCAGGTGCGGGTCAACGACCGGGGACCGTTCGTCGACGGCCGGATCATCGACCTGTCCAAGGCCGCCGCCGAACAGCTGGGCTATGGCCGAGCGGGCGTGGCTCGGGTTCGCGTCCGCTATATTGGCCCCGCCGGCAAGACCCCGTTCGACCAGCGCCGGATGATCGCCTCGGCGCCCCCGCCGCCAGAGCCGCGCTATACGCCGCCGACCAAGCCCAAGGTCTACACCACCGGCCTGCCGCCGGCCCAGCCCGCCTGGGACGCGCCGCCGCCGCCGAAGGCCGCCGATCCGGACTTCGTGCCCTACGCGGCGCCGACGCCCGCGCCCGTGGTTCCGGCTGAACCCCAGCCCGTGCTCGCCAGCGCCTACCGCATCCAGGCCGGCTCGTTCGCCAGCCGCGCCAACGCCGAACGCGCCGCCGCCCAGCTGAGCGGGGCGGGGGAGGCCTCGATCGAGTCCGTGGAACGCGCCCAGGGCGTGCTCTACCGCGTGGTGGTCAAGGCCGGGCCCGACGAGGCCGAGGCCTTCGGCGTGCGCGATCGCGTCGCCGCCCTGGGCTTTTCCGACGCGACCGTGCTGAGACCCTAGACCGGGCAACGATCGGCTCTGGACAAGACGGGCGTTACGGCCGATTTGAAGCCCGTGACGCGTGGAACCTTCATCAGTTTCGAGGGCGGCGAGGGGGCTGGAAAGTCCACCCAGATCCGCCGCTTGGCCGAACGCCTCAAGGCGGACGGCGCCGACGTGGTGCTGACCCGCGAGCCGGGCGGCAGCCCCGGCGCCGAGCAGATCCGCGACCTGATCCTGAACGGCGACGTCGACCGCTGGTCGCCGGTCACCGAAACCCTGCTGATGTACGCCGCGCGACGCGATCACATCGAGCGGGTGATCCGCCCGGCCCTGGAGCGCGGCGCCGTCGTTCTGTGCGACCGCTTCTCCGACAGCACCCGGGCCTATCAGGGCGCCGGCGGAGAAGCGCCGATCGGTCTGATCAAGGCGCTGGAGGACCACGTCCTCGGCGGTACGACCCCCGACCTGACCCTGATCTTCGACATTCCGGCCGAGGTCGGGCTGGAACGCGCCCTGGCCCGTGGCGGCGAGGCGCGCTTCGAATCCAAGGGCCTGGAATTTCACAAGCGCCTGGGCGAGGCCTTCCTGGAGATCGCCCGTCGCGAACCGGAGCGCTGCGTGATCATCGAGGCCGACGACGAGATAGACGCGGTCTGGGCCGACGTCTGGGCCGCCGTGTCCACCCGGCTGGGTCTCTGATGGTGGACGCGCCTCCGCACCCTCGCGACGTGTTCGGCATCGAAGGCGTCGAGGCCGCCGAGTTGGCGTTCCTGGACGCCCTGGATCGCGGCCGGCTGCATCATGCCTGGCTGCTGACGGGGCCGGAGGGGGTCGGCAAGGCGACCCTGGCCTATCGCATGGCCCGCCGCCTGCTGGGCGCCCGGCCCGATCCCGCCTTCGGAACCCTGGGCTCGGCTCCGACCGACATCGTCAGCCGCCAGGTCGCGGCGCGTTCGCATCCCGACCTCATGGTGCTGGAGCGGGAGACCGACGACGGCAAGGCCCGCAAGTCGATCCCAGTGGACGAGGCCCGCCTGCTGCCGGCCTTCTTCGCCAATTCCCCGGCGGTGTCGCCCTATCGCGTGGCGATCATCGACGCCGCCGACGACCTGAACGTCAACGCCGCCAACGCGGTGCTGAAGACGCTGGAAGAGCCGCCGCCGCGCGGGGTGATCCTGCTGATCAGCCACTCGCCGGGCCGGCTGCTGCCGACCATCCGTTCACGTTGTCGCCGCCTGCCGGTGCCCGCGCCGCACCTAAACCTGGCCGCGACCATGGTCCAGCAAAGGGCGGGGGTCTCGGCCCACGACGCCGACCGCCTGGCCCGCATGGCCAAGGGCGCGCCGGGCAGGGCGCTGCAACTGGCCGCCGCCGGGGCCATCGAGGCCGACGACGCGGCCGGCGAGATCCTGCGCAAGCTGCCCGACCTGGACGAAGGCGCGCTGCTGGCCATGGCCGACACGTTCCGCGGCGCCGAGGGCGTTCAGCGCTTCGAGCTGCTGTTCGACCGCCTGGGCGACCAGATCCACGCCATGGCTACCGGCATGGCGGGCGAGCGCACGCCTGCGGGCCTGGACCGTTGGGTGGCGGCCTGGGAGAAAGTTGTCCGCGCGCCGGGCGAGGCCGAGGCCGTGAACCTCGACCGCGCCGACGTGTTCTGGACCGCGATCATGGACTTGCGCGCCGCCGCCCGGGCGGCCATGTGACCGCATGCTCATCGACAGCCACGTAAACCTGCACGCCCATCAGTACGACGAGGACCGCCAGGCGGTGATCGACCGCGCCCGCGAGGCCGGGATCGAACTGATGGTCACCATCTGCGACAAGATCCCGTCGTTCGAAGCCGTCCACGCCATCGCCATGGCCAATGACGACATCTGGTGCACGGTCGGCGCCCACCCGCACGAGGCCAAGGACCATGTCGACCTGACCACCGAGCGCCTGGTCGAGTTGGCGGGCCGTCCCAAGGTGATCGGCATCGGCGAGACCGGTCTGGACTTCCATTACGACCTCAGCCCGCGCGACGTGCAAGCCGACGTGTTCCGCGCCCATGTGGCGGCGGCCCGCCGGACAGGCCTGCCGCTGGTGGTCCACACCCGGGAGGCGGACGAGGTCATGGGCGCGATCCTCGAGGAGGAGCACGTCAAGGGGCCTTTCAAGATCCTGATGCACTGCTACACCAGCGGCGCCGAGCTGGCGAAGCGGGCGGCGGCGCTGGGGGCATGGTTCTCGGTGTCGGGCATCGCCACCTTCAAGCAGGCCCAGGACGTGCGCGACATCATCGCGGACATGCCGGCCGACAGGATCATCCTCGAGACCGACTGTCCATACCTGGCCCCCGTGCCCATGCGCGGCCGGCGCAACGAGCCGGCCTATCTGCCCCACGTGCTGGACAAGCTGGCCGAGATCCGGGGTTGGACCCGGGCCGACGCCGAAGCCCGCACGGAAGACGCCTTCTTCGCCCTGTTCGATCGGATTCCGCGCAAATGAGTGGAAAGCTGGAGTTCACGATCCTGGGCTCCGGCTCGTCGGGCGGCGTGCCGCGCGCCGACGGTAACTGGGGCGATTGTGACCCGGCCGAACCGAAGAACCTGCGAACCCGCTGTTCGATGCTGGTGCGCCGCCCGAGCCCCGATCCAGCCGCCGAGACCACGGTCGTCGTCGACACAGCCCCGGACTTCCGGCTGCAGGCGGTGAGGGCGGGCGTCAAGCGGGTGGACGCCTGCCTCTTCACCCATGACCACGCCGACCAGGCCCACGGTATCGACGACCTGCGCCCGTTCTTCCTGAATGCCCGCAAGCGGGTGCCGACCTACATGGACGCCTATACGACCCAGAGCCTCCAGCGGCGCTTCGACTACATCTTCAAGAGCCAGGGCGGCTATCCGGCCATCTGTGACGCCCACCCGGTCGCGCCGCACGGTCAGGCCTGGGAGATCGACGGTCCCAGCGGCGCGATACCCGTGACCACCTTCGACGTCGACCACGGCGAGATCCGCGCGGTCGGCTACCGGTTCGGGAATGTGGCCTACACGCCCGACGCCATCGGCTTTCCCGAGGAGAGCTGGGCGGCGCTGAGCGATCTGGACGTCTGGGTCGTGGACGCCCTGCGCTGGACGCCGCATCCGACCCACGCCCATGTCGGACTGGCCCTGGAATGGATCGCCCGCGCCAGGCCACGCCGGGCCATCCTGACGAACCTGCATATCGACCTGGATTTCAACGCCTTGGCGGCGAAACTTCCGCCGGGGGTCGAGCCGGCCTACGACGGCATGCGCTTCGAAGCCTGATCGCCTAGACTGTCCTCCTCCCCGGAGACTCGCCGTCATGCCCGACGCTTCCGAGATGAACCGCCCCGATCCCGAGGCGTTGCTGGCGGCCGCCAACAGGGCCGGGCGAGGGCGGCTGAAGGTGTTCCTGGGCATGGCCCCAGGCGTGGGCAAGACCTACGAGATGCTGCGCGCCGCCCGCCGTCGCAAGGCCGACGGACAGGACGTGCTGATCGGCCTGGTCGAGACCCATGGTCGCCGCGAGACGGAAAGCCTGCTACGCGGGATGGAGGTCTTGCCCCGCAAGCCGATCGACCATCGCGGCCACGTGATGATGGAGTTCGATCTCGACACGGCCCTGGCCCGCAAGCCGGCCCTGCTGCTGGTCGACGAGTTCGCGCACTCGAACGCTCCAGGCTCGCGTCACCCCAAGCGCTGGCAGGATGTCGAGGAACTTCTGGCCGCCGGTATCGACGTCTGGACCACCCTGAACGTCCAGCACCTGGAAAGCCTGGTCGATGTCGTCCAGCGCATCACCGGAGTTCGCCAGCGCGAGACCGTCCCTGACAGCGTCCTGTCGCGCGCCGACGCCATCGAGGTGATCGACATCACGCCCGACGAGCTGCGCGAGCGGCTGACCGAGGGCAAGGTCTATGTCCCCGAGACCGCCCGCCTGGCCTCGGAGAACTTCTTCAAGGTCGAGAACCTGACGGCCCTGCGCGAGCTGGCCTTGCGCCGCGCGGCTCAGACCGTGGATGACCAGTTGGTCGCCGCCATGCGGGAGAAGGGCGTCGAGGGCCCCTGGGCGGCGGGCGAGCGCATCCTGGTCCTGGTCGGCGGCGACGCCATGGCCGCCAGCCTGGTGCGGGCCGGCCGCCGGCTATCGGACATGATGATGGACGCCCCGTGGACCGTGACCCACGTGGACCGCATCGACCACCCGGTCACGCAACCGGAAGCGGCGTCGCGGCTGAAGGAGGCCCTCAAGCTGGCCGAGCAGTTGGGCGGTTCGACCGTTGTGCTCAGCGGCGCGGACATCGTCGCGACGGTGATGGCCTACGCCCGGCGCAACAATGTCACCCAGATCGTCATCGGCAAGTCCGTCGACAGCGGCTGGCGCGAGATGCTGGGACGGTCGCTGGCCGCCGCCCTGCTGCGCGAAGCGCGCGGCGCGGCCATCCATGTCGTGACCGAGGCCCACCACGAGCCGGTGGTCGAGCCGGCCAAGCCTCGGCGAACGGCCGGCTGGACCTCTTACCTGCTGGCCGCCGGCTGCGTCGCCGCCGCCACGGTCGTGGCCTGGGGTCTGGACGTCGCCTTCGACCGCGTGGACCTGGGGATGATCTTCCTGGCCGCCGTGCTGGCGGCGGGGGTGTTGCGTGGACTGCGGCCGGCCCTTGCGGCCGCGACGGTGGCCTTCCTGCTCTACAACTACATGTTCCTGGAGCCGCGCCATTCGCTCGCGATCGGCGCCCCAACCGACTTCCTGACGCTGGTGGTGTTCTGGGCCGTGGCCCTGGCGGCCGGCGGGCTGGCGGGGCGGGTGCGCGACCAGGGCCGCGACGCCCAGCGACGGGCCTCGGCGGTGTCGGCCCTACTCGCGGCCAGCCGGACCTTCTCGGTGGCGGCCGGGCAGGAGGCCACGGCCAAGGCCCTAGCGGAGCAGACCGCGGCGGCCGTGGGCGCCGAGGCCGTGGTGCTGCTTCCCGCCGCTGGGGAACTTCGAACGGCCGCCGGCGCGCCAACGCTGGAGGAGCTGGACGCCGCGCCCATGGCTGCCGCCCGCTGGGCCTGGGAGAAGGGCGAGGCCGCCGGCTTCGGCACCGACACCCTGCCGCAGACCCGCTGGACCTTCTGGCCGCTGGAAGGCCTGCGTTCGCGTGCGGGTGTGGCCGGTGTCGAGGCCGGCGCCACCGTTACGGGTTCGGAGGACGAACGCCTGTTGCTGGCGCTTCTGGAGCAGGGCGCCGTCGCCCTGGAGCGGGCCCAGTTGGCGACCGAAGCGGTCGAGACCGAGACCCTGCGCCGCGCCGACCGCTTCCGTTCGGCCTTGCTCAACTCCATCAGCCACGACCTGCGCACGCCGCTGTCGACCGTGCTGGGCGCCTCCACCACCTTGCTGGACTTCGGCAAGGGCATGACCCCGGCGGTGCGCGACGACCTGCTGCTGAGCATCCGCGAGGAGGCCGAGCGGCTGAACCGCTATGTGGGCAACCTGCTGGACATGACCCGGCTGGAGGGCGGGGCGCTGCGGCTGCGTACCGACTGGACCGACGTCCGCGACGTCCTGGGCGCGGCCGCCGACCGCGTTTCACGACGTTTGGACACCCGGACGCTGACACGCGACTTCCCGGTCGAGCTCAGCCTGGTGCGGGTCGATTCCAGCTTGCTGGAGCAAGCCGTGGTGAACATCCTGGAAAACGCCATCGCCTACAGCCCTCCCGCCACCCGGATCGAGGTGGCCGCCTACGAGGATCGCGCCAACGTCGTGATCAGCATCGAGGACGAGGGCAGGGGCATTCCCACCGCGGAACTCGAGCAGGTCTTCGAGAAGTTCCGCCGCATGGAGGAGCCCACCGACCGCACGCAGGGCGCGGGCCTTGGCCTGTCGATCTCCAAGGGTTTCATCGACGCCATGGGCGGTCGTATCGCCGCCGCCAGCCCCATTCACGACGGCAAGGGCACGCGCATCCTGATCAGCCTGCCCAAGGCCGTCGCAACGCCGCATCATCTGCTATGAGCCTGGCATGAGCGCCCTTCGCCAACGCATTCTCATCATCGACGACGAGCCGCAGATCCATCGATTCCTTGGTCCCGCCATGGACGCGGCGGGCTACGAGCCCCTGCGCGCCGACAGCGGTCAGGAAGGCTTGCGGGGCATCGCCCTGTGGGCTCCGGACGCCGTGGTTCTGGACCTTGGGTTGCCCGACATGGACGGCAAGGACGTACTGGAAAGGGCGCGCGCCTTCTACGAGGGTCCCATCGTCATCCTATCGGCCCGCGACCGGGAGCCGGAGAAAATCCAGGCGCTCGATCTGGGCGCCAACGACTATGTGGAAAAACCCTTTGGTGTCGGGGAGTTGCTGGCGCGTCTTCGCGTCGCCCTGCGCCAACGCGGCCAGGCTCAAGGTCCGCTTGCGCCGATCCGGGCGGGCGCCGTCGAGATCGACCTCGAAAAGCATCTGGTGACGCGCGACGGCGCCGTGGTGAAGGTCTCGCCGCGGGAATACGACGTCCTGGCCCGCTTGGCCCAGGCGCGCGGCAAGGTGTTGACCCACAAGGACCTCCTGACGGCGGTCTGGGGCCCGGCCCACGCCCAGGACACCCAGTACCTGCGGGTCTTCGTCGGGCAGTTGCGCCAGAAGCTGGAGGCCGATCCCTCGACGCCGAAGATGATCCTGACCGAGCCCGGAATCGGCTACCGCTTCATAGGCGACTAAACGCGAAACATGAGCTCAAGCTTGACCATGGCCATGGCGTCAATGGTTTAGCTTAAACGCTTTCGACGTTTCGCTTGCTGCGTGTTCAGGGCTTGATCGGCGGCGCCAGCAGCCGGTTGAGATTGGCCGGATAGCGCTGAGCCAGAGCATCGGCTTTTTCGGACAGGACGTCGTCGCCATAGGCTTGCGCCGCCGCCATGAACAGCGGCAAGGCCTCGGACGAAGCGTCCCGCGGCTTCAGTTCCGGATAGGGGAAGCTGGCTTCGCGACCGACATAGGGCGCCAGGAAGTCGAAGGCGGCCCGTAGGCCGCGACCGTCGGCGGGCTGGTAACGCCAGAGATCAAGCTCCACACAACGGCCGAACTGCGCCGTGCCGACCAAGGCTTCCAGAGCGAAGTAGCTGTAGTGCAGGGCCCGAGTGCGGGCCAGTTCCTTCGGCAGCGAACCGTCGGGCGCGACCTGGGTCGCGATGCGGCGCGCGCCGGACTCGGCCACCACCTGGCGCGCCACCGCGTCCTGCCGGGCGAACAAGGCGAAGCCGGCCAGCTGGTAGTCGAACCAGATGCCGTGGTTGTTGGTCGCTGCTTGCTCCTCGCGGCCGTTGGGATCGGTCCGCATCCAGTGGGCGTAGTCGGCGAACCACCGCTCCAAGCCCTTCTGGTCGGCGTCCGACAAAGTCTTCGACGGCGCCAGCAGGCCCACGCCCTCGATCACCCGCAACAGGCGGAAGGTGTCGAGCACCCCTTCGGCCCGGCCCGTGGTGCGCCCCGGCACGCCCTGGGCGTACTTGGTATTGGGGTTCATCCGTGTCGCCGGGTCCAGAAACCAGACCCGCAGCAGTTGCGCGGCCTTCGCCGCGTAGCGAACGTCGTCAGTGAACCAATAGGCGAGGGACAGGGCCTCGACCGCGCCGCTCATGGCGTCTAGGTCGCTGACGTCGAAGGCGTTGGTGGACCGCTCCGGATTAAACTCCCCGTCCCGACGGACATAGGGCTCGCCGTTCGGCTTGGTCGGATCCGGCCACCAGTAGGGGCCCATCGAGATGTAATCGTGCTTGTCGCCGCTGGGCGGGGTGCGGGTCTTGTCGACCACCGTGTAGGTCGGACCCGCCAAGGCGGCGTCGGCGCGCTTCATCAGGGCGGCGTAAGCCGGAGCGATCGCGGGATCGTCCCGATGGGCTTTGGCGTATTCCAGTCCCTCTGGGCTCCAGCGGAACGTGCGGCGTCCACCGAAGGCCGCGGCCGTTCCATCGCTGCCCTTGCAGACGCCGGCCGGAGCGGACGGAACCTCGGATTCGGCGCCCTGGGCCTGGGCGACGCCAAGCGCCAACAAAGCCGCAAGACCGACAACAACCGTTTTCGCTCGCATGGATACGCCCTTCACACAGCGAGCCCTGTGTCGCCTGAAGCCGCACCATAGCGACGCGGATCGACCACACAAGCAACTGGCCTGACCAAAATCCGGATTGGTCAATTGAATGTTACGGCGCCGCAAGTCGCCTCGACGGTCTTACCGAGCGCGCCCGATCAACTCTGGCCGGCCGGAAGACTCATCAGAGACGTGGCGCAATCTCCACACCTTCGAGCAAAGCCTGATCACCCATCACATAGTAGGTCGTTTTCCGGGGTGCGAAGCGGGGTTCGCCTTATTTCAGATCGGCCGGGACGCCCCGATAAGGGTGGACGACGTCGGAGAAACATCCCACGCATAGAGGTCTGTGTTTGTCGCGCGGCGCTGCGTACAAGGGCGGCGTTCTGAATGCACGCGCACTGTTCGCCTGAGACACGAAAAATTCGCCTAGCAGCGGCTGTTCGCTCTTCTCCTCAACCGCTCTGATCACACGCATTCAGCAAACGAAACGACCTAACCGACGTTTCGCCCGTTCTAGTCTGATGTCGTCCTGGGATTCGCCTGCGGGGAGTTCGGTCGTGGCGCAGTTCGAAGTCCCTGGTACGGTCGCCTCATCGCCGAAGATCCAATCGTTTCATCTATTTCGTATCTGCTCGCTTCCTGTTTTCTCAACGACATGCCGATGACAAATCTTGAGATCCGAGTCGCCGCGCTGCAGTTTCTCAGCCTCCGCCTGTGCGCGGCGCTGTCGCTCGAGCAGCTTGAGGAGATCCGACAGTCCACCCTGGACGGGGTCAGGGCGTCTGATGTCGAGTCGATGCAGATGCAGTCGGAGTTCCTGAAACTCCTGGACGACGCCATCGACCGAGCGCGGCAGAAACAGACCGCCACGGCCGCGATCAAGAACTCGGCCCACCTCGCCTGAACGAATTTCTCGGTCACGAGTGTTTTCACCCCTCGTTCTAGGGTTTGACCTGATGGCGCTCGCGCCGTCGCGGTCGCAATCTGGTCCTGCTCGCTCGCCAAGGCGTCACCCCCGATTTCCCTTGGTAAGCCGCGGTTCGCTCATCCCCCAAGAGCGCAGCCGAGGTCGCGGGTCGAGAGCCGGCCCACATGTCCCGACGCATGTGTCGGGCCGGCTCTCCCACGCCCTTCGCCCCTGAATTGGAAGATCAGTCCGCGCCTTCCGGCAGGAATGGGGTCCAGGCCTCGAGCTGCAAGCCCGGCTCGGCGTTGCGAAGCGACAGGTGCCCCTTGAGAAATTCCAGGCGCAATCGCATGCCCTCCAGCCCCACGCCTGGAAGACCGCCGCGCCTTGGCGGCAAGCCCGAGCCGAAATCGCGCACCGTCAACAGCACCATTTCGCCGGCGACCCGCAGCCGGACCACCGCCTGCTGGCTGCCGGAATGACCGTGAACGTTGGCCAGGGCTTCCTGCACCACGCGATAGAGGGCGATCTCGGTGGCGTGCGACAATCGCGGAAAATCGTCCGGAATGTCGATCGTCACCGCGATGTCGGCGCGCCGCGAGAAGCCGGTCGCGAACTGACGGATCGCCGCCGCGAGGCCCAGATGCTCGAGCGCGGGCGGATGGAGCAGATAGGCGAAGCTGCGGATCTCGTCCAAGGCGCTGGACAGCAGCGCTGAGACCTCGTCGCGGACCACGCCGCTGACGACCGGGTCTTTCGCGTCGAGGCGTCGCAGCATCAGCTTGGCCCCGGCCAGGTGCTGGGCGGTGCTGTCATGCAGTTCGCGCGCGATGCGCCGCCGCTCCGAGTCCTCGGCGTGTAGCAGGCGCGCCGTCGCCTCCCGCAGCCCCAGTTCGGCCCTCCGCTGGATCGAGATGTCCTCGTGGGCCACGATCAGGAAGGGCTGGTCCCGATGGCCGACCCGCACGGCCGACAACTTCACCCAGCGCGAACCTGTATCGAACGGCATGACATATTCGTGCCGAAAGGGACCTTCGCCGCCCGCGATCAAGGCCCGCAGGCCGGCGGCCACCGCGTCACCACCCTGGCTCCGCAGGCGATCGCAGTAGCCCAGATAGTTGCAGCCGATGCCGTGATTGGGCGGCTTCAGATCGTTGAGATCGATAAATTGCACCCAGGCGTCGTTCACCGCCAGGATTTCACCCGTCCGATCAAGGACCGCGACATTGGCCGAGAACGCGTCGAGGGCGGCTTCGGCGAAAGCCGGGTCGAACCCGCCAGCCATGCGCTCGCCCGTAAGCATCGGCGTCCCCCGCGGAGCTAGGCCTCGATCAGCTTGTTGCGGATCGCGTAACGCACGATGTCGGCGAGCGAATGGGCGCCCAGCTTCCGCATGATATTGCCGCGGTGGCTCTCGACCGTCTTGACGCTGATATCCAGCATCGAGGCGATCACCTTGTTGCTGCGGGACTCGGCGAGAAGCTGCACGATCAGCAATTCGCGCGTCGTCAGGGTCTCGGACCCTTCGATGACTTCCCCCAGCCCCTGGCCGCCCGGCGACAGGTAGCCGCGCAGCACGGCGTCGGTGATCCCGGGGCAGAAGTAGGGCTTGTGGTTCAACAGGGAGGCCACGGCGGCGATGATGTTGTCGGTGGAGGCCGACTTGAGCACGAAGCCGCGCGCGCCGGCGCTGAACACCTCGCGCACCAGCTGTTCGCTGTCGTGCATGGTGAAGATCAGCAGTTCGGTGTGGGTCTTCAGCTTGCGGACGTCGCGGGCCACGATGACGCCGCTCAGGTCGGGCATGCTGATGTCCAGGATCATGACGTCCGGCACCAGCTCCTTGGCCAGGCGAACCGCGTCACGCCCGTTGGAAGCCTCGCCGCAGATGGTCCAGCCGGGTTGCGACTCCAAGGCTTCGCGCAGCCCTGCCCGGACGATCGAGTGGTCGTCGGCAAGCAGAATGGTCGGCGCGCTAGGCAAGGGCATCGTCGACTCCCCCTGTGGTGGTAATATGCACCATAATCGGTGGCTTTTGGGCGAAACGCTCGCTGAATTTTCTGCGAGAGGTTGAGATGGGCCTGTCCAAGGTCCCACTCGGGGTCTTCCGCCATATCTTTGCGGTCGTTTCGTCCAGAACATTTGAAGAAAAGAGCGCGAAACCCTGAGCGGAGCGCAAGCACGGCTCAGGTTGCATCGTGACCCGATAGATTGAGGACCCGACCGACAATTGGGGTTCTTCCACCGCGAACGCCGGCGAAACACCCAATCCCCCGGAAAAAAGCGCCGCGCCGGTGAAGGCTATGGCCACCCTATGCATCTAACAGCCCGTCCCTGTGCTCGAAAAACACGCTTGCAGCGCCTTGGCGCGGTGATCTACCCGGTAAAACCCTTAGACGACCCCCATAAATCCCCCGATAGCTGAATGGCCTGGGCGATCCACAAGGCCGATGCTGGGGCTTCCGGAGAGCCGGCTAGGACTTCACCTGATTGTTCCGACCCGACCGGCGCCCAAAGTTGACGACGATCCGCGTTGAAGGCCGTCCGTCATGCGAAGCCTGCTCCTCTGTGGAATTCTGATCGCTTCGCCGGCCGCCGTCTGGGCGCAGGATGTCGAGATCTCGACCACCAGCCTTAAGACGCCGGCGGAACAGGTGGGAAGCCAGAAGGCCAGCTTCGTGGCCATGCCGATCCCCTTGTCCAACCCCGCCATCGGCAGCGGGTTGGGAATGGTGGGGCTGGCGCTCTACAAGCCCGGCGGCGCGGCCCGCCCCTGGACCAGCGGCGTGGGAGGTCTCTACACCGACAGCAAGAGCTGGGCGGTCGCCGCGTTCCAGAAGGCCTATCTGGGCGGCGACAAGTATCGGGTCACCGCCGGGGCCGGGACGGGGGTGTTCAATGTCGACTACTTCGGCATCGGCTCCGACGCCGGGTCCGACGGGCGATCGATCGAACTGAAACAGAAGACCAGCGGCGCCGTCATCGAGGGCCTGACCCACGTGACGCGGCACGTCCATGCCGGGCTGCGATACCGCTACATCAAGATGAACTCAACGTTCAAAACCCAAAGCCTGCTGCCGCAGTTCGACCTTCCCGACATCGAACTGGAGAGCACCGTCTCGCAACTGGGTCCGGCCGCCGAATACGACAGTCGCGACAGCGAGTATTATCCGCGCTCCGGCCTCTACGCGAACGCCCAATGGCTGGTGTCCTCCGACGCGCTGGGCAGCGATTTCGACTATTCGCGCGTGACCGGGGCGGTGAACGGCTATCACGACGTGAACGACAAGACCGTGGTGGCCTGGCGCGGATCCGTCTGCCGGTCCACCGACGGCGGCCCGTTCTACGATCTGTGCAACTACGGCCAGAGCAACGACCTGCGCGGCTATACCGCCGGGCAGTATCGCGACCACGCCATGTTCGCCGTCCAGGCCGAGGTGCGGCGCAGGCTTTTCGGGCGCTTCGGGGCGGTGGCCTTTGCCGGCGTCGGCGAGGTGGCTCCCGAGTTCTCCAAGTTCAACACCAAGGACCTGCTGCCGGCGGCCGGGATCGGCGTCCGCTTCGAGGCGTCAACCAAGTACCACCTCAATATGAGCATCGACTACGCCGTCGGGGACGGGACGTCGGCGCTCTACTTCTACGTCGGCGAGGCTTTCTGATTTTCCCGGGGCCAAGGCCCCATTCTCTGGAGGTTCATATGCGTAGACTGCTTCTCATCACCGCAGTGACCTTGCTTTCGGCCTCGGCCGCGAACGCCCAGCAGTTGCTCGCCGACGCCAACAAGGACGGCAAGGTGACGCAGCAGGAGTACCAGAACAGCCGCCGAAACTTCCTGCTGCGCGGCGACAAGGACAAGGACGGCAAGATCAGCAAGGCCGAGTGGGCCAAGGGCGCCGAGATGGTCAAGGCCGAGGTGCGCGAGGAGGGCGTCGACGGCTGGCCCAAGATCGGCAAGGCCGGGCTGTTCGATATCCTGGACACCAACAAGGACGGCTTCGTGACCGGCGCCGAGAGCGACGCCTACTATGGCCCGCGGTTCGCCACCTTCGACACGAACCACGACGGGTTCGTCACCCGTTCGGAAGCCAACGCCGCCCAACGCGCGGCCAGCAAGAAGTAGTCAGCGTCAAACGGCTTGCCGCGGCCCGCCGACCGCCGTTGGCGGGCCGTCGTTCATGCGCGGGGTGGTTCGAGAGTCTTGTCCTTGAACATCCGTGACCAGTCGTCCTTCATGCTGACGACCGTCCAGCCGCGCTCGATCGCCGTGGTCAGGGCCACGTCCAGCTTTCCGACATGGGTGTCCTTGTCGTAGGCGTATTCGCGTTCCGCATCGTCGTGGTGCAACAACATCGGCAGCCGCCGCCCGGGTCCGGAGGCGGTATATTCCAGCATCGCCAGGTCACCGTCCGAATTGCCGAACGCCAGGATGGGCCGACGCCCGATATGCAGGGCGATGTTGACCGGCTTTTCGGCGTACTCGTTGAACGATTGCAGCTCGGGCAGCTTGCGGATCTCGCCGCGACGGCCGTTCAGCCGGAATTCGGTCTTGCCGCTGGAGCCGATGACCCGCTCACGCGGCACGCCATAGGTCTGCTCGCAGAACATCCGCACGACATCGACTCCGCCGGCGGTGACGATGAAGTTGCGGAAATCGTTGGCCGCCAGATAGGCCAGCAGTTCGCGCATCGGCTGGTAGGCGAGGGCGGGGTAGGGCCTGTCGTAACGGGGATGCCTGGCCTCGGTCAGCCAAGTCCCCACTTCCAGCGCGAACGATTCCTCGGTGGCGTGGGCGTGCAGCTCGAGCAACAGCTCGATCACCGCCTGCTTGCCGCAGGCGGCCAGCGCCGGCAGGTCCTGGTTGACGAAGGCCTGGAAGACCGGCTTGGCGGCCAGTTCAGGATGCGACGCCGCCAGGGTCTTGGCGCGGTCCAGGGCGAACATGCCCTGGGCGTAGAGCGGGTGCTCGACCCACAGCGTGCCGTCGTTGTCGAACACGGCGATGCGGTCGGCCGGCGCCACGTAGTCGCGACCGCCGGGCCGGGTGACGCGCGCGACGAAGTCCAGGATCTTCCGCCTGGGCGAGGTGTCGGACCAACTCGGGAGTGGGACTTTGGTCATGGTCGCCTCCCTGCGGCTCAGGCGCGGGATCTGACGATGCAGCGGAATCCGACGTGCGAAGCCGACGTGTCGATCGGCTGCGCATGTCGCGCCGCGGGGCGATAACGCTTGCAGTAGCTGGGCGCGCACAGGTGCGAACCGCCCTTCAGGACCTTCCGGGGAATGGCCAGCCCTCCGGCCTCGCAACTATCCTGCTCCAGCCCGCCTCGCGGATTCTTGGCCGCGCAGCAGCGGGGCGCGGCGCTCTGCGGATCAGGCGTCGACCACCAGTCGGCGGTCCACTCCCAGGTGTTGCCGATCATGTCGCGCAGGCCGTAGCCGTTGGGCGGATAGGCGCCGACGGGCGAGGTCCTGGCCCAGCCGTCGTCCAGGGTGTTCTGATGGGGGAACGCGCCCTGCCAGGTGTTGGCCATGTGACGGCCGTCGTCGCTCAGGAAGGTGTCGCCCCAGGCGAACTCGGCCCCCTCCAGACCACCGCGGGCCGCCAGCTCCCACTCCGCCTCGGTCGGGATTTCCAGACCGGCCCATGCGGCGTAGGCCAGCACGTCCACCCAGGCGACGTGCACCACGGGGTGGTCCCCCAGTCCCTCGATATCGCTGCCGGGCCCATAGGGTCGGCGCCAGTTGGCGCCCGGGACGAAGGCCCACCATTGCAGGTGGTGGCGAAGATCGACCGGACCGCGCGGCGGCGTGAACACCATTGACGAGGCCACCAGCAGCGCTGGATCGGCGCCGGGATAGTCCTTGGGGTCAGGCGGCAGCTCGGCGAACGTGACGTAGCCGGTGGCGTTCACGAATTGAGCGAACTGCCGGTTGGTCACTGGCGTGGGATCGATCCAGAAACCGTCGACAGCGACCCGCCGGGCCGGCCGTTCCTCCGGATAGTGATCGTCCGATCCCATCGTGAAGGCGCGGCCAGGAATCCAGATCATCGCCTCGCGCAGCGGCTTGCGCCAAATCTTCGGGGAAGGCGCGGAACTGTCGAGACTCTTCATCCTGCTCCCCATCCGTCTCGGCGCCGAAGTCGAACAAGGGCGCGCAAATCCGCAAGCGGCCCCCACCACGAGATTTGAAGATTGGTCATGAGCGGCGGCGCTTATCGATCAGGCGATCCCCCGGCCCCTGGCGCGGAAGATTCCCTACCGCCCCGGGTATCCGTGCAGGTTTCACCTCGAGCATCTCGGCGCTTCGCCGGATAGCGCGACTTGGTCAAACGCCCTTTGCTGGAACCCCTCGAAACGGTCGCCCGAGGTTGTTCATGGAATTGCTCCTGCGGGAATGCGCCAACTACGTCGCGCTCGCCGCCGAGCTCTGCTCGGTGCTCTGCATCGCGGTCGGCATGGTGGAAACCCTGGTTCAGGCCGCCCGCGCCTTGGCCGTCCGAAGCGTATCCTCGAAGCAGGCTCGGCGGGAGCTCTGGGCGCAGTTCGCAAGATGGATCGTGCTGGCCCTGGAGTTTGCCCTGGCCGCCGATATCGTCCGCACGGCGATCGCGCCCACCTGGGACGACATCGGCCGTCTGGGCGCCATCGCGCTGATCCGCACGGCCCTGAACTACTTCCTGGAGAAGGACATGCAGGAATTCGATCCCGACCGCCCCGCCCGGGCAGAAAAGGAAGCCAAGCCATGAGCGAACGCTTCGATCGCGCGTGGATGGTGGAGGTTTCGGCCGCCGTGGTGATCTCTCTGGCCGCCGCCATGACGTCGTGGGTGGGCTTCCAGGCCGCGCTCTGGGACGGCGAGCAGGCCGCTCACTATGCGCAAGCCGGCGCGGCAAGGGTGGAGGCCACCGCCGCGGTCACCGAGAGCGCCCAGTTGGAGACCGCGGACCTGCTTCTGTTCCAAGGCTGGCTGAGCGCCGCGGCTCAGGACGAGAAGTTGCTCCAGGACTTCTACCGCCAACGCTTCCGCCCCGAGTTCGCCAGGGCCTTCGAAGCCTGGCTCATGACCGAGCCGTTGAAGAACGCGACTGCGCCGGAGTCTCCGTTCGCCATGCCCGAATACCATTCGGCCCGACTGGCCCAGGCGCGAGCGCTGCAGAAGAAGGCCGACGATCTGTTCAACCAGGGCCAGAGGGACAACGACATCGGCGACCGCTTCGTGCGCGCCACCGTGCTGCTGGCCATCGCTCTGTTCTTCGGCGGCATCGGCCAGACCTTCAAGTCGACGACGATCAAAGCCGTCCTGGTCGCCATGGCCTTTCTGGTTTGCGTGCTCAGCGCCCTGATGGTCGCCAACCTGCCCATCCTTCAGCTGAAGCTCTACCCGTGAGCAGCCCAAGTTCAGGAGGCGTCATGCTCTCTTCGACACGCAGGAACATTCTGGCCGGATGCCTAGCCCTGGGAGCGCTCGTCTCGGCGCCTTGCCTGGGCGCGGCGCAGTCCGCCGATCCGCTGCCGTCGTGGAACGCCGGCCCCGCCAAGGCCGCGATCACCGGCTATGTCGCCCGCGTCACCAAGCAGGGCCCCGATTTCGTACCGCCGGCCGAACGCATCGCGGTCTTCGACAACGACGGCACCTTGTGGGCCGAACAGCCCATCTACTTCCAGTTCGCTTTCGCCATGGAACGGATCGGACAGATGGTCGCCAAGGACCCGGCGCTGCGCCAGAAGCCGGCCTTCGCCGCCATAGCCGACCGCGACCAGGCCGCCATGGCCAAGCTGAGCGAAAAGGACCTGGCGGAAGCGGTGTTCGCCGTCCAGGTGGGCCTGACCACCGCCGAATACCAGGAGGTCGCCAGGGCGTGGCTCGACCAGGCCCGCCATCCGCGGTTTCACACGCCCTACACCGCTCTGACCTATCAGCCTCAGCTGGAGCTGCTGGCGTTCCTGCGTGGAGCGGGCTTCAAGACCTACATCGTCTCCGGCGGCGAGGTGCAATTCATGCGGACCTTCGCCGAGCAGGCCTACGGCGTGCCGCCCGAACAGGTGATCGGATCCAGCCTGACCTCGAAGTTCGAGTTGAGGGACGGGAAGGGGGTCTTAATCACCAAACCCGTCCTGGGCAGCATGGACGACGGCCCGGGCAAGCCCAGCAACATCGATCTCCACATCGGTCGTCAGCCCCTGGTGGCGGTGGGCAATTCGGACGGCGACCTGCAGATGCTGCAATACTCGGCGTCGAGCACGCGCGCCAACCTGCAGATCCTGGTCCATCACGACGACGCCGTTCGCGAGTACGCCTACGACCGGCAATCGAAGATCGGCAAGCTGGACAAGGCCTTGGACGAAGCCGGCGCCCGCGGCTGGACGATCGTCAGCATGAAGAACGACTGGAAGACGGTGTTCGCGAAAAAGCCGTGAGGTCCCGGGTGAACCCGTTCAGCCGGTAGGGTGAAACTGGCAGCGGAGACCGGGAGTCCCGCCGATATTCCCGGCCTGGAGCGCGTGGTGATCTGGCGCCGCCCTATGCCAGGGAGTGCAGCGCGGGAGTATCACCATGCCCAAAGGAAAGCCCAACATCCTCGTCATCTGGGGCGACGACATCGGTATCAGCAACCTCAGCTGCTACTCGCACGGCCTCATGGGCTACCAGACCCCCAACATCGACCGCCTCGCCAAGGAAGGTATGATGTTCACCGACAGCTACGGCGAGCAGTCCTGCACCGCCGGCCGCTCGTCGTTCATTACGGGACAGAGCGTCTATCGCACGGGTCTGTCGAAAGTGGGCATTCCAGCCGCCCCCATCGGCATGAATGACAAGCTGATCACCATCGCCGGCGCCCTGAAGAACCAGGGCTATCGCACTGGGCAGTTCGGGAAGAACCACCTGGGCGACCTGAACCACATGCTGCCCACCAACCACGGCTTCGACGAGTTCTTCGGCAACCTCTATCACCTCAACGCCGAGGAAGAGCCGGAGATGGAGGACTATCCTACGGACCCTCGGTTCAAGGAGAACTTCGGTCCGCGCGGCGTGATGCACAGCTGGGCCACCGACGTCGACGACGCCACCGTGCAAGAGCGGTGGGGCAAGGTGGGCAAGCAGAAGATCGAAGACACTGGCCCGCTGACCAAGAAGCGGATGGAAACGTGTGACGACGAGTTCGTCGCGGCCGCCACCAAGTTCATCAAGGCGGCCAAGGACTCCGACGAGCCGTTCTTCGTCTGGCTGAACACCACCCACATGCACCTGTTCACCCACCCCAAGCCCGAGAGCAAGGGCCAGGCCGGCCGTTGGCAGTCGGACTATCACGACACCATGATCGACCATGACAAGAACGTCGGCCAGATGCTGGACCTGCTGGACGAGCTTGGCATCGCCGACGACACCTTCGTGATGTACTCGACCGACAACGGCCCGCACCGGAATACCTGGCCGGACGGCGGCATGACCCCGTTCCGTAGCGAGAAAAACACCAACTGGGAGGGCGCCTTCCGCATCCCGCTGATCGTGCGGTGGCCCGGTAACGTCAAGCCCGGCTCGATCGCCAACGGCATCGTTCAGCACCACGACTGGTTCCCGACCTTCATGGAAATGGCCGGCGACGGCGACATCGTCGACAAGCTCAAGAAGGGCTACGACGCCTGCGGCCGGACCTACAAGAACCACATCGATGGCATGAGCCTGCTGAAGTACATCAAGGGCGAGGAGAAGGAGAGTCCGCGCAATTTCTTCTTCTACTTCAGCGACGACGGCGACATGCTGGCCATGCGCTACGACAACTGGAAGCTGGTGTTCATGGAGCAGCGCTGCCAGGGCACGCTGCAGGTCTGGGCAGAGCCGTTCACCCGGCTGCGAGTGCCCAAAATTTTCAACCTTCGCACCGATCCTTACGAGTACGCCGACATCACGTCGAACACCTACTACGACTGGTTCCTGCACAACGGCTTCTTCGTCTACGCCGCCCAGGCCGGAGCAGCGAAGTTTGCCGAAACCTTCGTGGACTTCCCGCCGGTCCAGAAGCCCAACACCTTCACGGTGGACGACGCTCTGGCCAAGATGCGGGAGGCCGGCGGCGACTAACCTCCCACATCCCTGGTTCCAAAGGCCGGCGGAGAAATCCGCCGGCCTTTTTCTTCGTCCGAGGACACTGGGCTCTCAACTCATGGGATTACCCCCAATGGCCAGGGTTTCACCTGATTGAGACCACTCCGCGCCCAGCGGAGAGTTCGAAACGGCGCCGCGCGAAACAGACGAGACGCCGCAGTCGAGCAGGAGTCCGTCCGATGACCTCCAGGTTCATGGCCAAAGCCCTCGTCGCCGCGGCGCTCGCCGCGTGCCTGCCCCTGGTCGGCTGTGAAAGTCCCGGAGGCAAGGTTTCGGTTCTGACGGGGAACCAGCCGCTTCCCGGCTCGACCTACGCCTGGGCGCCCGCCCAGGCCGGCAGCGGGGATCCGCGCGTCGACAACGACATCATCCGCGAACGCTTCCGTACGGCGGTCGACACCAACTTGGCCGCCAAGGGCTACAGCCTGGTCGAGCCGGCCCAGGCCAAGCTCCTGGTCTCGTATCATGTCGGCCTGCAGAACAAGACCGACTACTCGGCCACTAGCATGGGCGGCCCCGGCGGCATGGCCTGCGGCATCCGCGGCTGCATCGGCGGCTACGGCTGGGGCATGTACGGCGCCCCGATGGACGTCGACATCCGCTCCATCAACTACACCGAGGGCGCGGTGATGCTCGACCTGGTCGACACCGCCACCGGCAAGCTGGCCTGGCGCGCCACCTCGCAGAAGCGGATCGATCAGAAGGACGGCACCCAGGAAGGGCTGAACGCCATCATCGCCGACATGGTCAAGACCTTGCCTGCCGGCGCGGGGCCGGCCGGCTGACGCCAGGAGGAGTTCGACGTCACCGCTCCCGCCGATCAGGAACAGTCGAGACCGTCATGGCCGCGCCCATCAATCTAGGCTTCATCTTCGCGATCTTCTTCCTGACCCTTGGCCCGCTGAAGCTGATCCCTTCGTTCTATGGCGTCACTCAGGGGGTCGACAGCAAGGCCCGTCTTGGCCTGGCGCTCAAGAGCACGGCCCTGGCCTTCCTGATCCTGGTGGCCGCCACAGTCGTCGGATCGGCCCTGGCGTCCAACTGGCGCGTCTCGCGCGAGGCCCTGCTCATCACCGGCGGCTTCCTCCTGCTGATCGGCTCGCTGAAGATCCTGTCCCAGGCGCTGGCGCCACGCGACGAGCCCGCGCCGGCGCCGACGCCTGGCGCCGCTCCGCAGCAGCGGCTCAGCATCGTCGTCTCGCCGCTGGCCATCCCGGGCATCATCACCCCCTGGGGCCTGGTCGCCCTGCTGCTGTTCGTCAGCATCGCCGAGGATCAGAACCGCCTGGTCGGGCTGGTCGTGGTTCTGCTGCTCATCATGCTGCTCAACGTCCTGGGCATGGTCTTCGCGGGCCCCGTGATGCGCGCGGTAGGGCTACCCGCCATGAGCGTCCTGGGCTGGGTGTTCAGCATCCTGCAGGCGGCGCTCGGCGTCACCTTCCTGCTGCGCGGCCTGGTCGCGGCGTTCGGCCTTCCGTGGCTGTCCACCCCGCTGTGAACGCCGCCATGCCCCCACAACCCTGCCGATCTGAATTTCGGAGCGCCCGATGACCGAACGCAGCCCCAGCGAGAAACTTCTCGAAACCTCCGCCCGCTGGCGCGGCGCGAAGGGCGAGGTCGCCGCCGAACCCCGCAGCTTCGCGGCGCCCAAAGATCGGCCCACGCCGCTCGACGAGGATGATTTCCGGCGACAGGTCGTGGCCAGCATCCCCGTCCTTCGCTCGTTCTCGCGCGGCCTTTGCGGCGACATGGCGCGAGGCGACGATCTGGCCCAGGACGCACTGCTGAAGGCCTGGCAGCACAGGGCCCAGTTCACGCCCGGCACCAACTTCAAGGGCTGGATCCTGAAGATCGCCCGCAACCACTTCTACTCGCAGCGCCGCCGCGTCTGGCGAGAGACGCCGCTGGACCTCGCCACCAGCGCCCAGATTCCGGCGGCGGGAACCGACCAGGTCCAGTCCCTGATGCTCAACGACCTTCGCAACGCCCTGAACGCCCTGAGCGACGAGCAGCGGGAGGCGACCATCCTGGTCGGGGCAGGGGGATTCTCCCATCGGCAGGCGGCCGAGATGTGCGACGTGCCGGAAGGCACGATGAAGAGCCGCGTCTGCCGGGCGAGGGCCAAGCTGGCGGCCCTGCTGGAGCACGGCGAAGTGACGCATGACGACGAGCCGGCCTGGCTGGCGGCCCAGTTGATCATGGCGGAACTGTCGAACCTCTCCGACGCGCGGGTGGATCAGAACCGGGTCTGAACTATCACCATCGCGAAATCGACCGAGCGACCGCCCAGGGACCGCACGGCGTCATCGGCTGACTGGTGGACCAGTTGCCCCTGGATCTTCAGGTTGCGGTTGACCGCCCAGGTCGCATCCAGCTGGACCGCGTCGCCCACGGCCTTGGAGCGGTCCGGGCCGACGGGCGCCAGGGGCGTCGAGGGCTGCAGATAGATGGCGTCGTCACCCGTCTGGCGCCAACGCATCAGATAGCTCAGCTCCAGGCTGACATCGCGGCGAGGAGCCAGCCCGACACTGGGACGAACGGCCACAAGGTTGCTCCAGCTGATCAGGCTGGTGTCGTTGAAGTAGCTGCCCTTGGGAAACAGCGGATTGAAGGTGCCGAGCTTGTCGTCGGCCGCGTCGTCGTCTCCTGAACCGGCGTCGAACCGGAGGCCCAGCCTCGGCGACCAGGCCTGGGCCAGGGTGTAGCCGCCGCCCACGCTGCCGGCCCAGGCCCGGATGTCGCGGCCGGCGAACCGTCCGCCCTGAACCACGCCCTCGGCTTCGTAGTCGATCGCGCCGCGCTTGCCCGCCAGCCGCACGCCATAGCTGGTGCGCCGCTCGTCGCCGCGCACGGAGCCGAAGCGCACGCCGTCGCGATCCAGCTCGAAAGCGTAGACGTCCAGAGTGGCGGCCTTGGTGAGCGCCTTGGAGACATAGAGGCCATAGAACTGCTGCTGCCGGTTGGCGCTGTCGTCGAAGGACCCGGTCTGGATTATCACCGGACGCACATAGAAGGCGTCCAGCCTCAGGCTTCCGGCCTGGCGGGTCACCCGCGCGCCGTCGAAGCTTTGGCGGACGTTCGGGCTCTCGCGCACCGAGACGAAACGCTGGGTTGGATTGAGCGCGATCTCCTGGCGCCCCAGGCGCAGCCGCCAGCGACGGTCGGCGTCGGGCGTCACGTCGATGAAGGCGACCTGGGCGTCCAGAGCATCGCGGTCACTGACCGCCGGCGGTTCCGTCTTGTCGAAGTCGCGGTGCACGCCCAACTGTCCATACAGCCGCACGCGCGAGCCCAGGTGCAGATCGGCGCTGAACAAGGCCCGCCCCAAGCTGTAGGTGTCGGACTGAGCACCGCCGACGCCGAACCGCGAGGCGTCGATCGAATCCACACGCAGCCGAGCCTCGCCGCCCAACGACAGATAGGCGTTTTGTCCCAGCGGGATGTAGCGCAGGTTGTCCAGGCCCGAGCCCGGCTTGTCGGCCAGATAGGCGTAGCTCTCGTCGGACCGGATCAGCTTGAACGGCGGCGCGTCGGCGGCATAGCTGGCGCCGCAAGCGCCGGCGGCGGCCAGCGCGGCAACCAGGGGAAGGACTACCGACCTAGACTTCACGCGGGAACTCCAACGAGACGACCGGCGAAACACGCGACCGGCATCGACACGATGTCGAACAGATCGCGTCCGAAGTCCACGGCGACGAGCCTTTGGCCCTGCCGAACGGCTAGCGGCGCGCCGCAGGCGCCCCTAAGACAGGCGTCGGCAAGACGAGGCGCCCATGACCGCGATCCACTCCTATGATCCCAAGGCCGGCCATGGGCTGAAGCACGATCCGCTGAACGCCATCGTTGCGCCGCGGCCGATCGGCTGGATCTCGACGGTCAGCAAAGCCGGAGTCCGCAATCTGGCGCCCTACAGCTTCTTCAACGCCTTCAACTACCGTCCGCCGATCATCGGGTTCTCGAGCACGGGCTGGAAGGACTCGGTGCGCAACATCGAGGAGACTGGGCAGTTCGTATGGAACCTGGCGACGCGCCCACTGGCCCAGGCGGTCAACGCCACCTCGGCCATGGTTCCCCACGACATCGACGAGTTCGACCTAGCCGGACTGAACCCCGCGCCGTCGCAACGGGTCGCACCGCCGCGCGTCGCCGAAAGTCCCGTGGCGTTCGAATGCCGGCTGACCCAGCTGATCCGCCTGACCGACGCGGACGGCGCGCCGGTCGACGCCTGGCTAACCTTGGGCGAGGTGGTCATGGTGCATATCGACCAGGCGCTGCTGGTCGACGGCGTCTATGACACCGTCGCCGCCGAACCCATCCTGCGGGGCGGCGGTCCCGCCGACTATTTCGGCGTCGACGAGACGGGCAAGTTCCAGATGTACCGGCCCGCCTAGCGGCCGGACCGACGAAGAGGCCTCCGCCGAAGAGGCGACGACACAGGAGTTTGGCGCGTCCTTGGCGGCGTTAGCGGGAGCGTCCCCGCGCCGACACGGGCCACAGGGCCACCAGGGTGTCGCCCTCGACCACGTGATAGGTGTCGTAGAGATTGACCGTGGGATCGCAGTGCGGTGCGCCCAGGATGACCCGCTCGCCCAGGGCCGGCGGCGCCTCGCCAGGCGGCGGCAGGATAGCGCCGTGCTCGTCGCCCATGAAGAAGTAGCGTGCCCCGTCCGGCGCCCCGCCCAGCACCTTGGGCGGCTCGGCGTCGGTGGACAGCGCCTTGAAGCCGGCGTCGATCGTGACCATGCCCGGCGTGTTGGCGCTGACCACCCTCGCGTCGATCAGCAGGGACGCCTCGTAAGGACTCTCGTCCGCGCCGTCGCCGGCGATGTCGCAGATCAGGTACTGGTCGTCCATGAACACATATGACCCCACCTGGAACTCGGTGAAGATCCCCAGTTCCGCGTCGATCCGATGCGAGCCGGTGCCCGAGCCCGAGACGATCGGCGGCGGCCCGCCAGCGGCGGTCAAGGCGTCGATCACCGAGCGAATATAGGCCCCGCGATCCTCGAGGTTGGCCTTGCGATCGTCGAAGCTCTCGATGTGTTGCTGCATGCCGCAGTAGCATTGCAGGCCGCCATAGATCAGGCCCTGGTGAGCCCGGATCGCCTCGAGCAGGGCGACGGCGGCCTCGGGCGAGGCCACGCCGGTGCGGTGGATGCCCGGGTCCAGGTCGATGACCACCTTCAGCGGCTTGCCCGCCGCGCTCGCCGCTTCGCCCAGCGCCGCGATGTTGAGGACGTTGTCGACCACCGTCATCAGGTCGACCGTCCTGCCGTTCAGCGCGACAAGCCGGGCGATCGCCGGCGCCGAGACCACCGGCGACGTGATCAGCAACCCGGTCGACACGCCGCCTTCGGCCAGGATCTCGGCCTCGCCGATCTTGGCGCAGCACAGCCCCACCGCGCCGCCGGCGAGCTGCAGCTTTGCGATGTCGACGCTCTTGTGGGTCTTGGCGTGGGGCCGCAGCTTGACGCCCTTGCTCGCGGCGAACTCCGCCATGCGCGTGATGTTGCGCTCCAGCGCCGGGCGATCGATCACCAGCACGGGCGTGTTGAGCTCGCGGCGCGAGCCCGGGGCGCCGATCAGGCCGGCGTGCAGATCTTGGTCGGTCATGGCGTTGGCCCCAATCAGAGGTCGAAGAGTTTCGTCAGGTGGGTGTTGGCGAACTTGCCGGTCGGATCCCAGGCCTTGCAGGCGGCGACGAAATCACCGGCGCGGGGATAGAGCCGGTGCACGTCGGCCGTCGTCAGGGTGTGGCGCTTGGCCCAGTGCGGACGACCCGCACCATCCGCCAACACGGCTTCCATCTCGATGAAGACCTCGCGCCAGGGCATCCTGGCATACTGGTGGAACGAGATCGACGCGCCGGGACCGGCGTTGAACGGGCTCATCCAGATGTCGTCGCCCGCCGCCAAGCGGAACTCGAACGGGAAGGTGATCGGCAGCCGGCGCTTGCGAATATGCGCCATCGCCGCCTTCAGGGTGGGCATGCCCGCCGCGCGCGGCAGCTCGTACTCCATCTCCTCGAAGCGGATGTTCCGCTCGGACGGGAAGATCTCGTAGGCCGGGCCGACGCGGCGGCTGGCCTTGCCCATCATCCGCATCATCAGCCGTTGCAGCGACGGGGTGAGCATCGGCAGGGCGGCGCAGATGTCGCAGATTGTCTTGAACGTGGCCTCGCTGTCCTCGCCGACTTCCCGCGCCGGACGCCCCGGCTCCTCGGCCGTCACTGGATGCAGGGTCTTGAAGATCACGTCGTCCGAATAGGGGAAGACGAAGAACTCCATGTGCCGCGTGGCCGCGCCCAGCTCCTCCAGGCGCTCGGCCACTTCGGCCAGCGGCCGGCGCTCGACCCGCTCCTCCAGGTGATAGGCGGGAACCACGTGGATCCTGATCTCGACCGCGACGCCGAGCAGGCCAAGCGAAAGGCGCTGGGCTTGGTAGAGTTCGGGGTTCCGGTCGGGGCCGCACTCGACGATCGAACCGTCGGCGGTCATCAGGCGAAAGCCGCAGGCCTGGGTCGACAAGCTGCCCAGCTCGGCGCCGGTGCCGTGGGTGCCGGTCGAGATGGCGCCCGCCAGCGACTGCGGATTGATGTCGCCCTGATTGATCAGCGACAGACCTTCGGCCCAAAGCGCCGCCGTCAGGCGCTTGAGGCTCCACCCCGCCGGCGCCCAGACGGTCTTGCGGTCCGGCGCGATCTCGACCGCGCCTTCATAGTCCGAGAGGTTCAGCAGCAGGTCGCTGGTCTCGCACAGCGGCATGAACGAATGGCCAGCGCCGACGACGCGGACCTTGCCCGCCTTGCCGACCAGGGCGGCCAGCTCGGAGGCGGTGCGCGGCTTGGCGATCAGCCGAGGGGAGGCTGCGACGCTGCCCGACCAATTCTTCCACCCCGTCATCCGCATCTCCCCATTCGCGGAAAAGAAAGACCGCGATGCAGTGATGATAGTAAAAACTACCGTTCCTGCAAGGCGTCGTTCCAGGGAACCAACGACGGATCGCCGAAGGTGTCGAAATACCGTTCGAACAGCAGGCAGATCTCGCGGCTGAGGGCCAGGGCGTCCTGGTCCGGTTCCTCGACGGCCATCTCGGTGGCGGAATAGGTCAGTTCAACCATCATACGCATCGCCAGACGCACCCGGGCCTCGGGCGCGCCCGGATAGCGGCTCTTGAGGATCTCGGCGAACTGGCCCGCCACCATGTCGCGCGAGGCGAAGCGCAGTTGCTGCAGCATCGGCACGGCGCGCAGGGCCCGACCGATCGCCGCGCCGCCAGGGAACCGGCGGGTCATCTCGATCATCTCGGTCAGCATCGCGACATTCTTGTCGATCCGCTCGGCCGGCGTGTCGCCGTCCAGGCCGCCGGTCTCGATCCAGGCGAAGACCATGTCGTCCTGGGCCTTCATCAGCCGGTCGCCCAACTCCTTGAGGATCGCGTACTTGTTGGGGAAGTAGCGGTAGAGGGCAGGGGGCGTCAGACCGGCGCGCTTGCAGATGGCGTTGGTGGTCAGCTGCTCGAAGCCGATCTCGCCCAGCATCTCGCCGGCCGTGGCCAGCACGATCTCGTAGGTGTCCTGCCCCCGCGCCTGGGTCGGCTGCAGCTTGGCGTCCAGCGCGATGTCGGGGCCGGCGGTCTTGTTGGCCGTCGCCTTCGGCATGGCGGTTCTCCGTTCCAAACTCCGAGACCTAGGGCGTTTCGGCGAAAAAGGCCACCGGATCGAACCCTTAGCGGGATCTCGTGAAGTGCAGGAAGGCGACGATCAGCAAGGTGACGAGCGCCAGACCCACGCCCAGCCAGACCGCCGGCCGCACGTCGGAGCCGCTGACCACGAACGAGGCGAGCAGGGGCCCGGCGCCGCAGCCGAGCAGGCTGGCTCCGGGGCCCAGCAAGGCGGCCCGGCGGCTGGGATCGGCCTCGATGGCCAGCGGGGTCAGGTACGGCGAAGCGAACAGCCACACAAAACCGAACACCGTGGCCGCCACCAGGAACACCGACGCCGAAGGCAGGCTGGCCATCACGACCAGGACGACGCCCGCCAGCACAACGGCGATCGTCAGCGACCAGAACCACGAAAGGCGTCCAGCCAGGGCCGTCGCCGTCGCCCCGCCCGCCACCTGGGCCGCCAGGGACGCCGCGAAGGCGAGGCTGGCGATGTTGGGAGGATGCCCGGACTGACGCGACAGGGGTTCGGCGTAGATCCAGACCGCCAGGATAAAGGCCTGGAAGCAGAAGACCGCCGCCAGGGCGATCCAGCCACGGGCGCTGGGCAGGCCCTTGGGATTTTCCTCGGTTTCGACGAGAGGGGCGTATGCGCTTGGCACGGCGACTCCCGCCAAGACGGCGGAGACGGTGAGGGCGGCCAGCACCACGAAGCCGCCGTTCGGGCCGAACGTCCCGATCACGAAGGCGCCGATCGCGCTGACCACGGCCAGCTGAAGCAGCGTCTGGATCGTCAGGTACAAGCCCGCCCAACGCTCCGGACGCGGCGAGCGGACGATCATGCCCGTGATCAGCCAGATCATCGCGCCGGCCGGCAGGCCCGCGACGGCGCGGACCAGGATCAGAAGATCGCCGGAAACGCGGGTCGTGGCCAGGTCCAGCCCGGCCAGCAGCAGACCGCTGGCGATGGCCGCCAGGCGTAGCCGGCGCTCGCCGAACATCGGGCCGACCAGGGCCGCGCCGATCCCCATCGCCACCAGTTCCGCCATGCCGGCCAAACCCAGCTGGCTGGCCGTAAGCCGGCCGGCCGCCTCCAGGCCGCCCAGCAGCAAGGGTCCGACGCCCGGAAACAACACGCCGACCAGGCCGATCCAGAACACCGTCAGGCGCTGGGTCAGACTGGGCGGCCGGCCGATCCAGGCGCCTGCGAGGGCCGGCGGCGCACCGCCGGCCTGAACGTCGATCGTGCTCAATATTTCGCCCGGAAATAGACGCCGTAGGTACGCGGCGGGCCCATGCTGAACACATCGAAGCCGAAGGCCGCCAGTTGGGTGATGTCCGAGATGTTGGTGGTGTCCGCCAGGTTCTTGCCCCACACGCCCAGTTCGTAGCGACCTTCGCCGAAGGCCCAGCCGACCTGGCCGTTGACGAAGGTTCGGGCCTTGTCGCTGAGCCGTTCGGTGTTGGCCGAGTCGTAATAGACCTTGCTGCGATAGGTGAAGTCCACCTGGGTGATCAGGTCGCCCGCGCCCAGCGGATGCTCGTAGCGGGCCGCGCCGTTAAGGCTGGCCTTCGGCGCGGAAGGCAGGGTGTTCCCCGAGTAGTCGGCCGGGGGCAGGGAAGGATCCTCGAACGAGATGAAGTCCTTGTACTCGGCGTTCAGCAGCGACGCGCCCAGGGTCAGGCTGAGGCCCGTGACCGGCCGTGCCTCGATCTCGGCTTCGGCGCCATAGACGCGGGCCTTCGAAGCGTTGGTGAAAAGCTGCACCGGCAGGCCGTCGCGCTGGACCTGGGTGTAAACCTGCAGGTCCTGGTAGTCGTAATAGAAGGCCGAGACGTTCACGCGCAGGCGGCGGTCGAGGAACTCGCTCTTGGCCCCGACCTCATAGGCGTCGACCGTTTCGTCCTTGTACGGCCCCAGGTCGCGAGGATCGGTCGTGTGGCCGCTGAAGAACCCGCCGCTCTTGGCGCCCCGATTGTAGGTCGCATAGACGTTGGCGTCGTCGTTCAGCGCGTAACGCAGACCCACGCGGCCGGACATCGAGCTGAAGGTCTTCTGGTTGTCGTATTCGAACAGGGTCAGCAGGCCGTAGTCGACGTCGCTGACATAATGGAAGGTCTTCTTGTCTTGCGACCAGCGCAGGCCGCCGGTGACGGTCAGCTTTGGCGTGAGATCGTAATCGACCTGGCCGAACGTGGCGTAACTGACGCTCTTCTGATGCAGCGGCCAGCCGAACACGCCCACGCTGTTGGCCGGGTCCATGCCGGTCGGATTGTTGACCGGGTCCGGGACGCGGAGAACCTCCAGGACATTGTAGTGGCTGTCGTTGTCGAGATTGTCGCGCGCGGCATAGACGCCGGCCACCCAGCGCAGGCCGGTCGCGCCGTTCGACTGCAGTCGGAACTCCTGGCTGGTGGTGTCCTGCTCGGCGATGTAGCGGGCGTCGAAGATCGAGATCGGGTTGGAGTCGGTCTCTTCGTAGTCGTCGCGCTTGGCCTGCTGATAGCCGGTGATCGAGAACAGCGTCACGCCGCCGAAATCGTAGCTGATGGCGCTGGTGGCGCCGAACAGCTTGACGACGTCCTTGCCCTCGAAGCGGTAGTCGCCTTCGTATTTATTGCTGCTGGTATTGGCGTAGCCGGCGACGTTCGTGCACTGGCCCGATGTGTAATAGGTCGGCTTGCAGAGGATGTAGCCGTAGGTCGGATCGGGCGTCGCGGTGCTGGCGGCCTCGGCCGTCTGGGCCACCAGCGAGCGGTTGTAGGTCAGGATCGAACCGCCGCTGGCCTTGCTGTAGCTGGCCGAGACGTCGACCGTCAGCTTGTCGTCGGGCGTGAAGCGCAGGGCGCCGCGCACCGCCTTGCGGTCGGCGTCGTTGCCCTTGTTGCCGGTCAGGCGGTTCAGCGTGTAGCCGTCGCTCTTGTCGTACAGACCGGCGATCCGGAAGGAGAGGGTGTCGGCGATCGGCCCGCCGAAGCCGGCCTGGACATTCAGTGCATTGAACCGGCCGTAGTCGACCGCCAGGTCACCCTGGGGCGTGGTGGTCGGCTTCTTGGTGGTGACGTTGATCGCGCCGCCCGTGGTGTTACGGCCGTAGAGCGTGCCCTGAGGTCCGCGCAGCACCTCGACCTGCTGTAGGTCGTAGAAGCCGGCCATCTGGGCCAGCGGGGAGGCGACATAGACCCCGTCCACATAGACGCCGACCGCGCTGGCCGTGGCGGGGTTGAAATCGTTGACGCCGATGCCGCGGATGAAGATGCGAGGATTGGCGGCGTTGTCGTCGGTCTTGATCTGCAGGCCCGGCGACAGGCCCGACAGCGCCAGAACGTCGCCGACCCGCTGATCCTTGAGCTGGTCGGCGGTCAGGGCGGTCACCGAGACGGGCACGTCCTGGAGATTTTCCGCGCGTTTCTGGGCGGTGACGACGATCTCTTCGAGCGCGATGGCGTCCTGCGCCAGCGCCTGTCCCGCTGCGGCCAACATCGCCATCCCGGCGACACCCGCAAGCACCTGAAGCTTCCGCATTTCCAATCCCCGTTACCGTTATTGGGGATATAGTAGTTATAGCTATCGTTGTGGCAAGCCAACGTTCGCTGAGCGCCGCTCAAGCGAAGCTTCTTTCATGAACCAGGGCATTTTCCGGCCTAGACCGCCCAAACCGCGAGCACCCGACACTCAGGGTTCGCCCCGATTGGCGTACGTCCAGGAAGGCGTAAGCTGTGACGGCTGAGGGAACACGTCATGCACACATCCCATTTCTGGCAAAGCGCCGGGTTGCTCGCCATCATCTTCGGCGCGGCGGTTCTGTCGGCCATGATCGGATCGCGCGCCAATGCGGCGGAGATCCACGTTCCGGCGATCAGCTCGACGCAAACGTTCTGAAGCTCAGCGCCGCCACGGTGCTCGTACGGCGCGCCAGCCGTAGCCTGGAGGCGCTGTGAGGCGCACCAAGAGCCACAGCGAGGAATTTCGTTTTGGCGGCGTGCGTCAGAGCGTGGACGGACGGATGATTGGATCCGAACCAGCTCGAAACTATGCCCGATATTTCCGATAATATTACTTAGACGATATCCGAGTCGGGACTCCGGGAGCCCTACACGCCTGTATCTGGCGCTTTGTCGCAAGCGTTCATGGTTGTGATTTTGCGTCTTAGACGATTGAGATTTGTGGACTTTCTCCAAAACCAGAGTTCGCGGCCATAGCGTGTAGCCGTCCGCCACGGAGCAGGCGCTTCGTCGTCCTAACAGCGCCGGCGGACGGCCACAGATTGGAAACATAAGGCCGACGTCCACGGGCCGGTCGCTGACGCCACGCGCGTTTGAGTGACCACCTCGCGGAATCTGGCCGTATGCGATGCTCGAGATCCAGGCATCAAATGACCCGACCCCAGCGTTGTTCGCATCCAGCGCTTGGTCAAAGTTATCCACAGACTGTGGATTGAATCGGATGGGAATATATTCCTAAATCCAGGCGACGCGTACCTGCTCAGGCATGCGCCGGAACCGCGGCGAGCGCGCGGACCGCCGCGATGACCGGCTCGGCTTCGGTCCGCACCAGCCAATCAGGACTGACGTCGGCGAACTCCACGACATGATCCCGGCCGATCACCACCACGGTCGGCTGAGGCAGCTCCCAGGTCCCCGTCCCCGTGGTCTCGCCGATCGATCCGCCTCGGGCGCGCTGCGCGGCCTGGCTGGCCTCATCGGCCGTATAGAGGATGCCGAACCGACGCCCGAGTGCGTTGTCGGTGTCCGAAGCCACCTTGAACGACAGGTCATGGCGGGTGCGGATTTCGCCCAGCCGCCCGGGAATTTGAGGACTGACGGCAACCAGGGGCACGCCGATGGCCTTCAGCGTGGGATACAGCGCCCGCTCGTAGTAAGGCAGCGCGATATTGCACGCCGGGCACCCGGCGAAGCGGAAGAAGATCAGAACCACGGGCCCCTTGGCGGTCAGGCCCTTCAGGGTCAGCTCCCCGCCTTCGACGTCCTGAAGGGCGAACGGCTCGACGATGTCGCCGACCTTGACCCAGGCGGCGGGATCGGCGGTCTCGACCAAGGTCGCCCGCTGATCGACATTGATCTTCAAGGCGGCCGGATCCCAGCTCCGGACGCGCTCGGCATGCAGGTCGGCCAGCAGCTTGGCCAGGCTCTCTTGGCTCATCGGACAGTCTCCTCGGCTTGAGCGGATTTCTCGGCGGCGATCTGGATCGTCTGCAGGCGCGCGCGCTCGAAGATCGAGCCCATGCGCCAGTGCTGGTTGGTGTGGGTCGCGGCGTGCTCGCCCCAGCCTGAGTCGCGGCGGAACGCGCCCAGTTGGCCCGACGCCAGGGCTTGCTGCGCGCTGATCCCGACCGGCGTCTCGCAGTCCGGCCAGACGAACAACGCATCGCTCGGGCAATACAACTCGCAGAGCAGACAAGTCTGGCAGTCGGCCTGGCGAGCGATCACCGCCTTGCCGCCGGGGCCGACCTCCAGCACGTCGCTGGGACAGGCGTCGACGCAGTCTCCGCAGCCGCTGCAGCGTTCGTCGATGACGACCTCGATCATCAGGCCACCCTCGCCTGCGCGGACGCGGCCTCGAAGGCGGTCCAGACCTCGCCCAGGCCACCCGCGCGCTGCCGCGTCGCGAATTGAGGATCCTGGCCGGGCGCGTCCTCGCGGCGATGCATGCCGCGGCTTTCGCGCCGAGCCAGGGCGGCGGCCTTGCTCCAGCGCCCGGCGGCGACCAGGGCGGCCGCCTCGCGGGTGCGGACAACCGCCCTGCCCTGGCCGCGCGCATGAGCGCCGAGCTCGGCCCAGACTGTGTCCAGCCGCTCGACGGACTGGACCAGCGCGGGTCCGCGCCGGAAGATGTTGCGGTCGTAGTCGTTGAGCTCGTCGCGCACGACCTGGACGGCGCCCTTGAGGTCGACGGACCGTTCAGAGCGGCTGGGCCGCAGCCCCACCCGCCCCGTGGCCACGGCCAGGGCGTCGGCCCGAGCCCCCTGCCCCAGCGCCAGTCGCGCGGCTCCCGCGCCCGCCCATTGCCCCGACGACAGCGCCCAAGACGAGTTGACCGCCCCGCCGCCCGAGATCGCGCCCGTCACCAGCTCGCGACTGGCCGCGTCGCCGGCCGCGAACAGACCCCGGACCTGGGTCTGGCAATCCTGGTCCGCCACCCGCAGCCCGCCGATTCCCCGCACCGTGCCTTCGGCGTGCAGGGTCACCTCGAACCGGTCGTGATAGGTGTCGACGCCCTTGCGATCGAACGGCAGGACGAAGTTGGGCTGCACCTGCGGCATGACCCGCTGGATATCCTCGGGCACCCGGTCGAGGCGGCAAAACAGCGGACCAGCGATCAGGGCCCGCGCCAGGTGCGGGGTCACGTCCGGTCCGTTGGGAATATCCAGTTCGCGATCATCGGCGTCGAACCAGCGCGCGAAGCTGTAGGCCATCGAGCGCGCCATGTTCGTGCCCGCCATGGCCGGGGTGTAGTAGTTGGTGAACTCCATGCCGGATAGGTCGGCCCCTGCCTCGACGCCCATCAGCAGGCCATCGCCCGTGTTGGTGGCCGAGCCCAGCAGGCGCGAGGCGAAGGCGCAGCCGCCCGTGGCCAGCACCACGGCGCCGGCCCGAATGGTCCAAGGCCGCTCCCCGCGCAACGTAAGGCCCGACGCGCCGGCGATGGAGCCGTCACCGTGGCGCAAAAGCTCCAGCGCCGGATGATGGTCGAGAATGCGCGCGCCCTGAGCCAGCGCCAGCTTCCGCATCGCCCGCATGTATTCCGGCCCGCGCAAGCCGCGATAAAGCGGTCGGCCGTGGTTGTCGGTCGAGAAGTCGTAGTAGCCGTGCAGCTGCGGCAGGCTGGTCCAGGTCAGGTCTAGGATCCGGCGCATCCAGTCCGGATCGCCCAGGCCCAGCGAGCGCTTCAGCCGATCCGCGACGGCGCCTTCGCGCCCTTCCGGCGGCACCCACCAATGCCCAGGCCCGGCGGTGGCGGTGACACCGCTGGTCCCGCAGCGGCCCTTGTCGACCAGGACCACCTCGGCGCCCTCGCGCGCGGCGGCGATCGCGGCCCAGGCTCCGGCCAGTCCGCCGCCGATCACCAGCACGTCGGTCGACAAGGTGTCCGTCATGGCGCGACCGCCGCGTTGAACGACCGGTCCAAGCCGTCGGCCGGGTCTCGCGTCGAGGTCACGGCGCCCGCGGCCTTGAAACGGTCGAGCACCGCCCTGGCCTCGGCGACGGTGGCGTCGTCGATCGCTGTCGGGACGATCCTGTAGTTCTGGACGGTGTAGAGCGCGACGTCCGGCTGCAGGCCCGTCTCCTTCGACAGGGCCGCGGCGAATTCGTCGGGATGCGCCGCCGCCCAGCGCCGGGCCTTGGCCAGGCGGCGCAGGAAGTCCTCGACCTGTGGCCGCTTGCCGGCGATCGCCGCCTCGCTGGCCGCCTCGAAGCCGTAGCCGCTGAGCCGCCCCTGACCGTCGGCCAGAACCGCAGCGTCGTCATGCAGCTTGGCCAGGGCGACATAGGATCCCCAGGTGACCCAGCCGTCGATCGCCCCGCTGGAGAACGCCGCCTTGGCGTCGCCGGGATTGAGGAACACGATCTGGACGTCGGCGGGCTTCAGGCCGGCCTCTTCCAGCAGGCGAAGCAGCAGGTAGTGGCCGATCGAGCCGCGCCCCGTGGCGATCTTCTTCCCGCGCAGATCGCCGAGGGCACGGATGGGCGAGTTCTTGTGGACCAGCAGGGCGGTGGCCGAGCCGCCGCTCTTGCCCGCCTGCACAGCCTTGATCTTCGAACCGCTGGCGTAGGCGAACAGGAACGGCGCGTCCCCCGCCTCGCCCAGGTCGACCGCCCCCGCCCCGACCGCCTCGAGCAGCGGCTGGGCGGCGGCGAACTCGCTCCATTCGATCTTGTATGGCGCGCCCTCGAGGGCGCCGGAGGCGATCAGGATCGCCTTGGTCCCTCCCCTCTGGCTGCCGACCTTGAGGGACGGCTGGCCGTCCCCTCCCCCAACGCCGCAGCCCGCTAGCAGCGCGGCGACGGCCAGGACGGCGATAAGGCTGCGTCGGTTCATCGCGCCCTCCCCTTAGAAGCGTTGGGTCAGGCGGGCGTAGTAGTAGCCGCCGGTGATGCCGAAGGGCGAAAAGATGCCGAACTGGTTCAGACCGGTGTCGGCGTTGACGATGCCGATCTTGTCGGGATGCTCGTCGAACAGGTTGTTGGCCCCGATGGCGATGTTCGTCGACGGCCGCACATCCCACGAGATGTCCAGGTCGGTCACCCACTTGGGGCTGAAGGTTCGGTCCAGGTTGGTCGACGTGCCCGCCTCGGTGTACTCGCCGAACCGGGTGGTCCGCAGGTTCACCGCGACGGTGTCCCGACCCCATTGGGCGCCGAGGATCAGCTTCTTGCGCGGCGTGCCGACCGTCAGGTCGGCGATCTTCTGCCGGTCGAACAGCACCAAGTTCGGATTGACCGCCTTCAGGACCGCCGGCGTCGCGATCTGCTCGGTGATCTTGGTCTTGTTGAAGGCGTAGGCGGCGTTGAGGTTCAGGCGGCCCGCCTCACCCAGGTTGAAGGCGTATTCGGCGACCAGGTCCACGCCCGTCGTCCGTGTCGAGACGGCGTTGGTGTAGTAGGTCGCCGTCAGGCCCAGCGGAAAGCGGCCCAGCAGCGGCGCCAGAGCGGGCTGGGACGCCAGTTGTGCCGGGTTGAGGTCCAGGTTGCTGGTGTCGACGATGCGGTCGTCGATGTCGATCTGATAGGCGTCCAGCGTGATCCGCAGCCGGCTGGTCGGCTCGGCCGTGATCCCCAAGCTGTAGTTGGTCGAGGTCTCGGGCTTCAGGGGCGTCGCGCCCAAGGCCTTCGCCTCGCTGGTGTCGACCCGCAGCACCTTAGTCGGGAAGGTGAGGTACTCGCCGGGAACGCAGGGCAGGCCCCGGAAGGTGTTGTTGGGCGCCGCGGCGCAGAGGCTGCCGCTGATGGTCGAGCTGGCGAACACCTGCTGGGCCAGGGACGGCGCGCGGAAGCCGTTGCTGATCGTGCCGCGCACCGCGTAGCCGGGCAGGAATTCCCAGCGCGTGGTCAGCTTGCCGCTGGTGGTGTCGCCGACGTCGCCCGTGTAGCGCTCGTGCCGGCCGGCCACGCCCACGTACCAGTTGTCCGTCAGATTGGTCCCGACATCGATATAGGCGGCGTAGACGTTGCGGTTGACCGAGCCGGAGTCCTCGGGCGCGGTCCCGGCGTATGAGGCCAGGCCAGGATTGGGCCGCAGACCGGCGAAGGGCTGGCCGGCGGGGATGACGTAGTCGCCGACGATGTAGGACGCCTCGTCGCCCGGGTAGATCTTGAAGTGCTCGTAGCGCTGCTCGAGCCCCCACGACACCTGGATCGGCCGGGGCAGCACGCCCTCGAACTCGCGGGTGACGTCGAAGTTGGTGGTCCACTGCTGGAACTGGTGGGTCGACAGGTGGAAGTAGTTGGGACTGTCGGGACCCAGGGTGGCGTTGATCGTGTTCTGGCCGTCCAGCTGGGCGTGATCCTGGGCGAAGGTGGTCGACAGGTCCCAGTCCCAGCCCTTGGCCACGCCGCGCGCGCCCAGGGTGGTCTGGAAGTCGAGCTCGAAGATCCGCCGCAAGGCGTTGAAGCCGTTCGGATAGACTTCCGGCAAGGAGTTGCGGTTCTGGGGCCGCCCCGCCGTCACGCCCGGCACGGGCGCCAGGTTGGGCAGGAAGCTGCCGGTGTTCTTCTTCGACGAGCGATGGCTCAGCGTGCCGGTCGAATAGAGCGTCAGGTCCTTCCAAGGCAGCTCGGCGTTGTAGGACGCCGCCAGGATGTCTTCCTCGCCCGGACCGTAGCCGCCGCCCCAGTAGTAGCGGTCGGCCGTCGCGTCGCGCGGGTCGGGGGTGACGACGGTGGTCCCGCCGACGGTGGTGACCGTGGGCTGATAGATGTACTGGGCGCGCGACGGGACCGCGCGCGAGGCGGCCTCATTGTTCTTCCAGTTCAGGGCCAGCTGGACGAAGCCGCCCTCGTCGCCCAGCGGCAGGCCGTAGTTCAGCGTGGCGCTGCGGGTGTCGCCGTCACCCAGATAGTTCTGGCCGCCCTGGTAGCTGAACGCGTCGCCGTCGGTCCCCCGTTTGAGGATGATGTTGATCACCCCGGCGATGGCGTCCGAGCCGTATTGGGCCGAGGCGCCGTCGCGCAGCACCTCGATGCGCTCGATGGCCGAGGCCGGGATCAGGTCCAGGTCGACCGGCGCGCCGCCACGCCCCACGCGGGCCAGGTTGTTGATCAGGGCGGTGCCATGGCGGCGTTTGCCATTGACCAGGAACAGAGCCTGGTCGCCGTTCAGGCCGCGCATGGTGATGGCCCGCACCGTCCACGAGGTGCCGCCGCCGTTGATGCCCGGCAGGTTGAACGACGGGATCACGGTGTTGAGCACTTCCTTGAGGCCAACCTTGCCAGTGGCCGTCAGCTGCTCGCTGTTGATCACGTCGACGGGAGCCGGGCTGTCGGCCACGGTCCGCCGCGCGCCGCGCACGCCGGTGACGATCACGCCTTCCACGGCGGTGGCGCCGTCGACATCGGCCGGCGGTGCGTCGACCACCGGAGGCGCGAGGGCCACGTCCGCCGCCCGGGCCGGGACGGCGAAAGCCGCGACCGTCACGATCGAGGCGCAGGCCAGCAAGCTGGTCCGGAAGGTCCGCTCCAGCGAAGGCCGGGCAAGCGATTGGGCCGAGGCCCGGGTCGAATAAGGCAAGTGTCTATCCCCCGCGCGGGGCCGATGGCCGCCGCGTCGTATTGTTGGTCTCAGATCGAAGAGGCGAGCCGCCGGCCCTCGGCGCGCCACGAGGTCAGGTCGAGCGGCGCTCGCGGTACGGAATGTCGTCGGAGCCGATCAGCACGCGCTCCATCACGCGCGGAAAGTCGCCGTAGTCGCGGACCGCGTAGTGCAGGCCGGCGCGGTTGTCCCACAGAGCCACGGAGTTGGGCCGCCAGCGGAAGCGGGCGTGATATTCCGGCTTCTTGACCTGGTCATACAGCCGGGACAGCAGCGCCCTGCTCTCCTCCGGCGCCAGGTCGACGAACCGGGGCTTGAGGCTGAAATTGATCCAGAAGATGTCCTCGCCGGTTTCCGGATGGGTGCGGATGGCGGGATGGGCGACCAGCGGATAGCGCTCGCCGGCCCGGTTCAGGGCCGACTGGTAGTCGTGGATCACATAGAGGTCGTCCACCGCCGCCTTCAGGTCATCAGGCAGGCCGCGATAGATCGCGCCGCCGTCGGCCCAGATGGTGTCGCCGCCGACCTCCGGGATGTGCACCGCCTTCAGCACCGCTCCGAACGACGGGTTGATCCGCCAGCTGGTGTCGGTGTGCCAGTGGTTCTCGCGGATGTCGTATTCCTTGAACGCCTCCGCCGAGATCGGCTGAACCGCGCGATGGGTCTCCACCCCGCCGGTGGGATGGGCGTAGACCTCGCCGAAGTTCGCCGCGAAGGCCAGCTGCTGGTCACGCGTGATGTCCTGGTCGCGGAAGAACAGGACCTTGCGCTCCAGCAGCAGCGCCTTCAGCGCCTCGCGCTGCGATCGGTCGAGCGGCTGGCGCAGGTCGATCCCGCTGACTTCCGAGCCGATGGTCGGGTTCAGATGAACCGTGCTCAGCCCCGTCTTTTCTCGAATGCCGGTGATGGTGGCGCTCATGGCCTCTCCTCGCCTTATGGTTCGACAAGCGGCGATCCCGCCGCGACCAACGCCACACTGAACAATTCACAGAAGCAGCGCGAAACAGTATTCCTCGAACCAAATTCAGATATTCATATATCCACCTGACGAATACGCGACTTCACCGGCCGCAATAGGAAGCTTTGCGAACCATATTTATTCGAACTCATAAGATCTATTTATCGAACTCCATTGCCGATCCGACCGTCGAATGACAGTCATGCCGACGAGAACCGACATCGGAGGCCGTCATGGCGAAGCGTAGACAGTTGAAGCTGGGCCACATGATCGAGGGCGCGGGGCGCACCTGGACCGACTGGCGCCATCCCGACGCCCAGCCCGGCGCCAGCACCGACTTCAAGTACTACAGCCGCGCCGCCAGGCTGGCCGAACAGGGCAAGTTCGACTTCCTGTTCATCGCCGACAGCCTGTCGATCAACGCCAAGTCCAGCCCGCACTACCTGAACCGCTTCG
>Ga0209256_1000665_pt1 | contig 46496 bp, 37 predicted proteins | sample AraplaCol_mCL_r2_2_FD_184270 | JGI IMG/M metagenome (GOLD analysis project Ga0209256, IMG submission 184270) | Arabidopsis root microbial communities from North Carolina, USA - plate scrape MF_Col_mCL_r2 (SPAdes) (version 3) | ecosystem: Host-associated > Plants > Roots > Endosphere | place...
GCGATGCGGATCTGCATCTGCACGATGTCGACGCCGGTCACCAGTTCGGTCACCGGGTGCTCGACCTGCACGCGGGTGTTCATCTCGATGAAGTAGAACTCGCCGTTTTCGTACAGGAACTCGAAGGTGCCCGCGCCGCGGTAGCCCATCTTCTTGCAGGCCGCGGCGCAGCGGTCGCCGACGCGCTCGATCAGGCGGCGCGGGATGCCGGGCGCCGGCGCTTCCTCGATGATCTTCTGGTGGCGGCGCTGCATGGAGCAGTCGCGCTCGCCCAGCCAGACGGCGTTCTTGTGACCGTCGGCCAGCACCTGGATTTCCACGTGGCGCGGATGCTCCAGGAATTTCTCCATGTAGACCTGCGGATTGCCGAAGGCCGCGGCCGCCTCGGCCTTGGTCATCTGCACCGCGTTGACCAGCGCGGCCTCGGTGTGGACCACCCGCATGCCGCGGCCGCCGCCGCCGCCAGCGGCCTTGATGATCACCGGATAGCCGATCGCGCGGGCGATGCGGACGATCTCCTTGGGGTCGTCGGGCAGGGCGCCTTCGGAGCCGGGGACGCAGGGCACGCCGGCCTTGATCATGGCCTGCTTGGCCGAGACCTTGTCGCCCATGGTCCGGATGTTGTCCGGGGTCGGGCCGATGAAGGTGAAGCCGCTGCGCTCGACGCGTTCGGCGAAGTCCGCGTTCTCGGACAGGAAGCCGTAGCCGGGGTGGATCGCTTCCGCGTCGGTGACTTCGGCCGTAGCGATGATGGCCGGCATCGACAGATAGCTCTGCGCGGAGGGGGCGGGGCCGATGCAGACGGCCTCGTCGGCCAGCTTCACGTACTTCGCGTCGCGGTCCGCTTCCGAATACACGACGACCGACTTCACGCCCAGCTCGCGGCACGCGCGCTGGATGCGGAGCGCGATCTCGCCGCGATTCGCAATGAGGATCTTCTTGAACATCTCGGGCGCCTTACTCGATGATGATCAGCGCCTGGCCGAATTCCACCGGTTGGCCGTTCTCGATCAGGATCTTCGTGATCGTGCCGGACTTGTCGGCCTCGATCTCGTTCATGATCTTCATCGCTTCGATGATGCAGATCGGGTCGCCTTCCTTGACCTGCTGGCCGACTTCCGCGAACGGTTTGGCGTTGGGGCTCGACGCGCGGTAGAAGGTGCCGACCATCGGCGACTTCACGACATGGCCGGCCTCGACGGCCGGCGCTGGCGCGACCGCCGGGGCAGCCGGCGCGGCGGCTGCCGCTGGGGCCATCGGGGCGGCGACCATCTGCGGCGCGGCCTGCATCATGGGCATGCCCGCCACGACGGGCTGGCCATCGGACTTGACGATGCGCACCTTGCCATCGGCTTCGGTGATTTCAAGTTCAGAGATGTTCGACTCGGAAACCAGGTCGATCAGGGTCTTGAGCTTGCGCAAATCCATAAGAACTCTCCAACGGGGATCGGTTGTGATCTTCGGTGACGTCTTCCGGTCCGTCATGCGGGTCGACGGACCGCGGCGCTCAGGGGGACGAGGCGGGCCGGCTCAACTGCTCGATCGCGAACTGCAGCGCCAGCCGGTAGCCGGCCGGGCCGAGCCCGCAGATCACACCTTGCGCGATCGCCGACACGTAGCTGTGGTGGCGGAACGGTTCGCGCTTGTGGACATTGGACAGGTGCACTTCGACCACCGGCAACGCCACCGCCGCCAGCGCATCGCGGATCGCGACGCTGGTGTGGGTGTAGGCCGCCGGATTGATGAGGATGAAGCGCGTGCCGTCGCGTCCGGCCGCCTGAATGCGGTCCACCAGCGCACCTTCGTGGTTGCTCTGATAGCTCTCCAGCGCTACGCCGGCTTCCTGCGCGATCCGGCGAAGATCTGCATCGATCTCCGCCAAAGTGGTCGCGCCATACACCCCAGGCTCGCGGGTGCCGAGCAGATTGAGGTTGGGGCCGTGTAGTACCAGGACTTGCATTCAGCGACCGGTCCCGCCAATTAGAGCGAAGACACTAGAAGCGTAAAAGGGTGGACTTTACGCCTTTTGACCCCAGATCCCTGCAGCAGCGCAAAAATAAATGGCTTGACCCGGCGAGGGGCGGCCGCTATGGCCGCACGCCCCTTCTTCTCGGGGTTGACCCGGGGTCAGGCCACGACGGAGCGCGCCATCTCGCGCAGTTCGTCGAGGTGGGTGGCGCCGAGTTTGCGCCAGATCGGTTCGCCTTGCGGGCCGAACGCGACGGTAAATGGCAGGCCGCCCTTGGCGTTGCCCAGCGTCTTCGACAAGTCGGTCCCCGTGAGCCCGGCCAGCGCGACCGGGAATTTCAGCGGAATCTTTTCAAGGAAGCCGCGCACCGGCGTCGGCGCGTCGACCGCCAGACCCAGCACCTGCCAGCCCTTCGGCGCGAACTCGTCGTGGAACTGATTGATCTCCGGCAGCTCCTTGACGCAGGGGGCGCACCAGGTCGCCCAGAAGTTCAGCAGCAGCGGCTTGCCGCGCAGGTGATGGGCGGGCTGGTAGCTCTGCTGGTCGAGCGTGTCGAAGCTGGCATTCCAGAAGGCGGCGGCCTGCGCGGAGAGCGGTCCGGCCGCCTTGCCGGCCGCTTCAGCGGCCTGGCGTTCGTGGCGCAGCGCGACGAACGCCCCGCCGCCAGCCGCCAGCACGCCGGCGGCGCCCAATCCCAGCACTGCGCGTCGTTGCATTCAATGGTCCTCGTTGGTCATCAATTGGCGCAAGGCCGCCAGATCGCCGCGTTCGGTCCGGCCGCGCGCGTCGGGCTTGAGCGCACCGCGCAGGTCGTCGTGGTCCAGGATGGTCAGGGCGATCGTGACCCGCTCGTTCAGCGCGCGGCAGGGCGCGTCCAGGATCAACTGGTCGACGGTCTGACCCTTGGCATTGCGCGACTGGCCGACGTCATAGTCGATGCCCTGGTTGAGCAGCGCGATCTCCGCCGATTTGCTGTCATCGCAATACAGCTGCAGATGGATATGGGAGAGCCGCGTCGCGGTACCGCGCCACACGGCGCCGCTCAGGTGCGGGCGGAATTCCGCCAGACGCTCCATCCAGGTGGCCGCCAGCTCGCGCAGCGCCTGCAGTTCAGTCGGCTGCGTGTCGGCGCAGAAGATGTCCAGGTACTCGCGCACCTGGTCCTCGAGTTCGTCGTTGCTCGGCAGTGCGGTGCGGGGCGGCAGGCCCAGCACCTTCAGCGCACGCGACTTGGCGGGGCCGTATTCCAGGCCTTCCTCCACCACCAGCCGGGCGGCGGCGGCGGCGATCTCGGTGGTCAGTTCGGTGGTCATGGCGTTCTGGTCGCTCGGCGGGAAGCTCGGCGGGAAGTCCGGGCGGGAGCGCTCAGGGTACCTCGACCGCGCCCATCCGGGCCTCGATGGTGCCAGCCCGGCCGATCACGTAGGGCGAGCCAGGGCGTTTCTCGAACCGCTTGGGCGCCGGCAGCATCACCGCCAGCCGGGCCGCCTGGTTCGGACCGAGCTTCGACGCGTCGACGCGGTAGTAATGACGGGCCGCGGCCTGGGCGCCGAACACGCCTTCGCCCCATTCGACGTTGTTCAGATAGATCTCGAGGATGCGCTGCTTGCTCAGCAGCGCCTCCAGCATGAAGGTCAGCACGAACTCCTGGCCCTTGCGCACGAGGGTGCGCTCGGAGTTCAGGAACAGGTTCTTGGCCAATTGCTGCGTGATCGTCGAGCCGCCGATGACCTTGGGGACCGGCGGCGGCCGGCTGGAGCTGGCCTTCGTGAGCCGGGCGGCGCGCTTGTCGGCCTGCTCCTGAGCGCGCTGGTTCTTGTCCCAGGCCTTCTCGATCGCGTCCCAGTCGACGCCGCCATGCTCGCTGAAGCCGGCATCCTCGCTGGCGATGACGGCGCGCTTGAGGTGGCGGCTGATCAGGTCGTCGTCGACCCACTGTTGCGCCCAGAGGATCTGGTGCTTCTCGCGCAGCAGGCGCAGCGCTTCCGAGCGCTGGAAGGTGGTCGACTGCGGCGACACCACCGCCATCAGCGCGATGCGGGCGGCGAAGAACAGCTGCAGGCAGACGAGGCTGACCAGCAGCATGCCGGCGAAACGCCAGAACTGCTTCATGCCGGCGCCTCAGTGCGCGCCGAGCTGCCGCCGCACGCCGGCCAGCACGGTCGCGCTGTCCGGGCGCACGCCGCGCCAGACGAAGAAGGCCTCGGCGGCCTGTTCGACCAGCATGCCGAGTCCGTCGAGCGTGAGCCCGCCCGGACCGGCCTGATCGGCCGCCCAGTTCAGGAAGGGGGCGGCTGAGGCGCCATACATCATGTCCACCGCCAAGCCGCCGCGTGCCAGCACCGGCAGGTCCGGGTCCGGTAGCGGCAGGCCCGCGCCGCTGAGCGAGGCGCTGGTGCCGTTGATCAGCACGTCATGCCGGCCTTCGGGCGCGGCAGCGTCCAGACCCCCCGCGCTCAGGCGCACGCCATGCTGGCCGGCCCAGTCGCGGTGGCTCTCGGCGAGCGCCAGCGCCTTGTCCGCGCTGCGGTTGACGATGCGGATCTCCGTCGGCCGGCCGCCGATCAGCGGACCCAGCACGCCGGCCGACGCGCCGCCGGCGCCGATCAGCAGCACGCGCAGCCCGCGCAGCGGCCGCTGCGCGTTGCGTTCGATGTCGGCGACCAGGCCGGCGCCGTCGGTGTTGTCGCCGAGCCAGCCGCCCGCCGCCTCGTCATCGAAGCGCATCGTGTTGACCGCGCCGGCCAGTTGCGCGCGCGGCGTCTTGCGCGCGGCGAGGCGGAAGGCTTCGAACTTGAACGGCACCGTGACATTGCAGCCGCGGCCGCCCGCCGCGACGAAGGCGCGGATCGAGGCCTCGAACGCGTCCAGCGGGCACAGCAGCCGTTCATACACCAGCGACTGGCCGGTCTGCACGGCGAAGGCGGCATGGATCTCGGGCGATCGGCTGTGCGCGACCGGATTGCCGGCGACCGCGTAGCGGTCGACGCCGGCGTCGAAGGCGGAAGGGGCAGCGCTCATGACGGCTCGGGCTCCAGGCTCTATCTCTCTATCTATATAAGGGGGAGGGCGGCCGTCAGGACGGCTGCGCGCTGAGTGTCGTCTCGAGGTTCTCGTCGCGGGTGAAGCGGAAGCGCGAGGTGATGACCAGCACTTCGGCGCCCTGGCGCATCTGCGCCGTGAACTGGCCGAACGGCGCGCTGGCGCGGACGATGGCGACGGCGCGCCGGTCCAGCACCGCATTGCCGGAGCTCTGCACGATGTCGGTCTCGACCACGCGGCCGCGCGCGTCGACGTGGATGTTCATGGTCAGCTCGCCGTAGAGCTTGCGTCCCTGGTAGGTCGGGAAGTCGCGGGTGCCGCGGGCCTCGATGCGGCGGCGGAGCTGGTCGTAATACTGCGCGTAGACCACTTCGCGGGTGGCCGGGCTGACATAGCGCTTCTTGGGACGCGAGTTCTCGTCGTTGACGCGCTTTTCGATCTCGGCGAGCAACTGCACGAGCTGCCGGCGGCGTTCGGCCTGCTGGCGCGCCTCGGGCGTGCCCTTGTCGCGCAGCGGATCGGGCACCGGCAGGATCGCGAGCTCGCGCCGCACGCGCGTCAGCAGCTGCTCCTGCGCTTCCTGCAGCTGCTGGATCTGGCTGTGCTGGACCTCGGTGCTGTCGCCCGTCTCGATCCTGGGCGACGGCGGCAGCGGCGAGGTGGCGCGCACGTCGCCGGCCACCTCGCCGCCGCCGGCCAGGCTGGCCTGCGCGAGCGCCTGCGCCTTGACGGGCGCCTCCTGGCCGCGCGCGTTGACGAGGATCACCTCCAGCGGTGTGTCCTGGAACAGGCGGTCGAACTGGTCGGGCGCGACGAACTTCAGCGTGCCCAGCCCGACGTGCACGCCGACCGAGAAGATCAGCGCGGCGGACAGGGGGCTGAGCTTGGACAGGGCGGCGAGCTTGGGCATGGCGTCGGGGTTCAGGCCGCGCTGGACGGCGCGGGGGCCGCGGCGGTGCTGCCGTCGGCGCCTTCGTCGTTGACGTCGATCGCCAGCGTCAGCACGCCGCTCGGCTCTTCGTCTTCCTCGGTGTCATCGGCTCCGGCCGGGGCGGCCTCGGCATCCAGGCGCTCGACCAGGCTGGCGTGGACGTCCAGCGTCAGCTCGTCCAGTCCGGTGATGCGCACCTTCACGTGGCTGTTGCGCGGCAGGCTCTCGCAGCCGAGCGCGCGGAACACCAGCGGCAGCTCGTCGGCGCGCACCAGGCCGTCCTTCAGCACGGAGGCGGTGAGTTCGGTGATGCCCTGCTGCTGCAGATGGCGCAGCGTCCAGTAGCGTTCGATGCCGGATTGGAAGCCGTTGTAGGCGCTGTAGGCGGCGTCGAAGCCAGAGATGATCGAGAACAGCTGCGCGTCCTTGGGCTTGAACGGCGCGGCCAGCGCGGCGGTGCGGCCGTGGCGGGCGCAGGCGATGATCTGCCACTGGTTCACAAGGTCGACGTAGCGGCGCAGCGGCGAGGTGGCCCAGGTGTACTGCGCCACGCCCATGCCGGCGTGCGGCGCCGGCTTGGTGCCCATGCGCACCTTCATGCCGGGCGCGAGGCTGGCCTGGCTGCGGTAGATGCCGGGCACGCCGCAGTCGGCCAGGATGCCGCCCCAGCTCGAGTTGGCCAGGATCATGGCCTCGGCCACGATCAGGTCCAGCGCGGCGCCGCGCTGCCGCACGCTGATGGTGACTTGCTCGGTGCCCGCCGGCTCGTGTGCGCCATCGCTGTCGAGGCGGAAGTTGTAGTCCGGCCGGTTGAAGGTCTCGGGCTTGCCGCGCACGACCTCGCGCTTGGCCTTCAGGTCCTTGGCCAGGCGGTAGGCGAAGGCCAGCTCCGCCGCGAAGGCGTAGTCCGCCGGCGCGGCGCCCGTGAGCGTCGCGTCGGTGATGACGTGGTCGAGCTTGTCGTGGCGCAGATTGGCGGCGATGGGCACGCGCTCGAGCCTGGTCTCGCGGGCGGTGATCTCGAGCGTGGCCTCGTCCACGGTCAGGTAGATGCTGACGGCGGGGCAGTCGCGGCCTTCGATCAGCGTGTAGGCCTGGACGACCTCGTCGGGCAGCATGGTCAGCTTCCAGCCCGGCATGTAGACGGTGGAGAAGCGTTCGCGCGCGACCTTGTCGACCGGCGAGTCCGGCTGGATCGCCAGGCCCGGCGCCGCAATGTGCACGCCGAAGATCACCGTGCCGGTGCCCAGGCCCTGGACGGACAGCGCATCGTCGATCTCGGTGGTGGCGGAGTCGTCGATCGAGAAGGCCTGGACGGGCGCCAGCGGCAACGCGTCCCTGATCTCGGGCGCGGACAGCGCGGGGAAGCCGGTGCCTTTGGGGAAGTGCTCGAAGAGGAAGCGCTTCCAGTGGAACTGGTAGGGGCTGGCGATGGCGCCGGCGTCCTTGAGCAGGTCCAGCGGCGCTTTCTGGCTGCGCCGGGCGGCTTCGACGACGGCCTTGTACTCGGCGCCGTTCTTGTCCGGACGGAACAGGATCTTGTAGATCTGGTCGGCGATCGGCGCCGGGCACTGGCCCGCGGCCAGCTCGACGGCCCACTGTTCGATCTGGGCGGCGATCTGCTTCTTGCGCTCGATGCCCAGCAGCGCGGCCTTGACGATGTCGGCCGGCGCCTTCTTGAACTGGCCCTTGCCGACGCGGCGGAAGTAGTGCGGCGCCTCGAACAGCCGGAACAGCGCGCCGGCCTGCTGGCTGAGCGTCGCTTTCGCGTCGAAGTAGTCGCGCGCCAGGTCGGCGAAGCCGAACTCGCCTTCGGGCGCGAACTCCCAGGCCAGATCGAGGTCGATCTCCTGGGCCAGACGCTGGCCGTCCGCGATCAGTTCGGCCGGGGAGGGCTTGTCGAACTTGAGCAGGACATGGGCGGCTTTCACTTTGACGCGCTTGCCCGAATCGAGCTCGATCTGCATCGAGGATTCGGCTTCGGACAGGATGCGGCCGGCGAGAAATTTTCCGGCGTCTTCGAACAGGGCAAACATAGCTGCGGGATTGTCGCTGATCGTGGAGGGGGGACCCGATGGGTGCGCGTGGGGGGCGTGTCAATTCGTTGTCAACGCGCGGTCACGCCGGATTCGCATACTCGCCGCGCTCTGTCCGCCTTCATGCCACCGCGTTTCCACACCCTCATTGCCGCGCAGTTCTTTTCCGCGTTGGCCGACAACGCGCTCCTGATCGTCGGCATCGCGTTGCTGCGCGAGATGGGGCAGCCGGCCTGGTGGGCGCCGCTGCTCAAGCTGTCCTTCACCGTGGCCTATGTGGGACTGGCGCCGGTGGTGGGCCTGATCGCCGACGCCTGGCCCAAGGTCGCGCTGATGACCTGCATGAATGGGCTGAAGGCGGCGGGTGTCGGCGCGATGGCCCTGGGGCTGGACCCCTTGCTGGGCTTCGGCGTCGTCGGCACGGCCGCGGCCTGCTACGCGCCGGCCAAGTACGGGCTGATCACGGAGATCGTGCCGCCGACGAAGCTGGTTGCGGCCAATGGCTGGATCGAGGTGTCGGTCGTGTGCTCGGTGCTGCTGGGGACGCTGGTGGGCGGGCTGCTGGTGAGTCCGTGGTGGATGGCGGCGATCGGCACGCTGGGCGCCGGCCGGCCGCTGGTGGCATCGCTGTGCGCGCTGCTCGGGATTTATGGGCTGGCGGCACTGCTCCAGCTGCGCGTGCCGGAGAGCGGCATCCGGTATCCAAGGCCGCCGCGCCGGGCGCGGGAGATCCTGGGCGATTTCCGCGTGGCCAATCGCGCGTTGTGGTGGGACCGGCTGGGCGGACGGCTGTCGCTGTCGATGACGACGCTCTTCTGGGGCGCGGGGGCGACCTTGCAGCTGGCCGTGCTGCAGTGGGCGCAGGAGGTGCTCGGGCTGCGCTTGAATCAAGGGGCCTACCTGCAGGCGACGGTGGCGATCGGCGTCGTCGCGGGGGCGGGCCTTGCCGGGCGGTGGATCGCGCTGGACCACTCGCTGCGGGTGATGCCGCTGGGGCTGATGCTGGGGGCCTTGATGCTGGCGACGCCGTGGGTGACGTCGCTGGGCGGGGCGCTGCCGGCGATGGTGCTGGTGGGGGCGGTCGGCGGCGCGATGGTGGTGCCGATGAATGCGCTGTTGCAGCACCGGGGCGTGCAGATCCTGAGCGCGGGCCGTTCGATCGCGGTGCAGGGCTTCAACGAGAACCTGAGCATCCTGCTGATGCTCGGGGCCTGCGCGGTGCTGCAGGCGCTGGGCGTGCCGCTGGTGTGGCTGATGAGCGGCCTGGGGTTGTTCGTCTTCCTGTGTGTGCTGGTCCTGATGATCCGGCGCCGCGCGCGTCACGAGACGCTGGTGCCCGGTGCCGCCGAGGGCGGCATCTCCGGCTGACTCACAGCGCCCGCGCTTGCATCCGCGAGAGCTGCGATCCCGCGCGCAGTGCGATGGACGTGCCGTCGATCGCCGAGGCGTAGACCTGCTCGATTCCTTGCACGATGCCGTCCCAGTCGAGCGACTCCGCGCTCTCGCGCGCCGCGAGCGCCATGGCGCGCAGCCGCGGCGGCTCCTCGAGCAGCGCGAGCGTGCGGGCATGGAAGGCATTGGCATCGTTGAACGGCGCCAGTCCGCCGTTGACGCCGTCGCGCAGCAGCAGCGCGGCCGCGGCGTATTGATAGGCCATCACCGGCATGCCGCTGGCGAGCGCTTCCGGCGTGACGTTGCCGTAGGTCTCGGTGATCGAAGGGAAGACGAACAGATCGCCGCTGGCATAGCAGGCGGCGAGGTCCTCGCCATGGCGCATGCCGGCGAAGACCACGTTGGCCGATGGCGGCAGCGCCTGCTCGAGTTCGGCGCGCGCCGGCCCATCCCCCACCAGCACGAGCCGCGCGCGCGGCTGGCGCTGTCGGATCGCGGGCCACAGGTCGACGAGCAACTGGAGATTCTTCTCCGCCGCGAGCCGCCCCACGTGCACGAGCACCGGATCCCCCGGCGCGGCGCCCCAGCTGTCGCGCAGCGCCTCGCTGCGGCGCGACGGATGGAAGAGCTGCGTGTCGACGCCGCGCGCGATCACGCTCACGTGGCGGAAGCCCTGCGCCATCAACTCGCTGGCGAGCGCGGCATTGGGCACCATCGTCGAGTGGCAACGGTTGTGGAACTTGCGCAGGTAGGCCAGCAGCGGCCGGCGCAGCCAGCCGATGCCGTAATGCTGCGCATAGGCATGGAAGTTGGTGCGGAACTCCGACACCACCGGCAGCTTGAGCTGGCGCGCGGCCTGCAGCGCGGACCAGCCCATCGGCCCCTCGGTGGCGATGTGGACGATGTCGGGCCGCTTGCTGGCCCAGAGGTTCACCAGCGTGCGCTTGGACACGACGCCCATGCGCAGGTGCGGATAGCGCGGCACCGGCAGGCCGCGCATCAGCACCTCGTCCACGGGCGCGCCGGCCTGTGCGGGCGCGCCGGCCGGGGCCTGCCGAGGGCGCAGCAGCTGCACCGCGTGATCGCGCGCCTGCAGCCCCTTCACGACGCACGCGATGCTGCGCGCCACGCCGTTCACCTCGGGCGGATAGGTCTCCGTCACCACCGCGACGCGGAAATGCCGCTGGCGGGTGGGGAGCTCGTCGACTTCGAGTTCGATCGGCGGGGTCGTCATGGCGCGGATGATGGGCACCCAACGCAACAGTTCTGTGACGGCGCGCACCGTCACGCGCCTGAAACACCCGATGGACACAGTCGCCACGCGTCCGTCATCGAGCCATCGCCGCACCGTCACGGCGTTGCCATCGATCGGCGTCACGCTCCACCGCTCATCTCAAGGACGAGGCCCGCATGAAGGACTTTCTGGCACTTCTGAACGAACAGCGTTGGGACGACCACCGCTACTACCACCATTGCCGCATCAACCAGTCGCTGCATCTGCTGAGCGCCTGCTGCTTCGTGATCGCCTATGGACTGCTGCTGGTCGATCCCGCCTGGTCGGCGCTGCTGGCGTGGGGCGTGTCGATGACCAGCCGGCAGGCCGGCCATTTCTTCTTCGAGCCCAAAGGCTATGACCACGTCAACCAGGCGACCCACGAGCACAAGGAAGAGATCAAGGTCGGCTACAACCTGCGCCGCAAGGTCGTGCTGATGGCGCTGTGGGCCGCGTCGCCGATCGCGCTGTGGCTGCAGCCGGGCCTGTTCGGCCTGTTCGAGCCGGCCGCCAGCTTCGTCGACTACCTGCACCAGCTCGGCCTGGTGTGGTTCTGGTTGGGTGTGGGCGGCCTGGTGTTCCGCGTGCTTCAGCTGGCGGTGATCCGCGACCTGCGCACCGGCCTGGCCTGGGCGGCGAAGATCATCACCGACCCCTTCCACGACATCCAGCTGTACCACCGGGCGCCGTTGCAACTGTTGCGCGGAGAGCGGCTCGATCCGGCGCTGTGGCCGCGCGGCGATGGGCACAATGCCGGCAACGGCGAACAGGCGGCCTGACTCATCCGCGCGAAGACGCGGGGCTCCGGCCGGCCCGCCGGGCCCAAGGAGTCTTCCGCATGACCTCAGCTCAACGGCGCCCACGGGCGCCGATGTCTTTGGTGCTGACGGCCGCCGCCGCCATCGCGGCGCTGGCTGGCTGCGCCACGCCACTGCCCAATACCGGCAATCTCCGGACCGTCGGCGGTCCGATCGTCTACACCAAGGTCGGCCATGGCGAGCCGACCGTGGTTTTGCAGTCCGGCCTGGGCGACGGGCGCGATCCCTGGGCGGGCATCGTGCAGTCGCTGCGCGGCGAGTACAGCGTCTTCGCCTACGACCGGCCCGGTTACGGTGAAAGCACCGCCACGCCGCCGGTGCCGCGCAATCCCTGCGGCATCGCGACCGAGCTGCACGGCCTGCTGCAGAGCGCGGGCATCAAGCCGCCGTACGTGTTGGTCGGGCACTCGATCGGCGGTCTCTATCAGTACGCCTACTCGCGCCTGTATCCCGAGGAGGTGGCGGGGCTGGTGCTCGTCGACGCGACGCATCCGATGCATCTGCGGCGCATGCAGGTCGAGGTGCCGGTGATGGCCAATGCGCTGGACAGCATGAGCCGCCGCGTGTTCCGGGGAATGATGCAGGCGGAGTTCCTGCAGCAGCAGGACTGTGTCGATGCGCTGCTGCAGAAGCCGCGGCCCGACGTGCCGGTGCGCGTGCTGACGCGGACGGTGTATTCGCCGATGGAGACGGCGAGCGGCTTCGAGACCATGGTCCACGGCCTGGAGCCGAACTGGCTGCCGCTGGTGGGCGGCAAGGAGCTGCAGCCGGTGGAAGGGGCAGGGCACTACATCCAGCGCGACAGGCCGGAAGCGGTGGTGGAGGCGATCAAGGAGGTCGTCAAGGCGGCGCGGGAGCGGGCCCGCCCTTCCCCGCCTCCCGGCCCGGAAACAGCCCTCGGATCACCCCCAGGAACGCCGCCAGCACGCTGACGGTGACGCCGGTGGTGACGGCGATCAGGACTTGATCGGACCACATCTCGCATGAGCGTCATTCCAGGGTGGGATCGTCACGGATCGTGTCGTTCAGCATGGGGCCGCCATCCGCCGGCCCTTGAGACCAGGCGGACCCGGGCAGGTGGGTGAGGTCCGAGAGCGCTTTTGCGGACTCATGGCCGTAGGTGGTCAGGATGGCGTCGATCAAGCTTTGAATGCGCTCGTTCTTCTTCGGCAGCTCGGGGACGTTCCAGATCAAGGGGTCGTCGTGAGCCGTGGGGGTCGTCAGGTACTGGCCAATCGGAGCCGACCCGTAGACCGTCAGTTGATGCTCGATGGAGGGCAGCACCGGGCCATGCAGGCCTCGCAGGAAGGTGTCCTCGAAGAGCGGGCGACCTGTGCCCTTCAGGTGCCACGCCTGCGCAAAGTACATGAGCTTCTGCAGCTTCATGGAGTTCAGTCCGTGCAAGCGGCCGGCAAGGGCGCGCTCGATGAAGGCATTGGCGACGGAATACGCGGAAAACATGCGACGACTCCTCACGGCACCCGCGAATGCGCGTGCCAGGCGGAGCAGTCTAGGAATCGCGCCTCGCCAATGACAGCGGGTCGCGCTGACATTCGTCAATGAACGCCGGGAAGCCCGCTTTGGGGGGGAAGGCGTCAGCTTCGATTCAGCTTCGATTCAGCTTCCGGCGGATCAGCCGTGCCAGCCCAGCGTCTCCATCAGCACGCGGCGCTTGATCGCCTGGTTGCTCGGCAGCGCGGGGCTGCTCCACCAGCCGCCGTCGCGCATCGCGCGGGCCGCGGCGACGATGCGGCGCTGGACCTCGGCGAAGTCCTCGTCGCTGAAGTCCAGGCTGAAGATCAGCCGCCCCGTTCCCACCCAGCTCAGGGCCAGGCCTTGCTCGCGCAGGAAGTACTGCAGCATCCAGTTGTAGCGCGAGGGCTCGGTGTAGCAGAGCGTCCAGATCGACGACATGTTGGCCGCGCGCAGCGGCAGCTGCTCGGCCTGGAGCGCGACGTTCAGGCGCGTGCGGCGCGCGTCCTGCTGCTCGTCCTGCGCGTCGATCTGGCGCAGCCGCTCGGGGTCCTCCAGCGCGTCGAGGAACACGGACATCGCCCCCATCACATGCGGATGCGTGTTGAAGGTCCCGCGCGCGAAGCAGATGTCGGCTGGACGCTCCTCCCGGAAGCGCTTCATCCACGCCGCGCGGCCGCAGACCACGCCCACGGGCAGGCCGCCGCCCAGCGTCTTGCCGTACGTGACCAGGTCGGCCTGCACGCCGAAATAGGCCTGCGCGCCGCCGGCTCCCAGGCGGAAGCCCATGAAGACCTCGTCGAAGATCAGCGCGATGCCGCGCTCGGTGCAGACCTCGCGCAGCGCGCGCAGCCAGGCGGCGTACGCGGCCTTGTCGTAGGACGCCCGGCGCGAGCTGTCCACCAGCGAGCCGTCGCCCGGCGCCGGCTTGTTCGGATGCAGCGCCTGCAGCGGATTCACCAGCACGCAGGCGATGTCGCGCCGCGTGCGCAGCACCTGCAGGCTGCGCGCATGCATGTCGCGCAGCGTGTAGGTGCGCTCGGCCGGCAGCGGATTTCCGGGGCCCGGCTGCGCCTCGTCCCACCAGCCGTGGTAGGCGCCGCAGAAGCGCACCAGATGCGTCTTCCCCGTGTGATAGCGGGCCAGGCGCACTGCCTGCATCACCGCCTCGGTGCCCGACATGTGGAAGGACAGCTGGTCCATCCGCGCGTGCGCCAGGATGCGGCGCACGTTGTCCTCCACCAGCGGGTGATAGACGCCGAGCACCGGCCCGAGCGCCTCGACCCGCTTCGCGCCTTCGGCGATGCAGTGCTGATAGAAGCGGTAGCCGAACAGGTTCACGCCATAGCTGCCCGCCAGGTCGATGAAGCGCTCGCCATCGAGGTCGGTGAGCCAATGGCCGTCGCTGGACGCCATCACCGGGCCCAGCGGCAGTTCACGCTGCACGAGCGGGCTGAACGGCGGCGGCACGCGATAGCTGCTGGTGAACTGCAGGTCGGGCAGCGAGGGCTTCATCGCCTGCGTGGCCGCGATGCTGCGCGCGTGGCGCGTCTTCAAGGTGCGCGACAGCGCGCTGAAGCTGGCACGCCGCCGGGCGACGATCTCGGCGGGCGCGTCGTCGGCGCTGAAGAATCGCGCGTCGTCGAAGCGCTGCGTCTTCATCAGCCGCGCCAGCCGCACCGCCATGCGCGAATGGCCCGCCAGCGACGGATGCTTGGCGCGCGACAGCTGCAGCCGGCGCCAGCCGGCGGGCGCGCAATAGAGCGCCGTCAGCCCCGCCACGGCGGCGGCCACCGGCAGCAGATCGAAGGTGAAGAACGTCGCGGACATGGGCATGGACCTCCGGAGCCTCGTTCAGCTGTCACACAGCGTTGGCAAATTACGGAGATATGTATCCGACGGAATTGACATGTCCATGAAACTGGCCCGCTGGCGCGATCGTCTGACCCAGCAGGAAGACCTCAATTTCCTTCTCACCAACCGGGTGCCGCGCCTGGCGCTGACCCGCTTCATGGGCTGGTACAGCCGCATCGACAGTCCCGCGCTGACGCGCCTGAGCGTCGCGGTGTGGCGGCTGTTCACCGACCTGGACCTGAGCGAGGCCGAGCCGCCCGCGCGGGGCTACCGCTCGCTGCGGGATGTCTTCACGCGGCGGCTCAAGCCGGGCCGCCGGCCGGTCGATCCGGCGCTGGCGGCCCTCGTCAGCCCCTGCGACGCCATCGTCGGCGCTTTCGGCCCGGTGACGCGCGGCATGGCGCTGCAGGCCAAGGGCATGGACTACCGCATCGCGGAGCTCTTCGGCGACGCGGCGCGCGCCGCACCCTATCTCGACGGCAGCTACCTGACGCTGCGGCTGACCTCGGCGATGTACCACCGCTTCCATGCGCCGGCGGACCTGCGCATCCAGCGCGTGACCCACATCGCCGGCGACACCTGGAACGTCAATCCGATCGCGCTGAAGCGGGTCGAGCGGCTGTTCTGCCGCAACGTCCGCGCGGCGGTCGAATGCGCCTTGCCGGACGGCACGCCGATCGCGCTGGTGCCGGTGGCGGCCATCCTCGTGGCCAGCCTGCGTCTGCACGCGCTCGATCTGACGCTGCGGCCGGACCATCCGGGACCGCACCGCTTCGAGCTCGGCCACGATCACGCCCGCGGCGAGGAGATGGGCTGGTTCGAGCAGGGCTCGACCATCATCGTGTTCCTGCCGCCGGGCGTGAAGCTGTCGCCAGCCTTGCGCACCGGGTCGCGTCTTCGCATGGGCGAAGCGATCGCGCATCTACCATCCGCGGATGGCGATGAATGACACGATGCAGCCTCCCGCGCTCCGCGCGCTCGACGTGCCCTACGGCGGCGACGAGCACGGGCTGATCTGCGGCTTCTGGATCCACCCCGGGCAGCCGACCGAGGCGCTGCCCACGCTCGCGCTGGCGCAGGCGCGGCTGGCGCGGCCGGAGGGCGGCTTCCTGTGGCTGCATCTGAACCTGGCCCACGCCGGCGCGCTGCCCTGGCTGCGGCGCCACGCGGCACTGGCCGAGAGCTTCGACGAGGCGCAGCAGCAGGGCTCGCGCTCCTCGCGCATCGAGCGCGTGGGCGATCACCTGTTCGCGGTGCTCAACGACGTGACCTTCGATTTCGCGTTCGATGTCGGCGACGTCTCGACGCTGTGGATGCAGGTCAGCGAGCATCTGGTGCTGAGCGTGCGGCGCGCGCCGCTGCGCTCGGTGGACCGGCTGCGCATGGCGATCAAGCGCGGCGACCAGCCGCGCTCCAGCGTCGCGCTGCTCGATCATCTGCTGCGCGATCAGGCCGACGAGCTGCAGCGCATCGTGCGCCAGGCCACCGAGCGCGTCGACGACATCGAGGACGCGCTGCTGGCCGGCCGCCATGTCGGCCATGAGACCGAGGTCGCCGCGCTGCGCCGGCTGATGGTGCGGCTGCAGCGGCTGCTCGCGCCGGAACCGAGCGCGCTGCTGCGCATGCTCTCCAATCCGCCCGGCTGGGTCGCGGAGCAGGACAAGCAGCAGCTGCAGCAGGCGAGCGAGGAGTTCGCGCTGGTGCTGCGCGACATCCAGGCGCTGCAGGAACGCATCCGCGCGGTGCAGGACGAGACTTCGGCGCGCGTCGCGCAGGAGAACAACCAGACGCTGTACGTGCTGACGATGGTGACGGTGCTGGCGCTGCCCATCAACCTGATCAGCGGGCTGTTCGGCATGAACGTCGGCGGGTTGCCGCTGCTCGAGCACAAGCACGGGTTCTGGGTCGTCGTCGGTCTGATCGTCGTGCTGACGGCGGCGCTGACCGTGCTGGTGCTGCGCGCGACAGGCCGGCGCAAGTAGCCCGCGCGGCGGGCGCGGTCAGAGTCCGAGGAAGGCCGTCAATTCATCGAGGTGGTCGTCGAAGTCCGCCAGACCGTGATCGCTGCCCTCGAGCAGCTTGATCCGGCAGCGCGCATAGCGCGCCTGCATCTCGCGCCAGTCGAGCACCTCGTCGCCCTTGGCGATCACCGCCATGATCCGGTCCGGGTGCGCGAGCTCGCCGGCGCTCAGCGCGACCAGTTCCCCGACGAACTCGGGCCGGAAGAAGAAGTGCTCCTCCGGGTTCTGCCAACAGGTCTGCTCGCCGATGTAATGGGCGAGGTCCCGCGCCGGATCGACGGCCGGATTCAGCAGCGCGGTCCGCGCGCCGGTGCGTTGCGCGACCCAGGTCGCATAGAAGCCGCCGAGCGAACTGCCCATCACCGCCATCGTGTCGCGCGGCCAGTCGCGGATCAGCGTGTCGACGAGTGCCATCGCCTCGCGCGGCGAGGGCGGCAGCTGCGGTGCGGCGAAGACCAGATCCGGCCGGTGATCGGCGGCCCAGCGCGCCATCCGCTGGGCCTTCGCCGAGCGTGGCGACGAGCGGAAGCCATGCAGGTAGAGCAGGTGGGTGCGGCGCGCGGGCGCGCAGAAGGCCGCGGACATCGGAGCGGAACTCATGGGCGGGCAGTGTAGGGCGCTCATCCGTCAAAGAGCGGGACGGGTCACTTCCGTCATGGGGTGTCCCGCGGGCGATCATCGCCACCCGCGCGGTTGACGAGGGCCGCGCGCTCGTTAGTGCGCATTGACGCGACGGCGCCCGCCCCGCACATTGCCGGCTTCGCCGGGACGCACGCAGCCACGGGACTGCGGCGCCCGCTTTCTCAACCGGGCCCGGCCGGCCGTTCCGGACGGACCCCCGACCACATCGATCCATGATCCATCGGGACACGATCCAGCTGACGGCCATCGCGGCCGCGGCCTTGCTGCTCACCGCCTGCGCCACGACCGGCACGACCGGCACGACCAGCTCTCCTTCCGCGCCGGCCGCCCCGGCGCAGGCGGCTTCCGCGCCGGCCACCGCCGCCTCCGGCGCGCCGGGCCAGCCAGGCGCCAGTTCGCCGATGACCGCGCCGCGTCCCCCTGCCGATCCCTCCGCGCCCAAGCCCTATGCCGAAGTCAGCCGCGACGCCAAGCGCACCGACGGCCTGTTCCCGGTGGTGCGAAAGGACGAGAAGGTCTGGCTCGAGATCCCGCGCGCGATGCTGAACAAGCCCTTCCTGTTCACCATCAACATCTCCAGCTCGATCGGCGAGCGCGGCTTCTACGCCAGCCAGATGGGCCCGGAGATGCTGGTCGAGTGGCGCCGCGTGGGCAACATGATCCAGCTGGTGGCGCTGAACACCGAGTTCCGCGGCGAAGGCGGCGGCAAGCGCGCCGTCGACGAGGCCTTCTCGCCCAGCCTGATCGCCGCCGGCCCGGTCGCGAGCGCCGACCACCCCGAGCGCAAGGCCTTCCTGGTCGACGCCGGCATGCTGCTGACCGACATCCCGGGCATGTCCACGCGCATGGAAATGGCCTACCGGCTGCCCTACAACGTCGATCGCAGCAACTCGTACTTCGAGCAGACCCGCGCCGACGAGCAACTGACCACGCTCAACGCCAAGGTCCATTACTTCACGCCGCGCATCCCTGCGCCGCCGCTGGTCCCGCCGCCGGTGCCCGTGCCGTCGCCGCCGCAGTCGGCGCCGGATCCGCGCTCGATGTTCATGGGCTTCGTCTACAACTTCCGCGCGCTGCCGGCGGAGCCGATGGCGCCGCGCCGCGCCGACGGCCGGCTGGGCCACTTCACCGAGACCTTCACCGATCTGGGCGACGACGTGAAGCCCAATCCGCGGGTGCACTACATCAATCGCTGGCGCCTGGAGAAAAAGGATCCGGCGGCGGCGCTGTCCGAGCCGGTGCAGCCCATCGTCTACTGGATGGACAAGAACATCCCGCCGAAATACCGCGCCGCGGTCGAGGCCGGCATCCTCGAATGGAACAAGGCCTTCGAGAAGATCGGCTTCAAGGACGCGATCGTCGCGAAGCAGCAGCCCGACGACGCGGACTGGGACAACATGGACGCGTCGCATGCGTCGATCCGCTGGTTCGTGGGCGCGGACGTGGGCTTCGCCATCGGCCCGAGCCACATCGATCCGCGCACCGGCGAGATCCTGGATGCCGACATCGGCATGAGCGACGTGTTCGCCCGTGGCGGACGCGCCTTCATCAGCGAGGACGCGCCGCGCGGCATGAACGGCCAGATGGTGTCGTCGCTGGGCGAGGAGGCGCAGGCGCTGGCCGCGCTGAACAAGGGCTGGCGCGAGGGCCGCAACGCGACCTACTGCACCTACGCGCATGACGCGGCGGCGGAGATGGATTTCGCGCTGGACGTGCTCGAGGCGCGCGGCGACATCGCGCCCGACAGTCCCGAGGCCGAGGCCTTCATCCAGGCGCGGATCAAGGACGTGATCATGCATGAGGTGGGTCACACGCTGGGGCTGAAGCACAACTTCAAGGCCTCGACGCAGGTGACGCAGGCGCAGCTCAAGGACAAGGCCTGGACCGAGGCGCATGGCCTGTCGGCCTCGGTGATGGACTACAACGCCTACAACATCCCGCTGGAGGGCGAGGCGCCGACCACCTACAACAACACGACGCTCGGCGCCTACGACTACTGGGCGATCGAGTACGCCTACAAGCAACTGCCCAGGGAGCAGGAGGCGGCCGAGCTGCAGCGCATCGCGTCGCAGAACACCCAGCCTGGCCATGCCTACGCGGACGACACCGACGCCGGCGGTTTCGGGCCGTTCGACGGCATGGATCCGACGATCAACCGCTTCGACCTGGGCGACGATCCACTGGCCTATTTCCGCAAGCGGCTGAAGCTGACGCAGGAGCTGTGGACGCGGGTGCAGAACCGGCCGCCGGTGGCCTCGGATGATCCGCTGCGGCAGCGCCGCCAGCTGGCCAACGGCTTCAACCAGCTGGCGCGCGCGTCGGACCTGGTGGGCAAGTACGTCGGCGGCATGTACACGCACCGCGACGTGCCGGGCTCAAGCGTCGCGGCGATGCGGCCGGTCGATCCGGCGCGTCAGCGCGAGGCGCTGCGCTTCCTGGCCTCGGGCATCTTCAGCGCCGACAGCTTCCGCTTCAAGCCGGAGTTCCTGACCTCGATCACGACGGACTACGTCGAGTTCAACCGCGCGGGCTTCGTCAACATCCCGGCGGCGGTGGCGCGGGTGCAACTGGGCGCGCTGGACCGGCTGTTGCAGGCGCAGACGGCGATCCGCCTGATGGAGCTGCCGAACTACGTGCCGGCGTCGCAGCGCAAGGGGCTGATCACGATCAACGAGGTCTACGGCACGCTGCAGGCCTCGATCTGGAGCGAGCTCAAGAGCGGCGCCGACATCGACCCGCTGCGCCGCAACCTGCAGCGCGAGTATCTGCGCCGGCTGCAGGCCAACCTGACCAAGGGCGGGGCGGCTTCGGGCCAGTTCGCCGATGCCTACGCGATGCTGCGCCTGCATGCCGTGCAGCTGCAAAGCGAGCTGCGCGCGGCGCAGGGCAAGGGCTCGCCGGAGACACGCGCCCATCTGGCCGAGAGCCTGGACATGCTCAGCAGCGTGCTGAAGGCGACGATGCTGAGGACCTGAGGTCGGACACAGCCACTGGGCTCGGTCCATCAGCGCAAAGGCCGGCGAAAGCCGGCCTTTTCCGTTGGCGTTCCGTTGCGGCACGCGGTGCCCGTGTCATGCCAGGGGCGTCAATTCTTTTCATGGGCCCGGCGGGCATTCGGGCGCCGGGCTCAGCGGTTCGGGCAAGAGGTCGCCGCCGGGCAGGATGCGGGCGACGCGGATCACGCATCGGCGGGCCTCGCGCTGCACGTCCAGCCAGGCTTCGTAATTGACGCCTGGCTCGGGCACGAAGGTCGCGCGGATCTGCGGGCAGGTACCGCCTTCGCTGCCCACTCCGCCGTACCCGTAGTCCACGGACACCGGCATGTCGGCGTCGATGAAGCGCTCGACGTGATAGCCGTTGAAGCCGCGCCTGGACTCCGTCTGCTTGGAGGGCGCCATGCCGATGGTCTGGTCCTCCGGGCGCGAGCCGATCGACGTCAGCGCGGTCAGCAGGTTCCCGCTGCCGGCGGCCTTGCGGGAATCCGGCGCGACGCACGCCGCGCCGTTGGTCAGCCCGCCGATCAGGCCGTTGTACTGGAACATCCGGATGCGGGCCTTGCCGGCCAGCGTCGATGGGCGCCGGTTGGAGGCGATGGCGAACAGGTTGGAAGCGGGAGGGCCGCCTTCAGCCTGGGTGCCGGCCGATGCCGGCGAGCTCGCGGAAGCGCCCGGAGTTGTCGCCGCTGCCGATGCAGCCGCGGCAGCCATGTCAGCGGCGAGCCGCTCGACCATCTGCGCGGCGGCCAATTGCTCCGCCGTCGGCGCTGGCGGTGCAAGGACCTGCTCCAGCCGTTGCCGGCCGGAGTCCTCGCCGAGCGCGGCGGCGAAGACCGGCGCGCAGACGGCGCGGAACTCGGCTTCCATCGGTGCGGCCAGACGCTGCGCACGCGCGTCGCGCACGCGGGGCTGCTCGTAATTGAGCTCGGCCGCATAGGGCACGCCTTGCGCGTCCAGCGACGCGAAGCGCAAGGTCCCGCCTTCGATGATGCGGCCGGGGTCGCATTGGACGAAGCGGCGGTACGCCGTCGAGAACTGCCGGTTGGCGGGGCGGCCCGGCGCGGGCGTCACCACTTCCCGCACCCAGTAGGTCTGCCAGGTGCCCGGTCCCGTCGGCGGCGCCTTGGTCAGGGGATGCTCGATGGCGCGCAGCGCCGCAGCGGGCACCGGCACCGCCGCCGAGATCAGCCGCTCGATGGTGCGGCTGCGGTCGCGCCCGAGATCGGCGGGCCCCAAGGATTGCGCGGTCACGGGCGCGCCGTCGTTCCACACCGCGATGAGCCGCCGTTCGCTCAGGCCATAGCCGAACAGCGTCCCATTGGGATAGTCGACAGCCTGGAGGACCGAGCCATAGGCGTCGGTGTAGGCGAAGGCCGGCGCGTGGCAGATCACGGCGAGGGTCACCGCGCACAGCGCGGTCAGGCGGGGACGGCGTGGTCCCGATGCTGCTTGATTCATTCCAGCCGGGCCTCCCTGGCCCCCTTCAATCAGAAGGGACCCACCTTAGCGAGGGAACGCCGGCCAGACCATCGCCCTTGGGGGGAGAGGGACGGCATGAAGGCCGTCTGCGTGAAGGAATGCGGCGCGCCGTGCCGCAGTGTGATGCAGGAAGCAGACAGCGCGCCGGCATCATCCGGCCACGGAGCGCGGGCTCAGTGCTGATCGCCGACCGGGTAACGCCGCTCCGCGGCGACGATGTCCCACACCGCGATGAACATCGCCGCGATCAGCGGGCCGATGACGAAACCATTGATGCCGAACACCGCCATCCCGCCCAGCGTCGACAGCAGCACGACGTAGTCCGGCATCTTCGTGTCCTTGCCGACCAGCAGCGGCCGCAGCAGGTTGTCCACCAGCCCGATCACCACCGTGCCGAACAGCAGCAGCCCCACGCCCGACGCCACCTGTCCGGTCGCCAGCAGGTAGATCGCCACCGGCGCCCACACCAGCGCCGCCCCCACCGCCGGCAGCAGCGACAGGAAGGCCATCAGCACCGCCCACAGCACCGGCGCGTGGATGCCCAGCACCCAGAACGCGAAACCGCCCAGCGCGCCCTGGATCGCCGCCACCGCGATGTTGCCCTTCACCGTCGCGCGGATCACCGTCCGGAACTTCTCGCCCAACTGGCGCTTGTAGGAGTCCTGTAGCGGCAGCGCGTCGCGGATGCGCAGCGACAGCTGCTCGCCATCCCGCAGCAGGAAGAACAGCAGATAGAGCATCACGCAGAAGCTCACCAGGAAATCGAAGGTGTCCTGGCCGAAGCCCAGCGCCTTGGTCGCCATGAACTGGCTGCCCTGATTCAGCGCGGCGCCCAGTTTCTCCTGCAGGTTGGACAGATCGTGCAGGCCGAGCCGCGCCAGCACCTCCAGCAGCCACGACGGCAGCGCCGCGTAGACCTGCGCCACATAGGTGCCGAAGTTGAACTTGCCGGACTTCACCATCTCGAAGACCACGGCGGCCTCGCGCACCAGCGCGCCCATCACGTAGGTCATCGGCAGCACGACCAGCAGCAGGATCACCAGGATCGTCAGCCCCGACGACACCCCCGTGCGCCTGGTCTTGCGCAGCAGCCGCCGGTACAGCGGCTGGAACACGATGGCCAGCGCCACCGCCCACAGCACCGCGCTCAGCATCGGCCACAGGATCCAGCCGAACGCCACCGTCACCAGCGCCAGCAGGCACAGGAAGGACCGGTTCTGCAGCGCAGGCACCAGCTTGCCAGGACCACTCATCGTGTCGTTGCTCCTTGGGGGTCAGGCGGGCCCTCGGCCCGCGGGGGCGCAGGATCGCCGGTTTACTTCAGCGCGTCCAGCAGCTTTTCGTGGATGCCGCCGAAACCGCCGTTGCTCATGCACAGCACATGGTCGCCCGGCCGCGCCGCGCGCTTGACCATGGCCACCAGCGCGTCGACATCGGCGCCCACCAGGCCTTGCTCGCCCAGCGGGGCCAGCACCTCGGCGGCGTCCCAGCTCAGGCCGTCCTGGTTGCAGAAGCTGAGGTCGGCCTCCTCCAGCGCCCAGGGCAACTGCGCCTTCATGGTGCCCAGCTTCATCGTGTTGGAGCGCGGTTCCAAGACCGCCAGGATGCGTTCCTGCGGCGCGATGCGCCGGCGCAGGCCGTCGATCGTCGTGTGGATCGCCGTCGGATGGTGCGCGAAGTCGTCGTAGACCTTCACGCCGCCGGCCTCGCCGCGCAGTTCCAGCCGGCGCCGCACGTTCTTGAACGCGCCCAGCGCCTCGGCGGCCCGCTCCGGATCCACGCCCACATGCTCCGCCGCCGAGATCGCCGCCAGCGCATTGAGCTGGTTGTGCTCGCCCAGCAGCTCCCACGTGACGTGACCGACCTTCAGGCTGCCGCGCAGCACGTCGAAGGATTGCGGCTCGCCGCGGGCGCGCAGCGCGCCGGGCTCCTCCTTGCGCGCGCCGAAGCGCTGCACCTCGCTCCAGCAGCCGCGCGCGAGCACCCGCTGCAGCGACTCCTCCCGCGCGTTCACCACCAGCCGCCCCGCCGCGGGCACCGTCCGCACCAGGTGGTGGAACTGGGTCTCAATGGCCGCCAGGTCCGGGAAGATGTCCGCGTGGTCGTGCTCGAGGTTGTTCAGGATCGCCGTGCGCGGCCGGTAATGGACGAACTTGCTGCGCTTGTCGAAGAAGGCGGTGTCGTATTCGTCGGCCTCGATGACGAAGTATGTCCCGCCCCCCAGGCGCGCCGACACGCCAAAGTTTTGCGGCACGCCGCCGATCAGGAATCCGGGTTCGAGCCCCGCCGACTCCAGGATCCAGGTCAGCATCGACGTCGTGGACGTCTTGCCGTGCGTGCCGGCGACGGCCATCACGTGCTTGCCTTGCAGCACGTGCTCGGCCAGCCACTGCGGTCCGCTGGTGTAGGGCAGGCCGTCGTCCAGGATCGCCTCCATCAGCGGGAAGCGGCCTTCCGACGAGCGCGTCACCACGTTGCCGATGACGAACAGGTCCGGTTTGAGCGCCAGTTGCTCCGCGCCGAAGCCCTGGATCAGTTCGATGCCCAGCGCCTCGAGCTGCGTGGACATCGGCGGATAGACGTTGGCGTCGCAACCGGTCACGGTGTGGCCGGCCTCTCGCGCGAGCGCCGCCAAACCGCCCATGAAGGTGCCGCAGATGCCAAGGATGTGGATATGCATGTCTGTCTCTCAGCCGCTGTACCAATGGGTAAGCAAGCGTAATGCCTGTCGCTAAACGAAAAGTTTGCGACAACCTGGTCCGTCGTTTGCCCTGGCGCGTGAGGGAATGGTGTCAAACCGGTGTTGTGTGGGCGTCAGCGCAGGGCCTGACGCGCCGCCTCCAGCGTGGCGTCGATGTCCGCGTCGGTATGGGCGGCGGACACGAAGCCGGCCTCGTAAAGCGCCGGCGCCAGGTACACGCCGGCTTCCAGCATCGCGTGGAAGAAGCGGTTGAAGCGCTCCTTGTCGGTGACCATCACCGCGGTGTAGTTCTGCGGCAGCTCCGGCAGCAGGAAGAAGCCGAACATCCCGCCCTCACTGTCAGCGCTGAACGGCACGCCGTTCTCGGCAGCGACCGTTTTCAGGCCGTCCACCAGGCGGCGCGTGCGCGCGGACAGGGCCTCGAAGAATCCCGGCTTTCTGATTTCGCGCAGCGTCGCCAAGCCGCAGGCCGTGGCCACCGGGTTGCCCGACAGCGTGCCCGCCTGATAGACGCCGCCCAGCGGGGCGAGGTGGCGCATGATCTCGCGGCTCGCGCCGAAGGCCGCCAGCGGCATGCCGCCGCCAATGACCTTGCCGAACACGCTGATGTCCGGCACGAAGCCCGGGATCAGCTCGGCATAGACGCCCTGCGCGCTGCGCAGGCCGACGCGGAAGCCGGTCATGACCTCATCCAGCACCAACAGCGCGCCGTGCTCGCGGCACAACTCGCGCAGACGCTTCATGAAGGGCACGCTGGCGCGCACGAAATTCATGTTGCCGGCAATCGGCTCGACGATCACGCACGCCAATTCCCGGCCGTGCAGCGCAAAGGCTTCTTCGAGCTGGGCGACGTTGTTGTATTCCAGCACGATGGTGTGCTGGGCGGTCGCCTCGGGCACGCCGGCCGAGGTCGGATGGCCGAAGGTCGCCAGGCCCGAGCCCGCCTTCACCAGCAGCGCGTCGGTGTGGCCGTGGTAGCAGCCCTCGAACTTGATGAACTTGTCGCGCTGCGTCGCGCCGCGCGCCAGGCGGATGGCGCTCATCGTCGCCTCGGTGCCGGAGCTCACCAGCCGGATCTGCTCGCAACTGGGCACCAGCGACAGGATCTCCTCGGCCAGCTCGATCTCGCGCTCGGTCGGCGCGCCGAACGAAAAGCCCTCCAGCGCCGCGCGCTGCACCGCCTCGAGCACCGCCGGATGGCCATGACCCAGGATCATCGGGCCCCAGGAGCCGATGTAGTCGATATAGCGCTTGCCGTCGGCGTCGACGATGTGCGCGCCTTCCCCGCGCGCGATGAAGCGCGGCGTGCCACCCACCGCGCGGAACGCGCGCACCGGCGAGTTCACGCCGCCAGGAATGACGCGCTGGGCGCGGGCGAACAGGGTCTCGTTCTGGCTCATATCGGAAATTCGGTACTGCTTGAAAAGCTGATGCTCGAAAAGCCGAAGGCGCCGCGCGGGCGCCTTCGTCAGTCTCAATGGATCCGGCGCGGGCCGCGGCTGGGCGGCTCCTCGATCGCCAGGTCCTCGGGGGAGGGGGCCGCTTCGGCGCCTTCCTCACCCTCTTCGCCGGGCGGCAGCGCCCAGAAGAAGCGGTCGGGCACCACGTTGCCCATGCCGGGGCGGAAGCCCGCCTCCAGGGACTGGTCCAGGAAGGCCAGCGCCTCGCCGACGGCATCGTGGGGCTCGGAGCCGACCGACAACAGCGCCGCCAGCGCCGCCGACAGCGTGTCGCCGGAGCCGACGAAGCTGGCTTCGAAGCGCTCGAACTTCTCGCCGGTGATCGCGCCCTGGGCGTTGGCCAGGACGTTGTCGATGTATTGATTCGGCAGCTGGATGCCGGTCACCAGCACGTGCGCGGCGCCGTGCTGCTGTGCCGCGACCGCCAGCTCGCGCGGCGAGGCGGGGCGGTCGGCGTCCCAATCCGGGAGCAGGCAGTCGAGCAGCGTCTTCTGGTTGCCCACCAGCACCAGCGTCTGCGGCAGCACCAGCTCGCGGAACGCGTCCAGGTAGCTCTGCTGCTGCTCCTCGTCGAGCCAGGAGATGCTCGGCAGATAGGCCACCAGGGGCACGTCGGGATAGTCGGACAGCACTTCCGCGACCGAGGACACGCCCTCGGCGCTGCCCAGGAAGCCGACCTTCCAGGCGGCGACGGGGACGTCCTCGAGGATGGAGCGGGCCTGCTCGACGATGCAGTCGCCGTCCAGCGTCTGGTGGTCGAAGACCTCGGCGGTGTCGCGCATGACGATGGCGGTGACCACCGGCAACGCATGCGCGCCCATCGCGGCGATGGTCGCGACGTCGCCGGCGCTGCCGCCGGCCCCGCTGGGGTCGGACGCGTTGAAGCTCATCACGCAGGCCGGCGGCGGGGACTCCTGCTCGTCGATGGCGGCGGCGTCCTGGGGATCTTGCTGGTGCGGGTCTGGGCGGCTCATGGATGGTTGGCGCGAAGCCGTGAACTGATGCGCATAACGTGAAGAAGCACCGCTACCGACTGTTGTTTCATCGGTACTTCCGCCCACCGGCTCGGACCGGGTGCGTGGCTACAATCTTTCGATCATTGTAGTGATGCAAAGTCAACCCATCGTGAGCGAAGCAAGGACCTGGATGTGCCTGATCTGCGGCTGGATCTATGACGAGGCCGCGGGCGATCCCGAACACGGCATCGCCGCCGGCACGCGCTGGGAGGATGTCGACATGAACTGGACCTGCCCCGAATGCGGTGCCCGCAAGGAAGACTTCGAAATGGTCCAGATCTGATCCATCGATGGTCCGGCGCCTGGCGCCGCGCGAGTCTCAGGCGTCCTCGCCTGTCGCGAGCCTGAAATCTCTCTGACAACCGACACCTGAACAATACGGAGAACAGCTTGGATTCGAGCGCGAGCCCCCGCACGGCGACCAAGGTGCTGGTCATCGACGACAGCAACACGATCCGCCGCAGCGCCGAGATCTTCCTGAAGCAGGGCGGCCATGAGGTCGTGCTGGCCGAGGACGGTTTCGATGCGCTGGCCAAGCTGAGCGATTACCAGCCCGACCTGGTGTTCTGCGACATCCTGATGCCCCGCCTGGACGGCTACCAGACCTGCGCCATCATCAAGCGCAATCCGCAGTTCGCCTCGGTGCCGGTGATCATGCTGTCCTCCAAGGACGGACTCTTCGACAAGGCCCGCGGCCGCATGGTGGGCTCGCAGGACTACCTGACCAAGCCGTTCACCAAAGACCAGTTGCTGCAGGCCGTGCAGCAGCACCGCAGGGAGGGCTGACCGCCACGGCGGACGACCCTCCACCCCCGACCCCATACCCCCGTAATCCAACGACGCTCACGCCAGGCTCGACCGACGACCCCATCGACGCGATTCGACGAGCCATGCAAGAGGGAAATCCCATGCCCATCCACAAGATCCTGCTGGTCGACGACTCGAAGACCGAGCTGCACGCGCTGAGTGACCTGCTGACCAAGCGCGGCTTCACCGTCCGCACCGCCGAGAACGGCGAAGAGGCCATGAAGCGCCTGGCCGAGGACAAGCCCGACCTGATCCTGATGGACGTGGTCATGCCCGGCCAGAACGGCTTCCAGCTGACCCGCGCGATCACCCGCGACGAGCGCTACGCCGATGTGCCGGTGATCATGTGCACCAGCAAGAACCAGGAGACCGACAAGGTCTGGGGCATGCGCCAGGGCGCGCGCGACTACGTCGTCAAGCCCGTCAAGGCGGACGACCTCCTGGCCAAGATCAAGGCGCTGGGCTGACACCATGGCCAACAAGCAAGCACTGCGCGAACTTCAACAACGGCTGGCGCAGCGCATGCAGGCGGCGCGCGAGGCGCCCCAGGCCGCCAGCTGGCTGGCGGTGGAATGCGCGGGCCTGGGCCTGCTGCTTCCTCTGAAGCAGTCCGGCGAGATCTTCACGCCCGTGCCGCTGCAGGCCGTGCCCTACACCCAGCCGTGGATGCTGGGCGTGGCCAACCTGCGCGGCGGGTTGCACACGGTGGTGGACCTGTCGGCCTTCCTGGGCCTGCGCGGTCCGGCCCCGCTGACGTCAGCCCACCGGCTGGTGTCGATCAACCCGGACCTGGGCATCAACTGCGCGCTGCTGGTGGACCAGCTGCTGGGGCTGCGCGGCGACGAACAACTGCAGGCCGAGCCCGACGCGGGCGGCCATCCCGATTTCGCCCCTGCCCGCATGCGCGACGGGCAGGGCCGGCGCTGGCAAGTGCTGGACCTGGATGCCTTGACGCAGCATCCGCAATTCCTGCGCATTGTGTTGAACTGAAGAGCCAGACGACGGTCCGTTTCCGGCGCCGATTCGACGAACGAGATGAACGAGGGTGAGATGAGCTTCCTGGACAAGATCAAGAACAAGGGCAAAACCGAGGGCAACGACGAAGTCGACGCCAGTTCCCGCACGGAGCATCCCGCTTCGGTGCCGGCGGACACGCAAGACTTCCAGCCCTCGATCATCACGGCGGCCCAGCCCACGCCGGAATTCCAGGACACGTCCGCGGGCTATCAGCCTTCGGCCAGCGCCCCGGAGGCCCAGACCCCGATGCCGGCGGTCAAACAGCCCGAACACCGCCGCACCGGCCTGTTCACGGCGCTGGTGGCGGTCGGCCTGATCGGCACGGCCACCTTCGTGTCGACCGCGCTGATCAGCTCCAACCGCTCGGCGGCGCAGGTGCGCGGCGCCGGTCAGGCCGCGACGCAGTCGCAGCGTCTGGCCAAGGCGGTCTCGACCGCGCTGCTGGGCAACAAGAACGCCTTCCCCGAGATGAAGGAGGCGTCGGAGATCCTGACCGGCGTGACCGGCTCGCTGCATGACGGCAGCGGCGAGTTGGCCAAGGCGCCGGGTTCGGTCGAGCCGCTGATCGAGAAGATCCTGCCGATGGTGGCGCGTGCCGACAAGAACACCAAAGTGATGCTGGCGCAGGAGAAGGTGCTGACGCAGGTCGGCGCCGCGCTGCGCGCGATCAACCGGCAGTCGTCCGACCTGCTGGAAAGCGCCGAGGCGGTGGCCTCGCTGTCGCTGCAGAGCTCGGCCCCGACCGGCGAAGTCGCCGCGGTCGGACAGCTGGTGATGCTGACGCAGCGCATCGGCAAGTCCGCCAACGAATTCCTGACGCAGGAAGGCGTGAGCCCCGAGGCCGTGTTCCTGCTCGGCAAGGACTTGAACGCCTTCCGCGAGATCGCTCAGGCGCTGCTGAACGGCAACCCCGAGCTGCGTCTGAACGGCGCCAAGGACCCGCAGGTGCGCGAGCGCCTGAAGGTGCTGCTGACCCAGTACGACCAGACCCGCACGCAGGCCACCGCGATCCTGTCGAACCTGCAGGGCCTGGTGTCCGCGCGTGAGGCGCAGACGGCGATCCTCAACGACTCCGAACTGCTGCGCAAGGACCTGGACGATCTGGGTCAGGGCCTGGAATCCGCCGGCGGCATGAACCCGCTGGTACTGATCGGCATGGTGGCCTCGCTGGCGCTGCTGGTGGTGGGCGCGCTGGGTTTCCTGCGGCTGTACGTCTCCGACCAGGCGCGCCGCGCCCAGATGGCGGAAGAGCAGCGCCGCGAGGCCGAGGCGCAGGAGCAGGAAGCCAAGCGCGTCAACGACGCGAACCAGGCCGCGATTCTGCGACTGATGAACGAACTGCAGACCGTCGCGGAAGGCGACCTGACGCACCAGGCGACGGTGACGGAGGACATCACGGGCGCGATCGCCGACTCGGTGAACTACACCGTGGAAGAACTGCGCTCGCTGGTGCATCAGGTGCAGACGACGGCGGTGCGGGTGACGGACACGACGGCTCAGGTCGACCAGACCTCGACCGAGCTGCTGGCCGCGTCGACCGAACAGCTGCACGAGATCCGCGCCACCGGCGAGGCGGTGCTGCAGATGGCGCACCGGATCAACGACGTGTCCGCGCAGGCGCAGCAGACCGCCGACGTGGCCCGCCAGTCCCGGCAGGCCGCCGAGCAGGGTCTGCAGGCGATGCAGAACAACATCGGCGGTATGAACCAGATCCGCGACCAGATCCAGGAAACCTCCAAGCGGATCAAGCGCCTGGGCGAGTCCTCGCAGGAGATCGGCGAGATCACCGAGCTGATTTCGGACATTACCGAGCAGACCAACGTGCTGGCGCTGAACGCGGCCATCCAGGCCGCGTCCGCGGGCGAAGCGGGCCGCGGCTTCTCGGTGGTGGCGGAAGAAGTGCAGCGGCTGGCGGAACGCTCGGCCGACGCGACGCGCCGGATCGCGGCGCTGGTCAAGACCATTCAGACCGACACGCACGACGCGGTGGCCGCCATGGAGCGTTCGACGCTGGGCGTGGTGGAGGGCACGAAGCTGTCCGACGCGGCCGGCCGCGCGCTGGAAGACATCGACTCGGTGTCGCGTCGCCTGGACGAGCTGATCGGCCAGATCTCGGCGGTGGCGCAGAACGAAGCGCGCGCCGCCAACGAGGTCGGTGCCAACATCCAGCACATCTTCGCGGTGACGGAGCAGACTTCCGACGGTACGCGTTCCACCGCCCAGATGGTGCATGAGCTGTCGCGGTCGGCCGAGGCGCTGAAGCAGTCGGTGGCCCGGTTCAAGGTGTCCTGACCGGCGGCGCCGGCAGATCAGGGAACGCCCCGCACCTCGACGACATAAAAGACAGAACATAGAGCGAGCATGGACCTTACGCGCGAATCCGAGTTCCCCGCCGACCTGAGCCCCTTGGCCTGGGTCCAGGAGGAGCTGCGCCGCACGCTGGAATCGGTGCACAAGGCCCTTCGCCGGGTGCTGCGTGACACCGATGCGCGGTCGACGACTCTGGGTGGCGATGGCCAGCCCAGCCCGGCGCTGCAAGGCGCGGCCCAGCAGATGCACCAGGCGGCCGGCGTGCTGTCGGTGGTCAGCCTGCCGGCGGCGGCGCACCTGCTGCGCGCGGCCGAGGCGACGCTGTTCCGCCTGGCCGAGCATCCGGCCGGCGTGACCATCGCCGAGGTCGAGGCCGTCGAACGGGCCGACTTCGCGGTGCTGGCGTTCATCGCCAAGACGCTGGCCGGCGGCCAGCCCAGTTCGCTGGCGCTGTTCCCCGCCTACCAGACGCTGCAGGAACTCAACGGGGCGGGCCGCATTCACCCGGCCGACCTGTGGACCGAGGAATTCCGCTGGCGCGAGCTGCCGCTGGACCGCAAGGTCCGCGCGCTGACGCCCGAGCAGATGCGCGCCCCGTTCGAGGCGCTGCTGCTCAAGCAGATGCGGGCGCCGGCGCCCGGCCAGGGCCAGTTGCTGAGCGATCTGTGCGCCGGCTTGGCGCTGACCCAGTCGCAGCCGAACGGGCGCACGCTGTGGATGCTGGCCGCGGGCCAGTTCGAGGCCCAGTCGCGCGGTCTGCTGCCGGTGGACACCCTGGTCAAGCGGCTGGGGTCGCGCCTGCTGGCGCAGCTGCGCGCCGGCTCCGACGCGGCGCCATCCGAGCGCCTGGCCAAGGACCTGCTGTTCTTCTGCGCGGCCGCCAAGCACGCCGAACCCGGCGCCGCGCCGCGTCTGGACGCGGTGCAGCAGGCCTACGGGCTGGTCGAGCCGGCCGCCGTCGACTACCGTGACGACACGCTGGGCCGCATCGATCCGAACTGGGTCGCCGCCGCCAAGAAGCGCGTCGCCGCCGCGAAGGAATCCTGGGCGTCCGCCGCCGAAGGCGAGACGCATCGCCTGGGCGGCCTGGACGAGCAGTTCGCACAGGTCTCCGAATCGCTGCAGAAGCTGTTCCCGAGCGGCGAGGTGCTGGGCGACACGCTGCGCCGCGCCGTCGTGGCGACGCTGCGCTCGGGCCGCGCGCCCGAGCCCGCGCTGGCGATGGAAGTCGCCACGTCCATGCTGTATCTGGAAGCGGCCCTCGAGGACGAGGCCTTCGACCAGCCCGAGCAGGGCGAGCGCGTCAAGAGCCTGGCCCGCCGCATCGAATCGAGCGGCCACGGCGAAGCGCCGCTGCCGCTCGAGAGCTGGATGGAGGAGCTCTACCGCCGTGTCGCCGACCGGCAGACGCTGGGCTCCGTGGTGCATGAACTGCGCGCCAGCCTGTCCGAGGTCGAGCGCCAGTGCGACGAATATTTCCGCGACCCGAGCAAGCGCGACCTGCTGATCCCCGTGCCGGGACAGCTGCAGGCGATGCGCGGCGTCTTCAGCGTGCTGGGGCTGTCGCAGGCCGCGCAGGCGACGCTGCGGATGCGTGATCAGGTCGACGAACTGGCCAATACCGAGGTCGATCCGACGCTGCCCGGCCCGCGTGCGCAGTTCGACCGGCTCGCCCACAACCTGGGCGCGCTCGGCTTCCTGATCGACATGCTCAGCGTGCAGCCGCAACTGGCCAAGCGCATGTTCCGCTTCGAGGAAGACACCGGGCTGCTGCAGTCCCTGGTCGGCCGCGAGAGCGAGCAGCACGCCCCTGCGCTGGAAATGGCCGCCGACGATGCCGCGGCGCAGCCGCAGCTGCTCGACCAGTTGCAGGCGACGGCGCAGGCCGTCGCGCAGGGCGAGCGTCCGGCTGAGGAGCTGGCGCGCGACCTGGAGCGGATCTCCAACGAAGCCCGCGCCGCCGACGACCTCGGCCTGGCGCAGGCGGCGCAGCAGGCGCAGCAACAGCTGCTGGCCTCCGGCGGCGACGCCGCTGGCAGCCACGCGGCCGAGTCGCTGCAGCAGTTCATCGAGGCGGCCGCGCCGGTCGCCCCGCCGGCGCCCGCGCCAAGCGCCCCGATCCCGCAGGCCGAGGCCGCCATCGACGAGGAGATGCTGGGCATCTTCCTGGAAGAGGCCGCCGAGGTCGTGACGACCGCCCGCGAGGCGCTCGCCGCGCTGGCCCGCAGCGGCAGCGACAAGGAACAGCTCACGACGGTGCGCCGCGCCTTCCACACGCTGAAGGGCAGCTCGCGCATGGTCGGGCTGAACGAGTTCGGCGAAGCCGGCTGGGCCTTCGAGCAGCTCTACAACCATCGCCTGTCGGAGCATCCGCAGGCCGATTCGGATCTGCTGCGCGCCAGCAACGAGGCGCTGGACGCCTTCCAGGCCTGGGCCGAGGCCATTGGCGGCGGCCGTCCGCACGGCTTCCACAGCGCGCCGTTCCGCGCCGCGGCCGATGCGCTGCGTCTGGAGAACCGCTACGCGCCGCTGGCGGTGTCGGCCGAGCCGGCCGCTCCGGCTTTGGAGATCCCTGAACTGGTCGAGGTGGCGGAAGTTGCCGAGCTTCCGGCGCTGGCCGAGGTGCCCGATGTGGTCGACGTCGTCGAGGCCGCCGAGGTGCCGGAGGTCCAGGAGATCGCGGCGCTGGACACCGCGCACGAGGTCGATCTCTCGGGCCTGTCGGCGCTGCCGGAACTGTCGCTGGCCGACGAGGTCGCCGCGCCGGCGCTGGCGGCGTCCGACCTGCCCGCGCTGGACCTGCCGGGCCTGGACGTGGCCCCGCTGCCGGTGCCCGACCTGGACGTGGTCACCGCGATCGACGCCGCCGCGGCGAGCGACCTGTCGCTGGACTTCCCGAGCGAAGTGCCCGAACTGACACAGGCCGTGCCGGAGCTCGTCGCGACGGTCGACCTGGACGCGCTGTCCGCGGCCGATCTGCCCGCGTTGACGGTGGAGCCGCCGGTGCTCGACACGCCGATGGCGCTGCCAACGGTGGCGGACGAGGTCGAACCGGCGCTGCTGGAACCGGCTGCGGCCGAGATTCCGGCCGCCGACGCGACCGTCACGATGGACCTGCCCGAAGGCTGGCCGTCGGATGCCTCGCTGCTCGAGATCGAGGCCACGACGCCGATGCCGCTGGACGAGGTGGGCATCGAGCCGGCTGCCGGCGAGCCAGCGCTGGACCTGCTGGATCTGTCCGACCTGAACACCGAGCCGGTCGCCGCGATCGAGCCGCTGTCCGCGCCGGATCTGTCGCTGACGCTGGATCTGGGCAACGAACTGGTGTCCGCGCCGGCCGAGGAGGCCCAGGCCGCCGAAGCGCCGTCCGCACCGCAGACGCACGAGGCCTTCCCCGACGAGGCGACGCTCGACCTGAGCGGTCTTGATCAGGCGGATGACACGGCCGCCGCGACGCCGCCGGAAGGCCTGTCGCCGCGCAGCCTGTCCGACCTGGACCTGCCCGACCTCAGCCTGGACACGCCGGCAGAGCCGGCGGAGCCCGTGACTCACGCGGCGCCCGCGCTGAGCCTGGTGGGCGGCACCGCCGTCACGCCGCCCGCGGACGAGGCCGCCGCCGAGGCGCCCGCCGCCGAGGACAGCGACGAAGGCGTCAAGGTCATCGGCCCGCTGCGCATCAGCATCGCGCTGTTCAACATCTTCCTGAACGAAGCCGACGAGCGTTCGCGCCGCCTGCAGGTGGAGTTGAGCGAGTGGGCGCTGCTGCCGCAATCGCCGCTGCCGCAGGACGCGGAAGCGCTGGCGCACGGCCTGGCCGGCAGCGCCGCGACGGTGGGCTTCGATGATCTGTCGACGCTCGCCCGCGCGCTGGAGCACACGCTGGAGCGTGCGCAAGGGCATGAGGTCGCCGATCCGGCGCTGTTCCAGCGCGCCGCGGACGAAATCCGCCGTCTGCTGCACCAGTTCGCCGCCGGTTTCCTGAAGGAGGCCGATGCCGGCCTGCTGGCAGAGCTGCAGGCCTTCGAGCCAGGCGCCGCGCTGCCCGATGGCCACGCCGACAGCGATGAAGGCCTGTTGGCCATGTCGCTGGAGGAGGTCTCGACGGCCTCGCTGCCGCCCAGCCTGCTGAGCGTGCCGGCCGAGCCGGTCGCCGTGACCGGTCCAGCCTCGTTCCACGAGGCCGCCGAAGCCACCGACGACGATTTCGACTTCAGCCAGCCCGACCAGATCGAGCCGGAGCTGATGCCGTTCTTCGAGGAAGAGGCCGAGGACCTGGTGAGCCAGCTGCACGCCGCGCTGCGCGAGTGGGCGGCCCAACCGGCCGACACCGGCCGCGCCGCCGCCTGCATGCGGGTGCTGCACACCTTCAAGGGCGGCGCCCGTCTGGCCGGCGCGATGCGCCTGGGCGAGCAGGCGCACCGTCTGGAATCGCAGATCGAACATCTGGTGGCCAATGGCGAGCCGAGCTACGAGCAACTGCTCGCGCTGCAGGACGCTGGTGATGGCCTGGAGCACAGCTTCACGACGCTGCAGCGCACCTGGCGCAACCCGGCGCCGGTGACGCCCGCGCCGATGGCGCCGCCGGCACCGGCCGCTCCGGTGGCCGCGCCGGTGGTGGATCTGCCCGCGCCGATTCCGCCGACCGAAGCGGTGGAAACCGTGCAGGCGCCGGCTGAAGGCTCCGACGCGATTCCCGCACCGGTGGCCGAGCCCGAAATCGCTCAGCTGTCGGACGCCGCGGAGCTCGTCGAACCGGCACCGCAGGTCGCCGAAGCGATCGACGAGCCTGTTGTTGAGTCTGCCGCCGAACCGGTGGTCGAGGCCGTCGAGCCCGTGGCCCAGGCGGTCGTCGAAGCGCCGGCCCCCGCGCCCGCCGTGGCCGCGCCGCCCGCCGACATCGAGATCGACTGGGCTCACTTCAGCGAGGTCGCCGAACTCGGCCAGCCGCTGGAGAGCGCCCCGGTGGCGCCCGCCGCGCAAGTGCGCGTGCGCGGCGTGCTGCTGGAACGCATGGCTGCGCTGTCCGGCGAAGTGTCGATCCGCCGCGCCCGTCTGGAATCCGAAATGGGCCAGATGCGCACGTCGCTGTCCGACCTCGACGACAACCTGGAGCGCCTGCGCACCCAGCTGCGCGAACTCGAATTGCAGGCCGAGGCCCGCATCGCCGCGCGCCAGGAAGCCGCCCATGCCACCGGCAAGGACTTCGACCCGCTCGAATTCGACCGCTACACCCGCTTCCAGGAACTGACCCGGATGCTGGCCGAGTCGGTCAACGACGTGGCGACGGTCCAGCGCGGACTGCAACGCAACGTCGCGGCCGGTGAAGACGAACTGGCCGCCCAGGCACGGTTGAACCGCGAGCTGCAGGACGACCTGCTGCGCACGCGGATGGTGGAGTTCGACAGCAGCTTGGCCGAGCGCCTGCACCGCGTCGTCCGCCAGGCGTCCCGCGAGAGCGGCAAGCAGGCGCAGCTCGAGATCCGCGGTGGCGGCGTCGAACTGGACCGCGCGGTGCTGGAGCGTTTGACCGGCGCCTTTGAGCACCTGCTGCGCAACAGCGTCGTGCACGGCATCGAGACGCCGGAGGTCCGCCAGCAGGCGGGCAAGGCGCCGGCGGGCCGCATCGTGCTGAACCTGCATCAGGAAGGCAACGAGATCCAGGTCCGCTTCAGCGATGACGGCGCCGGCCTGAACCTGGCCCGCATCCGCGCCCGCGGCGAGAGCCAGGGCCTGATCCAGCCGGGTCAGGAGCTGAGCGACGCGCAGTTGATGGACCTGATCTACGAGCCGGGCTTCTCGACCGCCGAGTCGCTGACCGAGATGGCTGGCCGCGGCGTCGGCATGGACGTGGTCCGGTCCGAGGTGAACACGCTGGGCGGCTACGTGCTGACGCAGTCGACCGCCGGGCAGGGCGCCAGCTTCGAGCTGCGCGTCCCGCTGACGACGGCGCTGACGCAGGTGGTCGTGCTGCGCTACGGCGATCGCAAGGTCGCGGTGCCGGCCAGCCTGATGCTGTCGGTGCAGCGCCTGTCGGCCGAGCAGGTCGAGCAGGCCTATGTCGACGGCTCGCTGATGGCGGCCGGCGAGCGCATGCCGTTCTACTGGCTCGGCGGCCTGATGCACCACAGCGACCGCGGCACGCCGCACGGCAAGACGCTGCCGGTGGCGCTGGTGCACAGCGCGCAGCAGCGCCTGGCGCTGCATGTCGACGAAGTGCTGGGCAACCAGGAAGTCGTCATCAAGAACCTGGGCCCGCAGCTGATGCAGGTGCCGGGCTTGGCGGGCATCAGCCTGCTGGCGTCGGGCGACGTGGCTCTGATCTACAACCCGGTGGCGCTGGCCAACCGCTATGGCCATGCCGCGCAGCAGCGCGTGCACGACGCCGAGGCGGCCGCGCGCCAGGTGCTGATCGAGGAGTCCAAGGTCGCGCTGGCGCCGCTGGTGATGGTGGTGGACGACTCGCTGACGGTGCGCCGCGTGACGCAGCGCCTGCTCGAACGCGAGGGCTACCGCGTGCTGCTGGCCAAGGACGGTCTGGACGCGATGGAGCGTCTGGCGGGCGACGAGCTGCCGGCGGTGGTGCTGTCGGACATCGAGATGCCGCGCATGGACGGTTTCGACCTGGTGCGCAACCTGCGTGCCGACGCGCGCCTGGCGGGGCTTCCCGTGATCATGATCACGTCCCGCATCGCGCAGAAACACCGCGACTATGCACAACAGCTCGGAGTCGACGATTACCTGGGCAAGCCCTATGACGAGGAGCACCTGCTGGGTCTGATCGCCCGATACACTTCGCACCAATCCGCCGGAGCACCGGCGAGGGCGTAGCGTCCGGACTCCCCGGACATCGGTCGAAGCCGGCGCCAATCCCACACGCCACGCTGAGAACACCATGTCCGGGGTCGTCGACCATCTTGCCGAACTGACGGGCTTCCGTGATCGCGACGTCATGGACGTCACGCTAGTCACCGCGCTGCGCGATCTGCTCAGCGGCCCGGCAGCGGCGGTGGCGATCTACCGCGTCGTCGGCGAACCCGGCCAGCAGCGCTGGCTGACCCGCGCCCGGCTCCATGCCGGCGATGCCGTCGCCACGGCGGACTCTCTCTGGGTCGATCCCGACACGCTGCCCGCGCTGGGCGCCTTTCCGCGTCGGCTCGACTGCCTGACCCAGCGCAGCGTGCTGCAGCAGCGCGAAAACAACCTGTGGGTGACGCTGTTCCCGCTCGCGACCGAGCGCGAGATCGTCGGCGTGCTGGAACTGCACACCGCGCGTCGGCTGAAGGCCGACGCGCAGCGCATGGTGAGCAGCGTGCTGCGGATCTATCACAACTTCCAGGGCCTGCTGGACTACAGCGAGCGCGACACGCTGACCGGTCTGCTCAATCGCAAGACCTTCGACGAGAGCTTCCTGAAGGCCGTGTCGGAACTGCCAATGCGTTCGGCCGCGCCGGACGAGTCCGGCGACGACCGCCGCCATGCCGCGGTGCATCCGCGCTACTGGCTGGGCGTCATCGACATCGACCACTTCAAATCGATCAACGACCGCTTCGGCCATCTGATCGGCGACGAAGTGCTGCTGCTGCTCTCGCGCCTGATGCGCAGCAGCTTCCGCTTCAACGACCTGCTCTACCGTTTCGGCGGCGAGGAGTTCGTCGTGCTGATGCGCTGCGAGGACGAACCCGACGCGGCTCACGCGTTCGAGCGCTTCCGGCACAACACGGCGCACTACGCGTTCCCGCAGGTGGGGCGCATCACCGTCAGCATCGGCTTCACGCAGATCCGCGGCGGCGACTCGCCGGCCGCAGCCTTCGAGCGCGCCGACAAGGCGGTCTATCACGCCAAGGGCGCCGGGCGGAATCAGCTGCAGAGCTATGCCGCGCTCGTCGCGCAGGGCACGATGGTTGAGCCGAGCCATCTGAGCGACGTCGAGCTCTTCTGAGCTGCCACGCGGCGCCGTCCTCCCTGGCCCGCCCGCGCCATCCGCCACCTTGTTTCCCGGCCGTCCCCGGGCAAGTCCTGACCCTGGCCGTACGCCCTCAGGCAACCGCCTTGCAGCGGGCCGGGCGCCGGCGTGGCGTTCGCCGCACGCGACCTGTGAGCGGGGACTTGCTTTTCCTGCGCGGCCCCTCTAGCGTTAGGCCCATGTGAGCGTCCCCCGCGAGGGGCGCCGCGTGACGCCCCGCTCGAAGGGCGCGAGAGAGAAGCGCGACGAGCCGTCGCGATGTCGAATGCAGTGGGGTGGATGCCAGTGCCGTTGTCATCGGTTGAGCGCAGGCATCCACGGGGTGGTATGCAAACGGGCCACGACGCCCGACCTTCCATGCGCTTGCTGACCTTTCCGGTGGCTGCAGGGCTGTTGCTGGCCGGCTGTGTCGCCTTCGTGGCCACTGCCTACGGCGAGTACCGCAGTCTGGGCGAACTGACGCGTCAGGAGGGCCTGCGCGCGCATGCGCTGCGCACGCAGCAGCTGATCTCCGACCTCAATGCACTGCTCATCGACCTGGAGACCGGCACCCGCGGCTTCCTGATCACGGGCGATGCCGTCTTCCTGCAGCCCTATGAGCGGGCGCGGCAGGATCTGGACGCGAGCTACAACCAGCTCAAGGAGGCGCTGGCGCGCTCGGGCGACGCGCAGGAAGCGGCCTTCACGCGGCTGGACCGCTTCATCGCCGAGCGCCGGCTGCAGGTCGAGAGCAACGTCGAGAACCGCTGGCGCCGCGGCGAATCGGCGCTGAAGGACCGCCAGGCCTATGTCGCGGGCAAGCAGTTGATGGATGAAATCCGGGGCGAGCTGGGCCGTTTGAAATCCTTGCAGCAACGCCGGATCGACGGCATCGAGTCGGCGGTCGCGCTGCAGACGCGGGAGACCACCTTGCTGGCGCAGGTGCTGCTGCTGGCCGGGGGACTGATGGTGGCGGCGGCGATGGGCGCGCTGTGGGTCGAGCGCGAACGCCGCGACAGCGCCGAACGCGCGCTGCGCGAGAGCCATGCGCGGCTGGAAGGGGCGGTCGCTGAGCGCACCCGCGAGCTGAGCGAGGCGCTCGGCCGCATCCAGAGCTTCGCCGCGGAGCTGGATCGCAGCGTCGAGGCCGAGCGGCGCCGGCTCGCGCGCGAGGTCCATGACCATCTGGGCCAACTGGGGACGGCGGCCAAGATGCTGGCCCTGTCGATGGCGCGCAAGATCGCGCCAGCCAAGGAGCCGATGCATGACGAGATGCTCGCCATCGCCGACGAGGTCATCGGTGCCGCCCGCCGCATCTCCAACACCTTGCGGCCGCCGTTGCTGGACGATTTCGGCTTCGGTGCCGCGGTGCAGCATTACGTGCAGGGGCTGCAGCGGCAGAGCGAGCTGGTCGTGGACCTGGACCTCGCGCCGGACGACGCGCTCAGCAGTGAGCAACACAACCAGCTGTTCCGCCTGCTGCAGGAAGCTGCCACCAATGTGCTGCGGCATGCGCAGGCGCACCAGCTCTCCATCGAATCCCGCGTCGAGGACGGGGCCTACCGGCTGCGCATCGAGGATGACGGCGTCGGGCCTGGGGATGTGCGCGCCGATGCGTCCGGCTTGCGCAACATGCGGGAGCGCGCCGTGCTCGTCGGGGGGGAGTTGAGCTTCGGCCCGGCCCCCCGGCGCGGCACGCGGATCGAGGTCCGCGTGCCGCTGGCGGCCGCGGATCGGCAGGAGGACGGTGCCGGCGACGGCCCGGATCGGGAGAACGAGGAGGGCTGGAATGAGGTTTCTGATCGTTGACGACCATCCGATCATGCGGCTCGGGGTCAAGCAGTTGATCCAGGGCCAGTGGCCGCAGGCAGTGATCGACGAAGCGTCGACCATCGCCGAGGCGCTTCAGCAGGGTCAGGCGCACAAGCCCGACGCGCTGGTGCTGGACCTGTCCCTGCCCGACGCCAGCGGCACCGAGGGCGCGAGCCGCATGCTGCGGGCGCTCAAGGGCGTGCCGGTGCTGGTGCTGAGCCTGAACGCGGAGTCGGCCTACGCGGCGCGGCTGCTGCAGATGGGCGTGTCGGGCTACCTGCCCAAGGACAAGGCTTCGGAGGAGCTCACCGTCGCGCTGCAGCGGCTGCTGCAGGGGGGGCGTTACGTCACGGCGGCGATGGCGGACCACCTGCTGGGCTTGCTCAGCGGGGCCACGCCCAGCCAGCTTCCGCACGAGCAGTTGTCGGCGCAGGAGCACCGCGTGATGCTGCTGATCGCCGCGGGCAAGACGCCGGCGGAGATCGCCGACACCATGCACCTCTCGGCCAAGACGGTGGGGACCTACCGGGCGCGGATCCTGGAGAAGACCGGCTGGCGCAACAACACCGAACTGACCAAGTACTGCGTCCAGCACGGGCTCACCGACGTCCAGTGAGCGGGCCGCGGCTGTAGGCGATCGCCGGACAAATGCTGCGGACGGACCCCGACAGCAGCTTGCGCGGGGTGCCGCTGATGCGCGCGAGGGGCCTCGCGCAAGATGCCGGACAGGCGGTGACGACCGGTTGCCGCCGCGCTCCGGAGATCCCTTTCATGGATATTTTTCTCGTCGAGGACTCGTCGGCCATCCGCCGCCTCCTGGCACGGCGGCTCGAGGACATGCCCGGCGTGCGCGTCGTCGGCGAGGCGGATTCCGCGCCTCAGGCGATCGCGCTGATCGACTGGCTGCAGCCCGACACGGTGCTGCTGGACATGACGCTGCTGACGGGGACGGGGGTCGACGTGCTGCGCGCGCTGCGCCGCAAGGGCTTCAGCGGCCGCATCCTGATGCTGACGCACCATGCGATGGACGCCTATCGCGACATGTGCATGCAGGCTGGCGCAGACGGCTTCTACGACAAGGGCAGCGGCCTGGAATCGCTGTTCGGCGACCTCGACGAGCTGCTGCAGAGCGAGCGCGCCACGGGCCGGCAGTCGCGGCCCTCGCCGCTGCTGCGCGACACGGCCACGGGCTTGCTGGGCCAGGTGGCGCTGCTGGAGCGGCTCGACCAAGTGCTGCGCATGGTCAACGCGGAGGCCGGCAAGGTGGCCGTGACCGTCATCGTGCTCAAGGGGCTGGAAGCGCTGCTGCGCAGCCAGGGCGTGCAGGCGGCGGCGCCGGTGCTGGTCGAGATCGGCCGGCGGCTGTCGGGTTGCGCGGGTCCGGCGGATCTGCTGGCCCGGCATGCCAACGAGCAGTTCGCGCTCGTCGTCTCGCGCGCCGGCTCGCCGCAGGAGGCCGAGGCGATGGCGGAACGGATCCGGGAGTCGCTGGTCCATCCCTTCGACCTGGGCGGGCATCCGGTGCGGCTGGACAGCCATGTCGGGCTGGCGCTGTATCCCCGCGACGCGGTCTCGGCGCGCGGTCTGCTGATCCTGGCCGAGGCGCGCGCGCACGGCGCGCGACTGCCGGAGCGGGGCAGCGCCGTCGTGCACTGACCCGCCGCGGGCCGCGCTTCATTCGAAGGCGCGGTCCTTCACGACGGCGTAGCGGTCCATGGTCGCCATGCGCGCCGTCTCGTGACGCACGATCGGCTCGGGGTAGTCGCGGCCCAGCACGACGCCGCAGGCGGCCAGTTCGGCCGGCTTCGCGAGCCAGGGCGCGTGGATCAGCTTCGGCGGCAGTTTCGCGAGCTGCGGCAGGTAGTGCTTGATGAACTTCCCGTCCGGATCGAACTTCTCGCTCTGATTCACCGGATTGAAGATGCGGAAGTAGGGCTGCGCATCACAGCCGCTCGACGCGGCCCACTGCCAACCGCCGTTGTTGGCGGCCAGGTCGAAGTCGATCAGCTGCTTCGCGAAATAGGCTTCACCGCGGCGCCAGTCGATCCCGAGGTCCTTGATCAGGAAACTCGCAGTGACCATGCGCAACCGGTTGTGCATGTAGCCGGTTTCATTGATCTGATGCATGGCCGCGTCGACCAGCGGATAGCCGGTGCGGCCCTGGCACCAGGCCTCGAAGTCCGTGTCGGCATCAGGCCCGTCGGCCCACTGGATGCGGTCGTACTCGGAGCGGAACGCGCGCTCGGCCACGCGCGGATGGTGGTGCAGCACCTGGTGGTAGAAGTCGCGCCAGATCAGCTCGGACAGCCAGGTCCTGGCGCCCTCGCTGCCGCCGTCCGGTGCGTAGCCGCGCTGCCAGGCCTCGCGCGCCAGGCGCCGGATCGAGATCGTCCCGAAGCGCAGATGCGTGCTCAGATAGCTCGGGCCCTTCGCCGCCGGGAAGTCGCGCGTGTCGGCGTAGCGGTCGATGCGCTCGAGGAACTCGTCGAACAGGCGCCGCGCGCCCGCGCTGCCGCCCGTCAGCGCCGCGGACAAGCCGGCGGGCTCGAAACCGATGTCGCCCAGTGAGGGGATCGCGCGCGGCGCGATGCCGGCGCGGTTGGCGAGCGCCGTCAGATCGGCGAGCCGCGCCGCATGCCGCTGGACGGGATAGCTGCTCAGGAAGAAGGGCGTGATCTCGCGCAGCCACGCGTTCTTGTAGGGCGTGAAGACGCCGTAAGGCTTGCCCGAGCCGGTCAGGATCTCCGAGCGCTCGAAGACGACGTGGTCCTTGAAGCTCTCGACCTGCACGCCGCGCGCGATCAGCGCCTCGCCCACGGCGGCGTCGCGGCGCAGCGCGGCGGGCTCGTCGTCGTGGTTGAAGTACAGCGCGTCCACGCCCAGCGCCGCGGCCAGCGCCGGGATCTCCGCCTGCGCGGCGCCGTGGCGCACGATCAAGCCGGCGCCGGGCGCCAGCGCCGCCAGCTCGGCGTCCAGCGCCCGCAGCGCATCCAGGATGAATGCCACGCGGCGGTCGGCGCGCGGCAGCGCGTCGAGGATCTCGGTGTCCAGCACGAAGGCGCAGTAGACCCGTTCGTGCCGCCGGAGCGCGTGGTACAGCGCGGCGTGATCGTCCGCGCGCAGATCGCGCCGGAACCAGACAAGGGCGTTCATGGAGACGGAGTGTCGGTGAAATAGAATCCGCGCCTATGTCCAAGGAACGCATCGACCTCACCAATCAGTTCCTGATCGCCATGCCAGGCATGGTGGACGAGACCTTTGCCGGCTCCGTCGTGTATCTGTGCGAGCACAACGAGAAAGGCGCGCTGGGATTGGTCATCAACAAGCCGATCTCGCTCACGCTGGGCAACCTGTTCGAGAAGGTCGAGCTCGAACTGAACGACGAGGACATGGCCGCGCGGCCAGTGTTCTTCGGCGGCCCGGTCCAGACGGAGCGCGGCTTCGTGCTGCACGAGCCGCTGGACGAGCAGGGCAACCACTACAACGCGACGCTGGCCGTGCCGGGCGGGCTCGAAATGACCACCAGCCGCGACGTGCTGGAGGCGCTGTCCAGCGGCGCGGGTCCCAAGCGCGTGCTGGTCACGCTGGGCTACAGCGGCTGGGCCGCCGGCCAGCTCGAGGAGGAGATCGGCCGCAACGGCTGGATCACCGTCGACGCGACGCCCGAGATCATCTTCGACACGCCCATCGAGGAGCGCTACGACAAGGCGCTGGCGCTGCTGGGCATCGATCCGCGCATGCTCAGCCAGGAGGCCGGGCACGCATGAGAACCGTGAGCCCCCCAGTCGCTTCGCTCCTGCCCCCGAGGGGCGCTGCCCGCCTTGGGGCGGCCCGGCGGCGGGCATGACCGGTCGCGTCGCCATGAGCACGGCCGCGTCTCCTGCTTCTTTCGTTTCTCCTCTCGCATTCGACTTCGGTACCAAGCGTCTCGGCGTGGCGACCGGCAACCGGATGCTGGGCAGCGCGCGCGGGTTGCGGACGATCACGGAGCAGGGCGATGCGCGCTGGGCCGCGATCGCGGCGCTGATCCAGGAGTGGCAGCCCGATGCGCTGGTCGTCGGCGTGCCGCGTCATCCCGATGGCGCCCCGCATGAGATGACCGCCCGCGCGCTCAAGTTCGCGGGCCAGCTGCGTGGCCGCTACCGGCTGCCGGTGGTCGAAGTCGACGAACGCTACACCAGCGCGCAAGCCCAGTCGGAGGGCGCGCGCGACCTCGATGCCGCGAGCGCGGCATTGATCCTCGAACAATTCTTCCGGGAACACCCATGAGCACATTGCACCTCGATGCGGAAGCGCTCTACGCCGACCTCGCGCGCGGCGTCCAGCGCCTGCTGCAACCCGACTGCGCGCTGGTCGGCATCTGGTCCGGCGGCGCTTGGCTCGCCGAGCGCCTCCAGCAGGACCTGAAGCTGCCGGGCCAGCACGGCGTCATCTCCAGCGCGCTGCATCGCGATGACTTCGGCAGCAAGGGCATGAACGCCAGCGCCGATCACACCAAGCTGCCCTTCGAGGTCGAGGGCCGCCACATCCTGCTCATCGACGACGTGCTCTACACCGGCCGCACCACGCGCGCCGTCATCAACGAGCTGTTCGACTTCGGCCGGCCCGCGAGCGTGACGCTGGCGGTGCTGGTGGACCGCGGCGGCCGCGAGCTGCCGATCGAGCCGGCCTTCTCGGCCGCGCGGGTCGCGGTCGCGCCCAACCAGCGCCTGAGCCTGGCCAAGGACGAGGCGGGCCGATTCAGCTTCGACGTGAAGGGGGACTGAACCCATGCTGAGCAAACGCAACCCCCAGCTCAACAAGCATGGCGAGCTGATCCACCTGCTGTCCACCGAGGGCCTGCCCAAGGCCATCCTGCATCAGATCCTGGACACGGCGGGGACCTTCCTGTCGGTCAACGACCGCGAGGTCAAGAAGGTGCCGCTGCTGCGCGGCAAGTCGGTGTTCAACCTGTTCTTCGAGAACAGCACCCGCACCCGCACCACCTTCGAGATCGCCGCCAAGCGCCTGTCGGCGGACGTGATCAACCTGGACATCGCGCGCTCCAGCACCGCCAAGGGCGAGACGCTGCTGGACACCGTGTCCAACCTGTCGGCCATGCATGCCGACATGTTCGTCGTGCGCCACAGCGAATCGGGCGCCCCCTATCTGATCGCGCAGCACTGCGCGCCGCATGTCCACGTGGTCAACGCCGGTGATGGCCGCCACGCGCATCCGACGCAGGGCCTGCTCGACATGTACACGATCCGTCACTACAAGAAGGACTTCAGCAATCTGACGGTGGCGATCGTCGGCGACATCGTCCACTCGCGCGTCGCGCGCAGCGACATCCACGCGCTGACCACGCTGGGCGTGCCGGAGATCCGCGCCGTCGGACCGAAGACGCTGGTGCCGGGCGACCTCAAGGACATGGGCGTGCGCGTCTGCCACGACATGGCCGAGGGCGTGAAGGATGCCGACGTCATCATCATGCTGCGCCTGCAGAACGAGCGCATGGGCGGCGCG